>ERZ791915.2899-NODE-2899-length-10035-cov-3.462725_pt1 | contig 10035 bp, 7 predicted proteins | sample MGYA00510139_ERZ791915 | MGnify/ENA primary metagenome ERZ791915 (study PRJEB30046, sample SAMN00792117) | human gut metagenome | study: EMG produced TPA metagenomics assembly of the A metagenome-wide association study of gut microbiota in type 2... | reverse complement strand
ATCTTTCCGATTCACTGTCAGAACAAATTAACTGCGTTAATTTGTGGCTTGACATATCAAGCCATCGGATTTATCTTTCCGATTCACTGTCAGAACAAATTAACTGCGTTAATTTGTGGCTTGACATATCAAGCCATCGGATTTATCTTTCCGATTCACTGTCAGAACAAATTAACTGCGTTAATTTGTGGCTTGACATGCAAGCCATCGGATTTATCTTTCCGATTCACTAAAAACAGACTGTAAATTTATAATCGACAGTCTGTTTAAGAAATAATATCAATCGTCAAAAAATTCTAATTTTGAAATTATGCTCTCTGTTTTTTAAGCTGATATGCAGCATATGTATAAATAGCTGAAATAGCAAAGCCAATAATTAAGCTAATAACAGAAAATATGTCATAGTTACCTTTAGATGTAACTATTGAAATAACTGACAATACAATATCAATAATACCAAATATGAACGCTGGATTTGGGTTGCCTCCCTTAGCAGCCTTTAAGCCCAATACTGCAGCAATAATATCGAAAATTGCTGAAATAACAAATACAATACCTAATACAAGTAAAGCAGATGTTACAACAACAGCAGCCTCTGCTGGCTTTGCATCTGTACCAAATGTATTATTAATTTCGTCCATAGATGATGATGCTTCTGAATTTTCAGCGATTGCACTGTTAATTGCCTCTGAGTTATTTCCTACAAAGCTAGTGCCTATTCCACCACCTGCTGTAAGAAGTATACCACCAATACCAAGTAAGATACCATAAATTAAAACAATAATTGAAACGATTTTAATCGCCTTTGCTGGATTTTTCATAAAAAACTCCTCCTTATTTTTTATATTTATATATGACAATTAATATTACATATTTAAAACAAATTAAAGAAATAAAACTTAAATTCCTTTTGCCAAAATTATACACTAATAGCTATTTTGAAAGATAAAGATTAAGCATTGGTTCATTTTCCGGTTTAATTTCAACTGTAGGTGTACCAAGAGTATAAGGAGCTATCTCATATGGGTTATAGTACATAACCAATGAATCATCTGTTAAATACCAACTTACATCATTAAGCTTGCTATCCAAGTTTTCAGCAGCTTCTGCATCAAGACCAGGGTCATTCTTTTCCAAATAGCTTATAAACGCATCATATACAGTCTGCTCAAGACCTTCCTGTTCTCCTACAAGAACATCAATAAGCTGAAGTTCCTTTTCATCAGTCATATTAAAAGTCCTTGAAGACTTTGAATAACTTGGATGAGCTCCATTAGTGTTTTCATAGTCAAAATTAGTAATAGAAATTACACCATCTCTATTTGTATTTACTTCATAAGAAAGTGTAAATTCCATAGGATTATATTCTGAACCCATTTCCTTATAAAGCAACTTTGCATCTTCTACAAATTCAGTTTTTGCACTTGAAACAAACTTTTCTGCCTGAGCCTTATATTCACTATTAATCTTCTTTACAAAATCACTACTACCCTCAATAACAGGATAAACTGTGCTTATGTATGCAATATTTGTACCGTCATCAGCCTTAACTGTTTCATCATTAGAAACTGATGATATTTTGTAAAAACCTGCTTTTTTGTTAATAGTTACTTTTTTCTCTTCTCCGTTCCATTGAACATCAGCATTAAGACTTTCTGAAACAGCTCTTAAAGGAACTAAGGTTCTGCCATTATCAATTCTAGCCGGAGCATCAAGCTTTATTTCTTCTCCATCAACAGTCATTGTATTTGAACCAATTTCTGCGGTAATGAATTTTTCTCCGTTAACAGCAACTACTTCCTTGCTTGCTCCATTACTTCTGTATGATACCGCACAGTTAAGAGCCTCAAAAATCTTTCTAAAAGGCACTAACACTCTACCATTTTCAATAACCGGCTGTGTATCAAATGTCAATTCACTTCCGTCTACAACAACAGAAATGTTATTATTATTTGTTTCGGCAAATACGCTCTGTCCTGTCAAAATCATCGCAGACGCTAATGTTAGTGCTGTAATCCTTTTGAATTTCATCATAATAAACACCTCTCTTTCCTCTTTTTTTATTATTATAACACCCCTATAGCAACAAAACAGCAACAAATATTCAAATTCCCCAAAAATTTGTTAAAAAAAACACAATTTTATTTGCATTTTTTAGTATTTACTATTTATAAGTTCTACCTTGACCCCGGCTTTGTATTTTTCTTCTTCATTTTTAAATTTTACATTACCAGCAAGGTTGCTGTCTCCCACACCTCTAGTTGCTTCTTCATTAATAAATGCAATTTCATCAGGAGATAAGCTTTGTGACTGCATCTTATCATTAACTTCATCAGCTGTTGCATTTGTTCCAATGCCTGTTGCAAATGAACCTATCAAATCAACTGAGCCCCCACCAGGCATAATACTAACACTTACACCTCTTGAATCTACATACTTATCAAGTTTTAAACCTGTTTCCATTTCAGTATACTTATTGTGATTAGTATCTTCAGTTGTAACTGTAAATGTAGTATCTTCATCAAGTTTTCTTACTGATGATTCCCCATCAGATATATACTTAGTAGGATTAAATTCGTAAGTAACAAAACCATTTACTACCTGAACAGCATTTGTTCCTACAGGAACACCGTTGCGATATGCTGTAAAATATGTCTTATATGGCACAACACCAGCATCTTTACTATTTACTTGAATTTTAATAGTATAATTTCTATCACCATTGTCAAAATTGCCTGAATTATAACCTATTACATCTCCATCTCTTAATAAAACAGGATTAGAATATCCTATCACCTCTTCAGCATCAATAGTATAGCTCATTTCCTGGTCTGCGGAAATCTTACTTGAATAATTTCTGTTGTTATAATTTATAATCAATGAAAATACATCGTAAAAACTATAACCTTTATCAAATTTATATTCAAAATGACCGTCATTATCAATAAGAAGATATTTATCTCCTACATAGACTGCACAACCAGCAATAGGTTCTTGAGTAGAATTATCAGAGAATAACTCTCTCTTTTTATAGTATACATAACCACTAAACTTGCCTGGATTTTGATACTGTCCCTCGTCCTTCTTAATCATAGTGTAGTACACCATACTATCATAGTATTTGAATATATGAGAATAAGCACTACCTGCAAAACTTAAATCTGGGTCTATACCATAGCTTTTTGCCTTTGCTGTCTGTTCAGCATTTCTTGAACCGTCAGGATTTGAAAATGTACCATCTTTCCAATAGAAAATATAATCGCTAAAATCTATATCTTCCTTTGATGAAGTAATATTACCGTCTTTTGCAATAGTAAATACTATCTTCTTAGTAATTTTACCACCTTTGACTGTAATAATATCACTACAAGTCTTATCGTTGTAATCTAACTTAACAGTAAATTCATATTCCTTTGATGTATCTAATTTATAAGAAATCATCAAAATCAAAATTACCATTTTCACTACCTACAACACTACCCTCATCATTATTTTTAATCTGTACAAAGGCTGTCTTTGGCTTATAAACAGGAGAAATATTTAACTGAGCTACACCACCATCAAGATTAATATAATTTCTATAATTTGTTAAGAAATTTGTGTCAAGTGTTATATAGCCAGATGCTGGAATTTCCTTTTCAGAACTTCCGTTTTTTATCACATAATGGTCTAAATAGGCACTTTCACTATTCCAATTATTTAAGTAATTATTCTTAAATGAAATTGTATCCCCATAGCTTACCATTTTTGATGTTGAGTCATCTTGAGAATCAAGTGTAAGTTTTGCAATCTGTAACTTTTCTGTATTATTAGTATTTTTAAAGTTGTAGAACATTGTATGCTTGCCAACTTTTTCACTCTTATCTGCTACTACAGCATTACCGTTTTTATCTGTATAAAGATAAGCACCATTTACTACTGACCAAACTCTAGGCACATATGTATTATTAGCTCCTATAGCATTGTCTATATTAACTTTTACATCTCTATAGTAAACTATAACTTTATTAACTTTTACATAAGCAGAAGAATTTTTGCCACTTGTTACAACACCTAATGATATATTGTCAACATATCCCCCATTAGCATTTAATATATTTGTATAACTGCCATTTGAAACAGACTTAACTACTTTATCGCTATTTATGCTAACAGTTATAGAGCCACCATTATCCCAGCCTTTACAAACTTTAGTACCACCACCTGTTTCATATTCAACATAAACGCGGTCTACTAAAGGTCTGTTGATTGGTATTGTATCGTAACTAGAACCATTTTTATTATTTACTCTTACAGTTTTATATGGATAAAACACTTCACTTTTTTGGCTTAAATTACTGCTTGACAAAAGACTTATGCCATTTTCATCATTAGAATTATTAGCTGTATTATCAACAAACTTTACCTTAGCAGTTGCAGATTTGCTATCCACATTTCCATCTTCATTATTAAGCATAACATAGAAATCTGTACCAACTTTTCTACCCTGACTAAGAGGTACTTTAAATGTTCTTTCTGTTACACCACCAGGGAATAAAAGTCTTGTAGCACTTTCTGCATAATCCTGACCAGCCTTTGCTGTATCGTCTTTTGTATAAACATCAATAGCATCAAGATAATTTATACCACTTGTTCTTACAACCTTTATTTCAGCCTCTTTTGCATCAGGACCAACTTCATATAAATTGTCGGAAATTGCATATTTAGTCTTTTCTACAACATCATTATCTTCAATAACGACATAACCAGAATTTACATCTTCAATTTCAGCACCATCGCAATCAGTAAGGAAAATAAAGAATGAAGTTTCATTTTTGTAAATATCATCATCGTTAATATTTACAATAAGTGTCTTTTCAACTTCGCCTTCGTCAAAGTTAAGAACATAGTCTACACCCTCAAGGGCATCTTCTTTCTCTAAAGCCTGACGCCTTACTTCCTTTTGAATTGCCTCTTGATTTTCATCTGAAGTATTATCAGAAGTAAGATTTTCTTTCCAATTAGGCTTTTGAATTTTAACACCTGTATAAGCTGCTGCTGCATTCATAAGTGCATTTTGACCACTCATATTTACAGACATATTGTTTTCAAGAGTAGTTTCAGTAGTAGTCTCTGCATCTTTGTCATTTTCTGATTTGGAAATTACTGTTGTTTCTTCAACACCATTTTCTACTGTTGTTGCCTCTGCTGTTGTTTCTTCACTTATAATCTCTGTTGCAATTTCAATTCCATTATCTGAAGTTACATCAGGATTTTCCTCAATAATTTGAGCAGCTGCATCAGAAAGGATTTTATCCTCAGGAGATGTATTATAAGAATCCTCGTTTAAGTATCTATCAATAAGATGCTCTGCATTAGGATTTGCATCTAAAACCTTTGAAAACAAAGAATTACCTACTGAAATAGTATAGTCTGTACCGTATACTGAAGTAATATCCACAGCCTTAAACTTAACAGTAGCTTTTCCCTTTGAGCCACCTTTTCTAACTACTTTTATTTCAGCAGTACCGTCGCCTTCATTAGCAACAATTTTACTTTCGTAAAATGTGAAAACACCATTAGGGTGCTCTGCTGCATAACTACTATCTACATAGAGCTCGCTTTTAAGTGCCTCTTCATTATTTGCACTTGCTGTTTGAGTAGATGCAAAGGCATTTGTCACTTCTGAAAAAGCCATACTTAAAAGCACAGCCCATGCAGCCGTCTTTTTAGCTAAATTTTTAAATTTCTTCATTTATTCACCCCACAAAATTTAAAATTCATTATGCCACCAGTTACAACTAGGATACAACTTATCATTTGAGAAATTGTAAGTCCTAAAATTCTTAAATCATATAAATTATCTCTAAATATATCGCCTATAAAAAATGTTATGCCAAACCATATTATAAAAAGACAAAAAACATTAATCTTTTTGCTATCATACAAAAATACAACAAAAAATAGAACCAATATCATTGATATTATCTCAAAAGGCTGAACCGGATAATAACCAGTATCATTAGGAGAATAATGTAATGCTAAAAAGCCTCTATACTCTCTACCTCCACAACAGCCTGCCATAAGACAACCAATCCTATTAAACATATGTTGTATTGCCATATACAATGCACTAGCTTTAATATTTTGAGAAAATCCATTATAATTTTTTAAAATTAACTTATACAAAACGGAAAATAAAATAGTAAAAAACAACACATAACCTGAAAAATTTACAGCCTCACTATTCCTCAAAGTATCTAATAAACTACTTTGCATATCCCATTCTAGTAATGCTCCAGCAAATTTAGAACCCAGTATAGAAAACAGCAGACTTAAACTATATACAACTATAATTTTAATTTTATCTATATGTACCGTTTTACATATTGTACTAAACAAAACAATAAGCCCAACAACTGTCCCACAGTTTATAAAGAACTCTCTCGCCGGAATTGTATAAGCACCTATTTCAAAAACTGAATACAATAAACTCCCCCTTTTATATAATCTATAGTAAATTTATCTTTACTTTAATATTATTTTAACATATGAACAGCACCAAAAGAGCAACAAATTTTCATATTTTTTTCATTTTTTCTTAAAATTTATATAATTTTCTCCTAAAATTACATAAAAAAGGCTCTGTCTAGCTTTCCCAATATGCTAAACAGAGCCTTTTAAACTTTTTAAACTAAGAATTCAAATGTGTTACCTGACTAAAACTATTCTTCTTTGCAAAGCCATAGTTTGCACTAATGGTAACATAGTTTGTATTATCACTTACATCAAAATTAGTTATGCTAATTTCTGGTGTAACATATTCCCGTTTCATAATACTAAATCCCCCTATTAAAGTTTTAATTAATCTAATATATATGATGTATAACTTGTTGTATAAAGTGATGGAGTATTAACAAATATCCAATCTGTTATATAATCTCCGTCTGTATTTTCAGTAGAGGCAATATAGTGTTTTCTCAAATAAAACTTTACATTACCAGATAAGTTTTTAACTTCGAAACCAAAGATTGCCTTTGCTCCGTCTGCCCATTGAGCACTAGATGTCATATCAGCATTTAGCACAGGAGATGACTTTCCATCAAGTGCCCAACCTGTTATAGGATTTTCTACGAACATATCATATCTTTGGTCTTGTGACGGAAGTTCTTGATTTCCCCAAACCACACCGTCATAATAAGCTACCTTTGACTTTACAAACATAGGCTCTACAGCATTAGGGTCAAAATCGTCACTAACACTTGCACAAATATCAAAGCCTACTGCGTCCCATTTACTCTTTTCAGCTTCTTCCAGTTCTTTGTTATTCATACCCCAACTGAAAGCACCTGCAACAGCAAAGCCATATCTTGCTGTATCTTCGCCAATGTCTGTATTTTCTCTGTATATTACTACATCTCTATATACATTATCGTATTTAATAGTCTTTGTGTCACTTTCTAAACCGTCGCCTATACTAGCAGCCTTTACTCTGTAATAGTGACCACTACCAGACTTAACTATAATACCTGGGTCATAATTAACCATTTGCTCCTCATCAGCATACTTTGAATTACTTGGTATATCTACATTAATGTTAAGGCTTACTGCACTTAAACTATAGTAATACGCTGAAACAGCAATAGTGTTTTTATGTTCATCTGTAGCCATAAAGTACACAGGTGTCTGAGCACTACTTAGACAGACCTCGCCTATTTCTACACTACCGTCAAAGTAAATAGCACAAGATGTATAAATATCTGAAAGATACTGTGATAATTCACTACTATCCTGTCCCCATACTTCTACATAATTTTTATTTGACCTTATCTGTGCATCTGATGTTTTTGAGAAAACTAAGTTTTCAGGACTGCCACTAAGAGTTATAGCTCCTCGCTGTCCTATGGTTTCGTTATAGTAAATATCTGTCTTATTTATTGTGACTTTACAATCATTACTAGCTGCCAATATACCCATACCATGATTATATGCAATATCCGCACCATTTATTTCAATCTCCGAACCAGAACCTAAAGGATTTATTATAGCGTATTGAACTGGTGACCACGCAGCACTATGATTTACAGAATAATTTCTTACAAGGGATACCTTTTCATTTAAAACAATTTTACCACCCTTGACACCAATAAAAGCACCAAAGCTAGAACCCATATTTGTTCCATTTATCATTGGGCTTAATTTCTGGTTAGAAGAATCATATTGGAAACCGCCATCAAAAATTACTGCATCTGCATAATTTTCTGTACCAATAGTAAGTTCTGCACCGTCTGAAACCACTATAAAATTTTCCAAACTTAATGAAGTCCAATCATTTAACTTCTTTGTATAGTCTGATGTATCTCTGATAATAGAATGTCTTCTACCGTTAGATACAAGTGTTACCTTTGTGTTACTGCCTGAAAGCAAAGGTGCTCTACCACCATCTCCATACTGGTAACTGTTGCCATCATTAGATATATCATTAGAATTGATATAATAATCTTCATTCAATGTAATTGTGGCTGTTTTTCCACTAGCAGCAGTTATTGCTTCAAGTAATGTTAAACATTGAGTAACATTGTTGTTGCTATCTGTTACTGTAAAGATACCGTCTGTTACTTCTGTACTTTCGCCCTCTGTACCCCCTGAAACAAAGGCAAATTTAAAGGCTTTTATCTTAGAAGCAACTGAATATATGTAATATGTCTTACCAGCCTCAAGTTTATAAGCTCCTTCAAAAATTAAATCCTTTTGTTTTTCGTTATAAACTTTGTTATTACATATGTAAGATGTTTTTCCTCCACCTAAACCAACTTTTACATAAAATGTACCGTCTGCTGGAGCTGTAAAAGCATAATATGAACCTGCAGTTGGAACTCTGTTTTTAACAGTTGGGTTAGTAGAACCTTGTACATATTTTCCGTCAATAGAACTGTTTTTAGGTGACATATTTTCGCCTATAATAAGACCATTGTCATCGCCAGCAGTTGCACCCTCTGCATATTTATCCGAACTAAAATCCCAATATGTAGCCTTTTCTGTTTCTGGCCAATCTACAGGTGTCTGTGTAGTTTCTTCAGTTGTAGACTCTGTAGTTCCCTCAGTAGTAGACTCAAACTCTCCCTGTTCTCCTACAAACTCTAAGTAGTAAATCTGTATTTTAGACCCACTTACATAGGCTGTATAAGTAGTTCCCCTTTCAACATCGTAGGTCGCTTTCTTATACAAACTTGCACCAGTTTTGTTTTCTACAGTTTCTCCAAAAATATAACCAGTTTTACCCTTGCTTATTTTATAAGCTATAGTAAACTTACCATTTGATTTAGGAGTAAACTCAATACCTGCATTATTTGCTACAGCTGTAATACTGTTGCTAAACTGAATTCCGTCAATTTTAGCACCACCACCGACAGTAAAACCACCATTTACAAATTTAAGTCCATTTTCTTCTGAGTCTTTAGTACGGTCTGAACTTAAATCCCATACATAGGTATTGTTTTCTTCCGATTCCCCCAATGTGGTTGTTTCTGTTTCATCTTCTACAGCTATAAGCTCTGTTGTTGTTTCAGTTGTTTCAGTTGTAGACTCTGAAGTGCTATCCCACTTACCAGCAATATCTCCATAGTCTATTTTGGTAGAACCCCCAACATCATCGCCAGCATAAACCGACAATACTAGGTTTGCACTCATTAAAATAGTCAATACAAGTGCTAAAAGTTTTTTCATAAAATAATCCCCCCGATTTGAATAAACTTTAGCTAATTCTGAATTTCCCATTTTTCCAGAATTATAATTGGATATTACATTACATAAACTTATTTGCAACACCTCTTACCTGCATTATACTACCGTAATATAAATTTTACAATATCTAATTTTAACAATTTTCTATGTATTTTTTTATAAAACATCATTAAATTATAAAGGTACTAGTATACAACATTAGAATTAAAAAAATATATACGCTAAATTTTAGATTTTCTTAATAAAACAATATAAATTCTTTTTTATTTCATTTAATAAAATTTTTTCTCAATATTCTTTTTATAGACTTAT
>ERZ791915.2894-NODE-2894-length-10045-cov-2.954454_pt1 | contig 10045 bp, 5 predicted proteins | sample MGYA00510139_ERZ791915 | MGnify/ENA primary metagenome ERZ791915 (study PRJEB30046, sample SAMN00792117) | human gut metagenome | study: EMG produced TPA metagenomics assembly of the A metagenome-wide association study of gut microbiota in type 2... | reverse complement strand
GGAAATAAAACCAGGGGTTTACAGCGCCACGGTTTCTTCGACCCGTGCCGGAAACGTTGTTGTGCGCGCCTTCAGCGAGCAGTATCAGCTGGGCACATTACAACAAACGCTGAAGTTTGTTGCCGGTCCGCTTGATGCAGCACATTCGTCCATCACCCTGAATCCTGATAAACCGGTGGTTGGCGGTACAGTTACGGCAATCTGGACGGCAAAAGATGCCTATGACAACCCTGTGACCAGCCTCACGCCGGAAGCGCCGTCATTAGCGGGTGCCGCTGCTGTAGGTTCTACGGCATCTGGCTGGACAAATAATGGTGATGGGACGTGGACTGCGCAGATTACTCTCGGCTCTACGGCGGGTGAATTAGACGTTATGCCGAAGCTAAATGGACAGGATGCGGCAGCAAATGCGGCAAAAGTAACCGTGGTGGCTGATGCGTTATCTTCAAACCAGTCGAAAGTCTCTGTCGCAGAAGATCACGTAAAAGCCGGCGAAAGCACAACCGTGACGCTTATTGCAAAAGATGCACATGGCAACACTATCAGTGGTCTTTCGTTGTCGGCAAGTTTGACGGGGACCGCCTCTGAAGGGGCGACCGTTTCCAGTTGGACCGAAAAAGGTGACTGTTCCTATGTTGCTACGTTAACTACAGGCGGAAAGACGGGCGAGCTTCGTGTCATGCCGCTCTTCAACGGCCAGCCAGCAGCCACCGAAGCCGCGCAGTTGACGGTCATCGCCGGAGAGATGTCATCAGCGAACTCTACGCTTGTTGCGGACAATAAGGCTCCGACCGTCAAAATGACGACGGAACTCACCTTCACCGTGAAGGATGCGTACGGGAACCCGGTCACCGGGCTGAAGCCAGATGCACCAGTGTTTAGCGGTGCCGCCAGCACGGGGAGTGAGCGTCCTTCAGCAGGAAACTGGACAGAGAAAGGTAATGGGGTCTACGTGGCGACCTTAACGCTGGGATCTGCCGCGGGTCAGTTGTCTGTGATGCCGCGAGTGAACGGCCAAAATGCCGTTGCTCAGCCACTGGTGCTGAACGTTGCAGGTGACGCATCTAAGGCTGAGATTCGTGATATGACAGTGAAGGTTAATAACCAACTGGCTAATGGACAGTCTGCTAACCAGATAACCCTGACCGTCGTGGACAGCTATGGTAACCCGTTGCAGGGGCAAGAAGTTACGCTGACTTTACCGCAGGGTGTGACCAGCAAGACGGGGAATACAGTAACAACCAATGCGGCAGGGAAAGTGGACATTGAGCTTATGTCAACGGTTGCGGGGGAACACAGCATCACGGCCTCAGTGAATAATGCTCAGAAGACGGTTACGGTGAAATTCAAGGCGGATTTCAGTACCGGTCAGGCGACCCTGGAGGTTGATGGCAGCACGCCAAAAGTGGCAAACGACAATGATGCCTTTACGCTGACGGCAACGGTTAAGGATCAATACGGCAACCTTCTGCCTGGCGCTGTGGTCGTCTTTAATCTGCCTCGGGGCGTCAAACCGCTTGCAGACGGTAATATCATGGTGAACGCCGACAAGGAGGGTAAAGCGGAACTGAAAGTGGTCTCCGTGACTGCCGGAACGTATGAGATCACGGCGTCGGCAGGAAATGACCAGCCTTCGAATGCGCAGTCTGTAACGTTTGTGGCCGATAAGACTACGGCGACCATCTCCAGTATTGAGGTGATTGGCAACCGTGCAGTGGCGGATGGCAAAACCAAACAGACGTATAAAGTTACGGTGACTGATGCCAATAACAACCTGTTGAAGGATAGCGACGTGACGCTGACTGCCAGCTCGGAAAATTTAGTTCTGGATCCTAAAGGGACGGCGAAAACTAATGAGCAAGGACAGGCTGTTTTCACCGGCTCTACCACTATCGCAGCGACATATACACTCACGGCGAAAGTGGAACAGGCCAACGGTCAGGTATCGACGAAAACTGCTGAATCTAAATTCGTCGCGGATGATAAAAACGCGGTGCTCGCCGCATCTCCAGAACGTGTAGATTCTCTGGTGGCGGACGGGAAGACTACTGCAACAATGACGGTTACCCTGTTTTCGGCAAATAACCCTGTTGGGGGGAATGTGTGGGTCGACATTGAGGCTCCGGAAGGAGTGACGGAGAAGGATTATCAATTCCTGCCGTCGAAGGCTGACCATTTCTCAGGTGGGAAAATCACGCGTACATTTAGTACCAGCAAGCCAGGTGTCTATACGTTCACATTCAACGCACTGACGTATGGCGGGTACGAAATGACGCCTGTGAAGGTGACAATTAACGCCGTTGCTGCAGAGACTGAAAATGGCGAGGAGGAGATGCCATAATTTGAATAGTATGAAAGTTACGATCTAATAAAGAATAATGGTGTTGAAATATTCAACGCCATTATTCACTGAATACCTTGCCTGATACTGATTAAATAGTATCAGGCAAGGATAAAACTCAATAAGAGATAGTGACCAACTAAACCGGACGAACGGGAATAAAAATTTCGCAAACAACATCATTGCCATCCTTTTCTACGAAATCTTCATTGTAATAAAAGCGCTCAATATCGCTGTCGTTCACTCTGGCTAACCCCCTGGCAGGTAACTCTATCAGATAGATGTTACGCACCCAGTCAGGATAATTTTCCCAGTTTCCTTCATAACGGAAAGAGGCATAAAGTCCTCGGGTCGTTGTCCACTCTTTTGGCATGTCAGCATATTCACATACCGTACCAGCAAAAGTTTCAACCGTGAGCAAATCGACCGATTTTGTTGACGGTTCAAACGTGGAAACGAAATAGATATCCGTCTTAAAATTCTTCATACATCTGGCTAAATGATGACGTCGTAGTTTGACTTCTTCATCCGGTGATTTATTCGACACTTCAATGTCATATTTAAATGAGTTGCCAAAAATAGGTGTCTCAGGAAAGTTGATTAATCTACACTCCGTCTTTTGCTGTTGACGTATTAAAAAAGAAGGGAAGATATTTGCGAGATCCCAATAATCACGGTGGCGGTATTCACGGGGAGAGCAGCCGAATAACTTTTTAAATTCGCGGCTGAATGACTGCTGTGAATCAAAATGCAAAGAGAGTGCAATATCAAGCATAGATTTCGCGGTGAGCCGGACAAGAATGGCGGCACGACAAAGCCTTCGTTTGCGAATGTATTCTCCCAAAGGCACATGCATGAAATTTCGGAACAGAAGCTGGATGTTGCGTCTGCTGTAGCCAGATTTCTGTGCGATATCTTCGATTGAAATAGGGTGCTCAAGATTGCACTCAATCCACTCCAGGAGCTGCTGTAGAATCTTCTGCCTGATCATCTCATTCTCCGTTAATTCTTTGTCATATCGCACATTTTCGTTATACCCTGGGCCCTAAGTGTATCAAAAATAGCAAGGGCGAAGGCAAAAGCACTGGTAGCGTCTGCTTCGTTGTCCCCGAAAATAGAGAGGTTTCAGTCCTACATTATTAATGAATTTTTTGCATAAGTGATATCAAAATCCACATACTACTTTGAGGTTACGTTTTAACGTAGACTCATTGTTCATGCCTAATGGAGGGACTGACAGTGGAATTTTCCGTATAGTCTGCTTCAGAGTATTGCAGATGCCCATCAAAAATCGATTTCTCACTGACAGATAAAGAAATGGCACAAATTAGTTCGCTTGATTTGGGTTATGTTGGGGAGTCGGTAAAACATTTTAATCCTGAATTTGTTCGTGGTTGTCTTGCTGTAAAAATACATGATTGATATTAATCATGTATTTTACCTAAGACGACAAAAACCTTTTAACAGGGAGTGATATTGATCTTCACTCTGTCATATCTCCGGTAATATGGCGTCAGGCTTCATCATCAGAAAGGGGGCCTGACGCCTGAAAAAGTGAACAACAGACAGTGTTCGGATTATCAATATTCAGTTTTTAACGTTGAACTGGATTCATTACTGCGTTGTTTAAGAATTTCCCGCGCCGAATCTGCCATTATCATGACTGCACCTGCCAGCATCAGAGTATCTTTCAATACCAGGCGACCAGCACCGGATAAATAAGGGAAACCATGATGAGCGTCACCCAATGCGGGTACCCATGCCTCCGGGGTGGTGATTAAAAATGAGAGTGTTACCAACGGTGTGGTAAATGCCATCAGCCCTCCCAATAAACCTAACCAGCGATTGACAGGATTAGCCAAAACCAGCAGAGCAATAATCACCTCCACGACGCCAAGACCGTTGGAAAAACCATAGGTATTATTGGCCGATTGCCATGCCCTTGCTTCTGGTTTGTATTCGCCTTCGTGAGTCAGATACTGTTTATAGTCTTCCGGGTGTTCATAAAAGAACGACATTAGTGGACTGTTTGCGACGAATGGTGTAATGCTGTCTGCCTCGTAAGGGACAAACTTTAATAACCCAATCCACATAAAAACAATTGCAATACTCAGACGAATCAATGTCAGGCCAATTTTATCTCCCCGACTTAACAGGTGCAGGTATTTTTCCATTGTGAACATCCTTATTTATACAATACTGCTGTTGCGGTTGAATTATTATCAATTCGCATCGATGTGACTTTCCAGGATGAAGCATTATATTTTCTGGCTATATCAGCAATGGCATCCTCCAGAACTGTCGGTGATGCTGATACTGACGAGACGCTGATATGTTTCAGAATTATTTTATCATCTGCATTGGTGGAAAATGCCATAACGCCAGATAATAGTGTTGCAAATAAAACGGATTTTTTAAACATATAAAATACCATCAATGAAGTGATTAAGAAGTTATAGAGTAACAGGGAATTAATAAGATTCTTTTCTCTGAGACGCCAGAATATTTGTTCTGGCGTCTGATTTTGAGTTTATTTGACTAATGAAAATAGATCATTGAGTGATTCGCTCATCGACGGATGAGTAAATATCTGATCGCGTAATATGCTATAAGGCAGCCCGGCATCCATCACCATTTTCACTATATTAATCATCTCGTGGGAGTCAACACACAGCAGTGATGCCCCTAATATACGTTGGGTTTTATTATCAACAATCGCTTTTAATACCCCACGAGTATCATTCATCACTCTGGCACGCGGAATTGCAGCTACAGGCAATGTCACCACCTGAATATCAGCACCACTCTCTCTGGCCTGTTCTTCTGTCATACCAACCTTGGACAGTGGCGGTGTCATGAATACGGAATAAGGCACATTTTTCCGATCATCAGTACTACGTCTGCCTTCTCCCAGCAACTCATCACGCACAATGCGGTAATCATCCAGTGAAATGTAAGTAAATTGCAGCCCGCCGGTAACATCTCCCATCGCCCAAATATTGTCTGCGGTGGTATGTAATTGCTTGTCAACGACAATTGCCCCGCGCTCGTTTACTGCGATACCGGCATTTTCTGGATGTAACGAAGCGGTAGCCGGTTGACGACCGGAAGCTATTAACAGTGCATCCACCGCCAGTTGGGCGTGCTCGCTATGCACTTGCACTTGATTTTCATGGTGACTGATTCGCTCCACATGGGCATTGAGGATAATATCGACGCCCTGATCGCGTAAAATCGTCGCGATATTATCAGCAATATCCCGATCTTCCCGAGGCAAAAACAGCGAAGCTGCTTCTAAAATGGTTACCTTGCTGCCAAAATTAGCGAACATAGAGGCGAACTCAACGCCAATATATCCGCCGCCCAAAATACCTAAATGCCCAGGCAATTCTTTTAGATTAAGTAATCCGGTGCTGTCATATACTCCTGGCGTGGTGGTAATTCCAGGAATTGGCGGAACCACGGTTTGTGCACCGGTATTAATAAAAATTTTCTCGCCATGAATTTCCAGATTTGCCTCAGGCCGATGAACACGCAGGCTATGATTATTGATAAACTCCGCCTGGCCGTCGATCACGTCGATATTGGGCATATCCGCAAGATTATGAAAATTCTTATTACGTAAAAAATTAACCACTTCATTTTTACGCTGTATGGCTCGGACAAAATCTGTGTGCTGCTGTGCGTCATGAACCAATGTTTTGGTTGGGATGCAGCCGATATTAATACAGGTCCCGCCATACATTGCATTTGATTGTTCGATGAGAGCCACACGCCAACCTGCTTTTGCCAGCGTGACGGCTAATGTTTTTCCAGCCTTGCCAAAACCAATAATCACTGCCTGATATTTATTCATGATGATTTCCTGTCGAAACGCGTTCATTTGACATCATGACTATAGACGCAAAAGAGCAAATAACATTTCTTCACAACGCTTGATATTTTGTCTTATCGTCTGGTATTTTCTTTTTCTTAATCAGAATCACAAAACAAAAATCATGATTAACTATTTGATGTTATTAGATTAATTATTGACTAAGATTGTTGGTGTTTGTAATAAAAAAACCACTCAGGAGTCTGATATGGATGCTCTTAGCCGTTTGTTGATGCTTAACGCTCCACAAGGAACGATCGATAAGAATTGCGTGTTAGGAAGTGACTGGCAACTTCCACATGGTGCCGGGGAATTGTCGGTTATTCGTTGGCATGCGTTAACGCAAGGAGCGGCGAAGCTGGAAATGCCGACGGGGGAGATTTTTACATTACGCCCGGGAAATGTGGTCCTGCTACCACAAAATTCAGCCCATCGCCTGAGTCATGTCGATAATGAATCGACCTGTATTGTCTGTGGCACTCTTCGACTGCAACATTCGGCGCGTTATTTTTTAACGTCTTTGCCGGAAACGCTGTTTGTAGCACCAGTGAACCATAGCGTGGAATATAACTGGCTGAGGGAGGCGATCCCGTTTTTACAACAGGAATCCAGATTGGCAATGCCGGGAGTGGATGCACTGTGTAGCCAGATCTGCGCTACATTCTTTACCCTCGCGGTGCGTGAGTGGATTGCACAGGTTAATACTGAGAAAAACATTCTCAGTTTGCTTCTGCATCCACGTCTTGGTGCGGTAATACAGCAAATGTTGGAAATGCCAGGACACGCCTGGACCGTCGAATCGCTGGCCAGCATCGCCCACATGTCCCGGGCAAGTTTTGCCCAGCTTTTCCGTGATGTTTCCGGAACCACGCCGCTGGCTGTATTAACAAAGTTGCGTCTACAAATAGCGGCCCAGATGTTTTCCCGGGAAACGCTCCCTGTTGTGGTGATCGCTGAGTCAGTAGGCTATGCCAGTGAATCATCTTTTCACAAGGCGTTTGTCCGCGAGTTTGGTTGTACCCCGGGAGAATATCGGGAAAGGGTCAGACAGCTTGCACCCTGAATAAAACCGCCAGAAATCAGGGCAAAGATAATCCGCATTCCGGGAGTTGTGAGCCTTTCAACTATTTCTATTTCCAACGGTGGTTTGGGCTTTATATATTTTTTCTGATGGACTCTAGCTCAGTTTTTAAATAAAAATGCAAACTAAATTGCTTCAATTAAATAAAATCCCGACTATTACTTGATACGTGATTATTGTCGGTGATTTTTTTGTACACCATCAGTGTATATCTCAATAACCCCTGAATAAGTAGCTCTGAATAGGTATAAGGGATGTAGCCATTTTTAAATGGATTTCTTATGCCAAAAATGATCGTCGATTTCCCCATAAAATGTGAGCGATGCCGAAAGAAATAAAATTAGTTATTGCATTTGACGTTTGGATGAAAGATTATCATTTGTCATACAAATGAGGGGTGGTATGTTGCTAGCCAATTAAAAAAGAACGCCATATTTATTGATGATTGATCCCCCGGTGGGGGGGAAACATCGGGCATAAATGGGCATGAAGTAATGGAGTATTAGTTGTGAATGTCAATTTCTTTGTCACCTGTATTGGTGACGCCCTGAAATCAAGAATGGCACGAGACTCCGTGCTGCTACTGGAAAAACTCGGCTGTCGCGTAAATTTCCCGGAGAAACAGGGATGCTGCGGTCAGCCTGCGATCAATAGCGGTTATATCAAAGAAGCGATTCCAGGGATGAAAAATCTGATCGCCGCACTGGAGGATAACGACGATCCCATTATTTCACCGGCTGGCTCTTGCACCTATGCCGTAAAAAGTTACCCGACGTATCTGGCGGATGAACCTGAATGGGCATCACGTGCCGAAAAGGTTGCCGCGCGTATGCAGGATCTCACCTCTTTTATTGTTAATAAATTAGGGGTAGTCGATGTAGGTGCCAGTTTGCAAGGGAGAGCTGTGTATCACCCATCTTGTAGCCTGGCCCGTAAGCTGGGAGTGAAGGATGAGCCACTTACGCTGCTGAAAAATGTGCGTGGACTGGAGCTGTTGACCTTTGCTGAACAGGATACCTGCTGCGGATTTGGCGGCACGTTCTCGGTCAAAATGGCCGAAATATCCGGCGAGATGGTGAAAGAAAAGGTTGTGCACCTGATGGAAGTCCGCCCTGAGTATTTAATTGGTGCTGACGTGAGTTGCCTGCTGAACATCAGTGGGCGATTACAACGGGAAGGGCAGAAAGTCAAAGTGATGCATATTGCTGAAGTGTTGATGAGCCGCTGAGGATATAAAGATGTCGATCAAAACCAGTAATACAGATTTTAAGACACGCATCCGTCAGCAAATTGAAGATCCGATCATGCGCAAAGCGGTGGCAAACGCGCAGCAGCGTATTGGGGCAAATCGGCAAAAAATGGTCGATGAATTGGGGCACTGGGAGGAATGGCGCGATCGGGCCGCCCAGATACGTGATCATGTTCTGAGTAATCTCGACGCTTATCTGTACCAGCTCTCAGAAAAAGTGACGCAAAACGGCGGTCACGTCTGGTTTGCAAAAACCAAAGAAGACGCTACCCGCTACATTTTACAGGTTGCCCAACGCAAAAATGCCCGGAAGGTGGTGAAATCTAAATCGATGGTGACCGAAGAGATTGGTGTCAATCATGTGTTGCAGGATGCTGGCATTCAGGTGATTGAAACCGATCTGGGTGAATATATTCTCCAGCTGGATCAAGATCCGCCATCTCATGTTGTGGTCCCGGCAATTCATAAAGATCGCCATCAGATCCGTCGAGTGCTACATGAACGTCTGGGCTATGAGGGGCCGGAAACGCCTGAAGCGATGACCTTATTCATCCGGCAAAAAATCCGCGAAGATTTCCTCAGTGCTGAAATAGGTATTACCGGCTGTAATTTCGCGGTGGCAGAGACAGGTTCGGTATGCCTGGTGACCAATGAAGGTAATGCGCGAATGTGTACCACGCTGCCTAAAACGCATATTGCAGTGATGGGAATGGAGCGTATTGCCCCCACGTTTGCCGAGGTAGATGTATTGATCACCATGCTGGCGCGCAGTGCCGTTGGTGCACGTTTGACGGGATACAACACCTGGCTGACAGGACCGCGCGAAGCGGGGCACGTTGATGGTCCTGAAGAGTTTCATCTGGTTATTGTCGATAACGGGCGTTCTGAGGTGCTGGCCTCTGAATTTCGGGATGTGCTGCGCTGTATTCGCTGCGGGGCTTGTATGAATACTTGTCCGGCATATCGCCATATTGGCGGTCATGGATATGGCTCTATTTATCCAGGGCCAATTGGTGCGGTGATTTCTCCGCTACTTGGCGGCTATAAAGATTTTAAAGATTTACCCTACGCCTGCTCTTTATGCACTGCTTGTGACAGCGTGTGTCCGGTGCGTATTCCGCTGTCAAAACTGATTTTGCGTCATCGTCGGGTGATGGCTGAAAAAGGGATCACCGCAAAAGCAGAGCAACGGGCGATAAAAATGTTCGCTTATGCCAATAGTCATCCAGGATTGTGGAAAGTCGGGATGATGGCCGGCGCTCATGCGGCAAGCTGGTTTATCAATGGCGGCAAAACACCACTCAAATTTGGCGCGATTAGCGACTGGATGGAAGCACGCGATCTTCCTGAAGCTGACGGAGAGAGTTTCCGTAGTTGGTTTAAGAAACATCAGGCGCAGGAGAAAAAGAATGGATAATCGGAGCGAATTTTTGAATAACGTTGCTCAGGCACTGGGTCGCCCGCAGCGACTTGAACCGCAAGCAGAAGATGCGCCGCTAA
>ERZ791915.2893-NODE-2893-length-10049-cov-5.671503_pt1 | contig 10049 bp, 7 predicted proteins | sample MGYA00510139_ERZ791915 | MGnify/ENA primary metagenome ERZ791915 (study PRJEB30046, sample SAMN00792117) | human gut metagenome | study: EMG produced TPA metagenomics assembly of the A metagenome-wide association study of gut microbiota in type 2... | reverse complement strand
GTCATTACTATTACCTGATAGTGGCCTGTTGTTCTGGATGTTTGTCGCATTCGGGATTGTGTTTGTGATATTGGCAAAATACGGTTTCCCTATCATCATTAGGATGGTGGAAGACCGTAAAGTCTATATCGACCAGTCTTTGGAGGTGGCAAGAGAAGCCAACGCACAGCTCTCCAAACTAAAGCAGGAGGGCGATGCGCTTGTGGCTGCCGCCAACAAGGAACAAGGACGCATCTTGAAGGAAGCAATGGAAGAACGTGACAAGATTGTTCACGAGGCCCGTAAGCAAGCCGAGATAGCCGCACAGAAGGAACTGGATGCGGTGAGACAACAAATCCAGGTGGAGAAAGACGAAGCTATCCGCGACATCCGTCGTCAGGTGGCTGTGCTTTCTGTCGATATTGCCGAAAAAGTGCTCCGTAAGAGTCTTCAGGACAAAGAAGCTCAAATGGGCATGATTGACCGTATGCTGGATGAAGTATTAACCCCTAATAAGAACTAAGGAAAATGGAAGTCGGAATACTCTCAATGCGATATGCCAAAGCGATGATTGAATACGCACAGGAGAAAGGAGTGGAGGACAAGCTCTACCAAGAGTTCCTCACACTGTCTTATTGCTTTTGCGCCCAACCGGGTTTGCGTGAAGCACTGGATAACCCTGTTATCTCAACCAAAGAGAAATTGGCGCTGGTATGTACGGCTGCCGATGGCAACGGTAAATCCACCAGAGAGTTTGTCCATTTTATTACTTTGGTACTGCGAAACAGGCGTGAGGGATATTTACAGTTTATCAGCCTGATGTATCTGGATCTTTACCGGAAACTAAAGCATATCGGGGTAGGCAAACTGATTACGGCTGTTCCTGTGGACAAGGAGACGGAAGACCGTATCCGCTCCGCAGCAGCGCATATCCTGCATGCGCAAATGGAACTGGAGACTGTGGTAGATCCGTCTATCGAAGGCGGATTCATCTTCGATATTAATGATTATCGACTGGATGCAAGCATTGCTACGCAGTTGAAGCGAGTAAAACAACAGTTTATTGATAAGAATAGGAGAATTGTATAATGTCTGAAAATATTAAAGTAAGCGAGGTTTCCGATATATTGCGTAAACAGCTCGAAGGTATTAATACCCATGTGCAGCTTGACGAAATCGGTACGGTGCTTCAGGTGAGCGATGGTGTGGTGCGTATCTACGGACTGCGGAATGCCGAGGCTAACGAGTTACTGGAGTTTGACAACGGCATTAAGGCTATCGTGATGAACCTTGAAGAGGACAACGTGGGTGCTGTGTTGTTGGGGCCGACTGACAGAATCAAGGAAGGCTTTATTGTGAAGCGTACCAAGCATATTGCTTCTATCCGCGTAGGAGAAGGTATGTTGGGGCGTGTCATTGACCCGCTGGGTGAACCGCTCGACGGTAAAGGCTTAATTGGTGGTGATTTGTATGAAATGCCGTTGGAACGCAAAGCGCCGGGAGTAATCTTCCGTCAGCCTGTCAACCAGCCGTTGCAGACAGGACTGAAAGCTGTGGATGCCATGATTCCTATTGGACGTGGACAACGTGAGCTGATTATCGGTGACCGTCAGACAGGAAAGACGGCCATTGCGATTGATACGATTATCAACCAACGTACCAACTTCCTGGCAGGGGATCCTGTATATTGTATTTATGTGGCTATCGGTCAAAAAGGTTCTACCGTGGCTTCTATTGTAAATACGCTCCGTGAGTATGGTGCTATGGATTATACCGTTGTGGTAGCTGCCACGGCTGGCGATCCGGCTGCATTACAGTATTACGCGCCGTTTGCAGGGGCTGCCATCGGTGAATATTTCCGTGATACCGGCCGTCACGCGCTGGTGGTTTATGATGACCTTTCCAAGCAGGCGGTTGCCTATCGTGAGGTCTCATTGATCCTTCGCCGTCCGTCCGGACGTGAGGCTTATCCGGGTGATATCTTCTACCTGCATTCCCGCTTGTTGGAACGTGCGGCTAAGATTATCAATCAGGAGGAAGTGGCGCGCGAGATGAATGACCTTCCCGAAAGCCTGAAAGGTATTGTGAAAGGGGGTGGTTCACTGACTGCCTTGCCTATCATTGAGACGCAGGCAGGAGACGTTTCGGCCTATATTCCAACGAACGTGATTTCTATCACTGACGGACAGATATTCCTCGAAACGGACTTGTTCAATCAGGGTGTCCGCCCGGCTATCAATGTCGGTATCTCTGTATCCCGTGTAGGTGGTAATGCTCAGATTAAGGCGATGAAAAAAGTGGCAGGAACATTGAAGATAGACCAGGCACAGTATCGTGAATTGGAAGCATTCTCCAAGTTCAGCAGTGATATGGACCCGATTACGGCATTGACAATTGACAAAGGGCGTAAGAATGCGCAGTTGCTGATTCAGCCGCAATACAGTCCGATGCCTGTGGAACAACAGATTGCTATCCTCTATTGTGGTACACATGGTTTGCTCCGTGATGTGCCATTGAACAACGTGCAGGATTTTGAACGCAGTTTCATCGAGTCTCTGCAATTGAATCATCAGGAGGATGTGTTGGATGTATTGAGAACGGGTGTTATTGATGATAATGTGACTAAGGCTATTGAAGAAACTGCTGCTATGGTCGCTAAACAATATTTGTAATTCAAGAAAACTATGGCTTCACTGAAAGAAGTAAAAACCAGAATAAATTCGGTCAAAAGTACCCGAAAAATCACTTCAGCAATGAAGATGGTGGCTTCTGCCAAACTACATAAGGCACAAGGAGCCATTGAGAATATGTTGCCCTATCAGAAGAAGTTGAACAAGATTCTGACTAACTTTTTGAGCGCTGATCTTCCGATAGAGTCTCCTTACATACGAGCACGGGAAGTGAAGCGTGTGGCGATTATTGCTTTTTCTTCGAATACATCACTTTGTGGCGCTTTTAATGCAAATGTCATAAAGATGTTATTGCAAACTGTCAGCGAATACCGTACGCTGGGACAGGATAATATTTTGATCTTTCCCATAGGAAAGAAGGTGGAGGAAGCTGTGAAGAGAATGGGATTCCAGCCGGGGGAAATACCTCCGACACTCTCCGATAAACCAACTTATCAAGAAGCTTCCGAGCTGGCGGATCTTCTAATGAAAATGTATGTGGCGGGAGAAATTGACCGTGTGGAATTGATTTATCATCATTTTAAATCAATGGGTGTGCAGATTCTACTTCGTGAGACTTATCTGCCTATTGACCTTACACGTGCAGTAGAAGAAGGTAAAGAACTGGAAAAACAGAAAGAAGAAGAACGTGAAGTTGTGAATGACTATATAGTAGAACCTTCTGCTGAGCAATTGATTGCCGACTTGATACCTACTGTATTAAGCCAGAAGCTCTTTACTGCTGCTGTGGATTCTAATGCTTCCGAGCACGCAGCACGTACATTAGCAATGCAAGTAGCTACGGACAATGCCAACGAATTGATTCAAGACCTTACCAAGCAATATAACAAGAGTCGCCAACAGGCGATTACGAACGAATTGCTGGATATTGTGGGTGGTTCGATGCAGTAATTACGACAATTAATAACATTATTTTTTGATTCAATATCCCGTTTTTAAGGTGAAACTTAAAAACGGGAATTTATATATATATATTTGCGTTGGAAATAGTCTTGAATTTTTATTTATATTCAAGCAAAACAAATATACGAAGTAGTTTTCGGACATAATAGCACATCACTTAGTGTTCTAATTTGATCCGTCGTCCCGGTTGCTTTCTAGCGGGAAAAACAGCCGGGACTTTTTGTCTGATTCTCATTTGACTATTTTATGCGGAAAAGTTTAGTACTTTTATTTCAATCTCTATATAGTTTTCCGTACCTTTGCACAAAATAATATACTTTCATGGAAAATAATCCTGAACTACAACTTGCTTGGCAGTTCATTGAAAATACAGGCACACACCTGTTTCTTACCGGAAAAGCCGGAACCGGAAAAACTACATTTCTAAAACGATTGAGAGAGCATACCCCCAAACGCATGGTCGTATTGGCTCCGACGGGTATTGCAGCAATTAACGCCGGAGGGGTGACGATTCATTCTTTTTTCCAGATATCTTTTGCTCCATTTGTGCCGGAAACGACTTTTAACTCTGCGCAAATACAATACCGATACAGTCAAGAGAAACGTAACATTATCCGAAGCATGGATTTATTAGTGATTGATGAAATCAGTATGGTACGTGCGGATTTGCTAGACGCAGTAGATGCGACTTTACGTCGTTATCGCAATCGCGAAAAGCCTTTTGGAGGGGTACAACTGTTGATGATTGGAGATTTGCAGCAGTTAGCTCCTGTTGTGAGGGACAGCGAATGGAGTTTGTTGAGGAATTATTACGAAACGCCTTATTTTTTTGCCAGCCGTGCATTGAGAGAAACGACCTATATGACAATTGAACTGGAAAAGGTATACCGTCAGAACGATACTTTTTTTCTTTCTCTGTTGAATAAAATACGTGAGAACAAAGCAGATGATGAAGTGTTGAATGAGTTGAATCAGCGATATCAGCAAGGCTTCCAACCGCCTAAAGAAGAAGGATATATCCGTTTGACAACACATAACAATCAAGCACAGCAAGTAAATGATCGTGAATTGGCTTCTCTACCGGGAAAGCCTTATCATTTTCGAGCTGAAGTGACGGGGACTTTTCCTGAATATACATATCCCGCAGATGAAATTCTCACTATTAAAGAGGGTGCCCAGATCATGTTTCTCAAAAATGATGTTTCTTTGGAAAAACGGTATTATAATGGTATGATCGGAGAGGTGGTAGCCGTTAATGATTCTGAGATATATGTGAAAGAAAAAGGGAGTGAGGAGGATTTTCTGTTGTTGCCGGAGGAATGGGGAAACTATAAGTATGTGTTAAATGAGGAAACGAAGGAAATCACTGAGGTGATAGAAGGAACATTCCGTCAATATCCTATTCGATTGGCATGGGCTATCACGATACATAAGAGTCAGGGATTGACATTTGAACGTGCAATTATTGATGCACGCAATTCCTTTGCGCATGGACAGACATATGTAGCTTTGAGTCGTTGTAAGACTTTGGAGGGCTTGGTATTGGAGTCTCCATTGCGTAAGGAGGCTATTATTAGTGACAGTGTGGTTGATAACTTCACAAAAGAGGTGGAACGGAATAAACCGGGAAACAAGCAGCTAAGTGATATGCAGAAGGCTTATTTCTTCGATTTGTTGAGTGATTTGTTTAACTTCTATTCCCTCGAGCAGGCTTATAAACGGTTGCTTCGTATGCTGGATGAAGATTTGTATAAACTTTACCCTAAATTACTTACCGAATATAAGCTATTGGAGCCTCATATTAAGGAAAAGATAGTGGAAGTTGCCCACCGTTTCCGCAATCAGTATACACGTTTGATTAATGAGAGTGAAGATTATGCTTCGAACCAGGAGTTGCAAGAACGGATTCGTTCCGGTGCGGTGTATTTTCATAAAGAGCTGGAACCTATTCGTGTTTTGTTTGCAAAGACTAATATACCTCTTGATAATAGGGAGTTGAGGAAACAACTGAATGAACGTTTGCAAGCGTTGGATGATGCATTGTGGATTAAAGAGTCCTTATTGAAAGCTATGTGTGTGCAACCTTTTATTGTTGCTGAATATTTGAAATTGAAAGCTAAGGTGATGTTAAGTCTTGAGGACAACTCTTCTTCTCCTCCTTCTCCTACCGCTAAAACATTGAGAGAGAGAAAAGAACGGGTAGAACGTACACGTAGTAGTTTTACAAAAGTAAAAGTAGAAGTTCCTACGGATATTCTGCATCCGGAGCTTTATCGCACTTTATCGGAATGGAGAACGGAAAAGACGCGTGAAACCAATATGCCTGCTTATGTCATTATGCAACAGAAAGCATTAATGGGCATTGTAAATCTTTTGCCAGATACTCCGCAAGCTTTGGAAGCTGTACCTTATTTTGGAGCGAAAGGAGTGGAGAAATATGGACTTGAAATTTTGGGGATTGTCCGTAAGTATATGAGGGAGAATCAAGTGAAACGACCGGAAATCAAAGAGATATTTCTTCCGGAAAAAAGTAAGAGGGGAGAAAAAAAGGAACCGAAGAAAGATACGAAACAGATGAGCTATGAGATGTTTTGTAAGGGAATGAGTATGGAGGAGATAGCTAAATCACGTGATTTGGTGACGGGAACAATTGCTACGCACTTAGAACATTATGTTCGTATGGGAAAGATTAAATTGGAGCAAGTAGTAGCTGTAGAAAAGATAGAGAAGATTCGTCGGTATCAGCAAAAGAACGAGAATTCCGGAGTGGCAGGAATAAAAGCGGCGTTAGGAGACGAGGTCTCCTATGCCGATATCAGATTTGTATTCGCAGCCGATGATGCTAGGCGTTGAAGCTCTTAGAATTTGCAGAAGAAAGAAACGAATACCGGAACACTCATATCAATGAGAATGCCGTGTAGGATAGCAATCGGAATCATTTCTTTTCCCGAATATCTGCTGATAGAAGGCAATAATACATCCATGGAATTGACTCCTGCCGCAGAGATAGGAGCCAATTTCCCGAAATACTTTTTGATAAGCGGAGTGCCGAGAAGTGCCATCATTTCACGGAAGATATTAGTCAGTAGGGCGATTGTGCCTAGTTCTGTGGCAAGTTGCAGTCCGATAGACGGTTCTTTGAACTGGGTGATAAGAATGGAAGAGAGTGAATAGTAGGCAAATCCGCTTCCTACTGCCATACAGTCGAACACGCTCCATTGACTTACCAGTATGCTTGCCAGAGCAGAGAATAATAATGTTCCGATGATAGTTCCCAACGGAATTAGTAACATCTTGGGATGCAGGTGTGAAATGATTGTTTTCAGATTTTTGTTGGAACCGATGCTAACTCCTACTTGAAGCATTAGCGCATATAGTATGTACATAGAAATAGTATGCGTGTCAAATTGAAACTTATTGAGAGCTCCCATGATACAGCCTACACAAAAGAATAATATTACAATCAGACTTCCTTTCATTGTTCGCCTCCTTTCTTGAAGAATAGTTGTAAAACCAGCCGGGCAGCAATCAAGCTTCCCAATACACCCGATATGGCAAGAATGATTGCTTGTTTACCGAACTTACCAAGATTGTTTACTATCAGACTATTAGAGCCGATAGATACGCCAAGTATAAAGAGTAAGAGGAATATTGTAAGAGAAATCGTCTTTTCTGTCTTTTGTAAAATAGTCCAGTTACGCAATACATAGCCGATTCCGATTCCTAGAAACATGGTAGATATAATAGAAAACATATTGTATATATTTAGGTCAGGTTATACATTTGAATAAGCCACACGAATAATTCTCCAAAAAGATAATTTATCTTATTGAAAGTCAGGATAAATGCTACTTGTGAGCAACAGAGTGAATCAGCAGGTAGCTCCTATAATCAAAGAAAGGGGAATTTAGATGAATCCACTGAACCAATGTACATGCACGCAACATGACTTACAGAAATTGGGGATTTCCGCAAGAAAGTAAGCAGTGTTATGTAGTTGTAATCTCTGATTCATCATTGGTCTTCTTAATTTTGGTGCAAAGATATGAACTTTTTGTATATTTTCAAAATAAATATGCAATAATTATATGCTGTTCCAATCCAGAAGGACTTCCTTTAGTTTTCGCGGATTGTATCCGAGTATTGTTCGTGCTTTCTCGATACTCATTCCGCTAAAACGCGGGCGGGGAGTGGATTCTTGCATTTCTTCTGTCGTAACAGGATGAATGAGCGTGCGGTTTAATTTCATGTAGTCTGCTACCTGATAAGCTATTTCTGCAATAGTCAAACATTCGTCACCACAGATATGAAAGATTCCGTTGGTCGTATTTTCTATCAGGCGTCGTATCCCGTCTGATAGATCTCCTACAAAAGTTGGCGTGCGCCATTGGTCGGATACAACACGAATCTCTTGTCCGGCTTTCAAACGGTTCATTACTAATTGAACGATATTTCCATGCTGTCCGGGCAGTGCTTTTCCATACACAATCTCTACACGTGCAATGGCATAATTACTACAAATATCGGCAACTTTTTCTTCTCCTTTCCATTTGGTGAATCCGTAATAGTTGACAGGAGCGGGGAGTATTTCTTCTGTATATAGCTGTCCGGTTCTTTCATTTATCTTTCCGTCAAATACGAAATCAGTGGATAAATGGATGAAACGGCTTTGGTATTCTTTGCAAAGGTGTGCCAGTTGTTCTACCGCGGTAACGTTTATGAGGTAAGCTTCTTCATGGTGTGTTTCACAATAATCGGGAACAGATAAAGCGGAACAGTTGATAACTACATCCGGACAAATTGCTTTGAACAACTCTTTTGCGGACGCTTCATTCCGTATATCAACTTCAATGAAACGATACTTCTTTGTATTCTCTAAAGCTGGAAAGATATCCGAGTGCAGGGAACAGCCGGTCACATTATATTGTTTATGGGCAGATAAATCCTTCAGTAATTGGCGTCCGGTGAATCCGTTAGCACCGATGATTAATATATTTCTCATGATTTTTTATAAGATGTATAGAGCTGTTGTTCTTGAATATCTACAAATTAGAAAATATCTCTTTTAATAGATTTAATGAGTAGCTGCATACCATGCTGTTTTTTCTTTTGCGGAAGCGAGGTCATTAGTACTGGGATCGGAAATGGTGATACCGGAGAAAGTTTCTATTTTTACCTTTCCTCTACTCATAGAATAGAAATAATCTGTATTTCTTTTGAATGGAACAGTACGGTTAAGTTGTTCGTTGAATTGAGCCAGTAACTCCTGGTTGGAACATAACTTTGATACATAATCTCCGCAATCAAAGAATATAACAGGAGAATAGCCGTCTAATCTTTGCAGTGACCCGGTTAATGTCGTATCAAATGTATATTGGCTATTTATGTCCTTCATTATAGCTGCCAAATGATTCAATTCTGCGCAATCCGTGACAGCGATAGTGCCGCATGGCATCTCATAATTTGAATAAAAGTCATCGAATCCATTACAGATCTTTTCATAATTAATTTCTCCTATCAAATACTGTCCGATCTTTGCGTATGGCATACCGTACGCCATTATTTCACAGGTAGACGCTATCAGATGATTAGTCACATTTTTAAGATCATAAGCAACTTCTACTGTCGACATGTAACAATCATCAAAAAGTATATATTCCATTTTCAATCCGGCATTGGAGATACCTTGAGCAAGTGTGGTTATGTCGGTTTGATATTGGGGATATAATCCTCCGAAATAACGTGTCATAGGTACATTCTCATACTCCCAGTGCATTTTGTTGACACAAAGGTTACTGCGTGATTGGGCATTTGATACAGGTATCCATCCCATACCATGACAACCGATAATCATAGAGTAACGTTGGGCTGGTGTACATTCCCGAACATCATTAAGGATAGACGTAATTCCTTCGGCTGTTGTATATACGGGATCAGTATACTGCTTATAGGTCTTGCGCACGCTTTTACCGTTTTCATAAACGAGTTCAAAAAGAGTAGCTTCTGTAGCTTCGGTACACATAAATACTATGACACGTTCATTTTTTAGTATATTCTTTTCGATTACACTCTCCAAGTCACTGATATTCTGATAGAAGTTAGAAGTCAGATTGTTCGACCAAGGGAGATACATAAATATCGTTTGCTCATTATTTGCCCGTACAATAGGAGGAACAATTTCATTGGGATCAGTATCCGTAGGATTTTCTGTATCTTCTATATCCGGCGATTCAGGAATAATATCTTCTTTTTCACACGAAGCCATGCTAAAAGATAGAAATAGCACAAAGATGATTGGTTTTATAAGATGATAATATTTTTGCTTTGTCTTCATTTTGTTTCTTGAATTAAATTATCAGAGTTTCTGCAAAACTACTGAAAAAATAGTGATTTCTACAACTGATTGTAGGATTTCTGTGAGGTATAGACATAAAAAAAGGAGCAACGCCTTGCTCCAACCTTTGTTAACCTTAAATC
>ERZ791915.2888-NODE-2888-length-10069-cov-2.417016_pt1 | contig 10069 bp, 7 predicted proteins | sample MGYA00510139_ERZ791915 | MGnify/ENA primary metagenome ERZ791915 (study PRJEB30046, sample SAMN00792117) | human gut metagenome | study: EMG produced TPA metagenomics assembly of the A metagenome-wide association study of gut microbiota in type 2... | reverse complement strand
AAACTGCCTTACCTAAAACTGAAAATAAATAAACGGACTGCCCTTCACATAAGCCAGACCAAGGATAAGGCCTATCTCAACAAAGAAAATCACAAGAGACCAGAAATGATTTAAATCCATAACCGGATAAAAACCATTGACGGTCTTTTCTTTTTTCTTTGCTGCCCTAAGATATGCAGCCACTGTTGCAATGCAAAGAATAATAATTGCTGCAATGGCAAAGCTGTACGGATGTGTAATGCCCGCCCGGAAGCCAAATAACTGTTTTAATACCAGCCATGCCTTCGGCACATTTTCTGCCCGGAAGAATATCCAGCAGATGCAGACAAAAATGTCCGTTCCGAGGATGGATAAGGTATCCACCAGAACATTTTTCTTTCTCTCCTGCCCTTTCTGATACCCAGCCAGTTTCCGGAAGCCCTTATGGATACAAAGAGCCAGTCCATGGAGACCACCCCACAATACAAAGCTCCATTCTGCACCGTGCCAGAGTCCCCCTAAAAGCATCGTTATCATCAGGTTTACATAAGTACGAATACGTCCCTTGCGGTTACCACCCAGCGGAATATAAAGATACTGCATCAGCCAGCTTGAAAGGCTGATATGCCACCGTTTCCAGAACTCACTGACATTATGGGATATATATGGAAGGTTAAAGTTCACCGGTAATTCATAGCCCATACATTTTGCACAGCCGATTGCCATATCCGAATAACCGGAAAAATCCATATAAATCTGAATGGCATAGGCTGCTACTGCCAGTGCAACCGTTCCGGAACCAAATATCTGCGGACTACGATATACTTCATCCACAAATACAGAAATATTGTCCGCCAGTACCACTTTTTTAAACATACCAAATACAAATATCTGTATTCCACTTTCCAGTCCCGCAAGTGTAACCTTCCGGTTCTCCTTAAGCTGTGGCAGAAACTCCGATGCTTTTACAATCGGTCCCGCTACAAGCTGTGGAAAAAAACTTAAGTACAACGCAAACTGCAAAAAGCTTTTTTCTTTTTCTATCTTCCCGGTATAGACATCAATGGTATAGCTCAATGCCTGAAAGGTATAAAAGGAAATTCCTACCGGAAGAATCAGATTCAGCACTCCCGGTGTCAGATGAAACACATCACAAAAGGAAGTCACAAAGAAATCATAATATTTAAAAATTCCAAGGACCGCCAAAGGCGTGCCTACTCCAATCAGAAGAGAAATCCGGCTCTGCCGCAGATGCTTTTCATCTTTTTTTACCGCGGTAAAAAAGGAAATCCATGTAATTCCCATTAAAAGCAGGCAAAGCCGCATATTCCACCAGCCATAAAAAACATAACTGGCTATCAGAAGGATTCCCTGGCATATGATGCGGCACTTTATTTCCGCAAAAGGCAGCACCCTCTGTACAAGAAGTAAAAGAAGAAGCACTACAAGAAAAAACAGTAAAAAGCTTACACTTGCAAAACTCATCTCTGCTCCTCCTCTCCGATTGCATCATAAATGCACTGTGCCAGAAGCTCATGTCCATATGCATTAAGATGCCCATAGCCAACTGTTGTATTATCAAATCCACTGGCTACAATATGCTCTTTCACATAAGCTTCCTCTACGGAATCTGTCATGTCCGCAAAAATAATATTATATTTTCCACATAATTCTGCAAAAGTATCTCTGGTGTCCACACTTGCAGAGCATTCATAACTGCCATCCTCTGTCAATGTCATATCCGGAATATAATAAATCACCGCCTGAACATCTGCTTCTTCCGCTGTCCTGCTGATATAGGCAAGCAGTTCCTCCGTGGCCGCATAGGTGTCATCACCAAATACATCATATCCGGCATTTTCCGTAATTGTTACATCTGCTTCTCCATTGTTCTGGCTCTGCAGATTCTTATACTGCTGATACAATAGCTTGATATAAGGATTCTTTTCTAATACTTCCAGTGCCGGTATTCCGCTTCCCGCTGTCAGCTCCGGCATTTCATGATTTAATGCCTGAGCAGCTTCTACCGGATTCATTGCCAGTGTTCCGGTCTCTAACGCAACATATTCAGCAGGCTGATAAACCTTAAGGGCATTTTCCAAATTACTGATATTACGGTAAATGGTATGGGCTGACATTCCCACGTTGTATACATACCGGTTGCTTCCATCTTCGGCGTATTTCTCATTTAGCAAATAAGATACACAATCATCCTCGTTGACATACAGTCCTTCCGTCTGGGAAGAACCCATCATTAAAATAGCAGTCTTTCTTCCATCCGCCGGATAACTGTTGTTATAACCACTGTCATCTGTAGTTCCCATGGCAAAACCTTCCGTTCCTCTCGCCCAGAACGTATCTGCCTGTCTTACATAGCTGGTCACTCCATTTCCACATGGTTCATGTACCGGAGGGTTGTAATAAAATACGCAAAAAAGCGCCAGAATTGCAAATGCTGTAATTCCAGCTCCAATTACCTTTCCGATAAAGCAGAATATTGTTTTTCCTGTTGTATTCCCTTTTTCCGATGTTCTTCCCGCCATGGAGAACCTCCTGTCATGATATAAGAAACAACTTTTCTGAATTCGTTTTCCGTCTCTTTTTCGTCTCTTCCTTATTTCCTGCGAAAGAAAAGCTGTCCTATTCCAGACAGCTTTTCCTATGAATATTTTTATTTATCTTTCTTTACTGTGTCTGGGTATCCGCCTCTGTGTCCTCTGCCGTAAACGGATTTGTATCTCTTACTGTATCCGAAGCAGTCTTTCCAGACTCATTGATTACGGATTTACTGATATTCTTTACGGTCTGTGTTGTCTCATAATCTTCTACATCAAATAAATACTGATGCAGTAAATTCACATTGGTTTCCAGATCTGTAGGAACTACTACATCGCCAAGCTTTCCTCCCATACGCTCTGTGGTAAGCTGGAATGGCCAGCCCTGTGTATCTGCCAGTTCGTAGTCTTTGATGCCTGCTGCCAGTCCCAATATTTCAGAACTGCTAAGACTTGTGGAAATATCCGGGAATAATTTATCAATCACCTTATTTAATGTAGGAAGACTGGCTGCTTTTGCCTTCTCGACTATTTTACTGATAACGGTTCTCTGACGCTCGGTACGGCCGTAGTCATCACCACCGCTGTAACGGTCACGGCAATAAGCCAATGCCTGGATTCCGTTCACTGTCTGAAGTCCAGGTCCGGAAACTGCTGTTCCATTGGTTCCCATTACCTCATTCATCTCATTGATATATATTTTCATGGTTTCTGCTTCTTTGGAACTAATATCAAGTTCAATTCCACCCAGTGCATCTACCACTTCCATAACTGCATTAAAGTCCACAGCTACATACTCTTTAATATCCAGATCAAGATTCTTATTCAATGCTGCAACTGCACCGGTCGGACCGCCTTTTGCATATGCTGCATTGAGTTTTCTTAAATTGTCATCATCATCTACTGCCAGGAAAGAATCACGATAAACCGATATCAGTCTTACTTCCTTCGTATCATTATTAATACTTGCAATCATGATACAGTCACTGTTTCCGGACTCATATTTGCCGGTACTGCGGTTATCAATACCAAATAATGCAATGTTCGTATAACCATCTAACAATTCCTGGGTTTTGGCATCAATATTAATATTCAGCTTATCTTCATCCAAATCACCGGTATTATTGAGTTTATTTAATTTAATAATTACAAATAATGCTGCCAGAAGAATTAAGATAACCAGTACTTCCACTATAAAAAGAATCAATTTTCTCTTTCTTCTCTGACGTCTGGTCATTTTCTTTCTTTTACGGTTTCTATTATTACTACTTGTACTCATAAGTCATCTCCATTATCTTATTTTCCTGATGTTAAACATTTTCTATTCATTTTTTCAAAACAATTGAAACTAATATATAACAAAACACTTTTTGTGTCAATATTATCCATGATAGCTTAATATCCGTTTTAGAAAAATTAAGCGATTCTTAATCATTACACCCACGCTGTTATGGGAAAAATCGGATACATTCTTTTCATGCCTCCGGTAAAGAATCAATGGTTCCTTTAAAAATACCGTGCGGTGATATTTCAAATCACATTTCACACCAATCCACTGATCATGCATGGTAACATCCTTCGGAATCGGAAGTACTGCATCCAATACCTCTTTCCGAAATGCCATGCAGCAGCCCATATAGGTATTCTTAATCATATTTTTAATCGCACCTCTTCCACTGTGGCGGTAAACAAAAAAGGACGGCATCAGTGTCTCTTTGCATGCAGCATCTGTCACTCTGGCATCATGAACCACAACCATGGCTTTCTTCCTCCGGAATACTTCCATGACTTTCTCTACTTTATCCGGCATCCAGACATCATCCTGGTCTGCAAGGAAAATATAATCGCCCCGGCACGCCCTAAGTCCTGCTTCCACATTGGCAATAACGCCTTCACCCGGTCCTTCCATAACACGGATTCTGGCATCCTGTTCCCGATAGGACTTAAGGATTTCCCTCGTAGTATCCAGTGAACCATCATCCGATACCACCAGTTCATCACCCAGTCCGATATTTTTAAGTATGCTGTCTATCTGTTCTCTGATATAGGTTTCTCCGTTATAGGTTACTACTAAGACCGATATCATTCTCTCTCTTCCTCTCCTGTAAGAAACAGTGTTTCATACTGCTGTACAATTGCTTCCCAGCTATACCATTTCTTCATTCTGTCCTTCGCTTTCCGGCCAAGCTCTTCCCTCTCTGCTTCATCCATAGTATCCGCCTTCTGAATCAGTGTGGCAAGATTTCCGTTTTTCTTATTCCAGTACAGTGCGGCATCTTCCCCCACTTCTTTATTAAAGCCCACATCTAAAAGCAGGTTCAGTTTTGTGGTACTGAGTGCCTCAAGAAGGGATGGATTGGTTCCTCCCACCTCATGTCCATGGAAATATCCATAAGCAAAGCAGCGGATTTCTGCCAGCAATGCAGCATCATACACGGTTCCTGCAAATTTAATCCGCTTGTCATTTAAAAAGCCGGTTTTCTCTTTTAAACTTTCATAAAAAGCATTTTCTTCCACATTTGTGATGATTACAAGATCTTTTGTGGAATCAGATGCCATAAATTCCCGAATCATTGTCTCGTAATTATTTTCCGGGACAAATCTTCCGACGATAAGATAATAATTTTCTTTTCTGATATCAAACTTCTGATACCATGCCAGCAAATCCTCTGTTGGTTCACCTGCTTTATAAGATAGTGTTCCATATGCGATAAATGTGGTCTTCGGCTGATATTTATGATATTCATCCCTGATATACTGTTCAATATTCTTTGAATCACAGACTAATAAATCTGCGTGCTTTACCATTCCCTTTTCCGAATATTTCCAGTATTTACGAATCCATTTATTCCATTTTGCCCGCATAAATTCATGTCCATCCGGGTTTACATAAAGTGTACCAGACAACCGGTGCAGCTGCCTTTTAAAGTGCCCCACAAATGGTCCGATTCTGCATGCCAGCACATAGACAACGACATCCTCTATCTTTTCTTTTTTAATTTTCTGAATGCAGTAACGAAATGCTGCCAAATCATAATACACGGCTCTCGCGGGTCCGATATCCGGCACCTTCACCCGGAAGCATTTCGCATTATGATAAGTAAATTCTTCATTATGGTCAGACATGCACGCCACATGGTACTGAATGTCTTCACTGACTGCCTGTCCGGTCAGATTCTCTACAAATGTCTCGAACCCGCCGTAAGCCGCCGGAATTCCTTTACTGCCTATAATAAATACATGTTTCATTTTCTATCCCTTATAAACTGCTGTAAGTTTTGCATCCAGCATAATCTGATATCCCGCTTTTTGCAGACGTCCGGCAAAATCTATTGCTCGCTCTAACGGTTCTTTATCCAGAGCAATTCCGCCAGCCTTAAGATATGCTTCTTTCTTTATGATACATTGTTCCAGCGGAACGGCGCTGACATTCTGGGGAAGCACTGCCCGGTTGAAATATCCCTTGAAGCAGACCGGAAGTTTTTCAAAAAGGTATCCCTTCTTTCCATCCGGTAATACGCCAATGCCTGCCGAAACTAACTTCCGGTGCTTTTTAAACCGGACACCTGTCAGTCCCACTTTATTTAAGCAGGCATATTGTGCCAGTTCTTTTCGTTCTCTCTCCCCAAGCAATCTGGTGCGACGGCTGTCATAAATGAAAAGATATTCCCTTGTGCTGTTTTCTACCAGTTCATTTAAAGCATCTTTTTCCTTTATTTCCGCAAGATTAATAAGCTCCGGCTCCGGAACTTCCTGTTCATAAATCACTTCATAAGAATTATGCCCCTGGGCTTCTTTAATCTCTGCCGGGATTTTCCGCCTCTGCACGTAGGCTTCCAATGCCCGCTTTCCCGCATCATAGGCATAATCCTTGGACAGGGAACTACCTGCCGTGGAACCACTGTGTATTCTCCAATGATAAAGAATCTTTCGAATATGATAAATGGCATCCGTCTGCTCCGTCAGGCGGAGCACCAGTTCATAGTCCTGGGCACCATCATAGCAGGGATTGAAATCCCCCACCTTCTCTAACATGGTCTTCTTTACTACCAGAAAATGGCAGATATAATTATAATGCATCAGCAATTCCGGATTATAATCCGTCTTAAAATGTGGCCGGCTGTGTATCCCGGATTCTGCATCAATTTTATCTTCATCGGAATAAATCACCTGTGCATCCGGATGGGCATTTAACATCCGCACCACTTCATAAAGGGCATTGGCAGCCAGCACATCATCATGGTCCAATAATCCGATATATTCACCCATTGCCATCGCAACTGCCTCATTGGTATTCTCTGAAATCCCACCATTTTCCAACAGTCTGCGGTAACGTATTCTTGCATCCTCTTTATAATTTTCTGCAAGAAAACGTTCGATTTTATCAGTAGGGCTTCCATCTGCAAGACACAGTTCCCAGTTTTCATAGGACTGTCCCAGCATGCCCTCTATCAGTTCCCGTAAGAAGCATTCCGGTGTCTCATATAATGGTACTACAACAGAAACCAGCGGCATATGTTCAAACAACGTATTCCGCTGCACCTTCCATTCTTCTTTTGTCACCATATAATTCTGCCAGTTTTTCGTATATTCATGGTCTATGGGCTCATATTTTGTTTCCATTACTTTAATCGCCAGTCCCCGGAGTCCATGCTTGCGTATCATTCCAACTGCATATGCAGCCTTTTTCGTTAATCCCATTGCTTACTTCGATCCTTTTCCTGTTACAACAACCTGAATGGTCTTAAACAAGATTTTAATATCCAATGCCAGTGACCAGTTTGTAATATAGTAGGTATCCAGCTGTACCACTTCTTCAAAATCCGTAATGTCACTTCTTCCACTGACCTGCCACATTCCGGTAAGTCCTGGCTTAATTCCGAGTCTTGCCCGGTGCCTTGCCTCATATCCGGCAAATTCTTCCTCCGTCGGCGGTCTTGTGCCTACCAGACTCATATCCCCTTTTAAAATATTCCAGAACTGTGGCAGTTCATCAATGGAAAACTTCCGCATGAACCTGCCAACCGGAAATACTCTCGGATCATCTTCCATCTTAAACATCAGCCCTGACATCTCATTCTGCCCCATCAGCTCTTTTTTCTGTTCTTCTGCATTTACATTCATGGAACGGAATTTATAAAAGCGAAATTTCCTGCCATTTTTTCCCACACGAATCTGGGAAAAGAAAATCGGTCCTGGTGACTGCTTCTTAATAATCGGTGCAAAAATAATGGTAGCAATACCTGCAATCACCAATCCCACAAAACCGCCTACAATGTCCATCAGACGTTTAAAAAACAACTGACGTGGTGTTGCAATACACATACTGGAAGTTAAAACCATATAATTTCCACACTGCTCGATTACTTTATTCGGCATCAGCTTGGAAGCATGTACCAGATTAAAATGTACCGTAACGCCCATTTCCAGCAGATCATCTGCCAGTGCCTGGCTGCTGGCTATAGTATTGCCATTGATAAATACTTCATCTACCACATTATTTTTTACATATTCAAAGAAATCATCTGCATTTGCTACCACCGGAATGCCCCGGATAATTTCTCCCTTACGCATTGCATCCACTACAACAACTCCGTGCACGGCAAATTCCCGATATGGCAGATTTTCAAATTCCTTAAGACAGCTCTCCACCAGTTCATCTGTCGTTACCACTATCATGGCAGACAGATTTCTGTCATTCATCATCTTTTTCTTAATAAAATTCTTAAGCCCGGAACCGCCGACAAATTCAAAAATCATAGACAGTCCCCAGAACATCAGGAAAATCTGTCTGGAGAAGTCAGACTGTCTGGTCCAGTATCCATATACCATCATTCCGGCAACAATGATTGTTGCATGAACAACAACATGCTTAAATTCCTGCGTATTCTTTCTCCGCAGAATGCTCTTATAGGATTCGCCGAAAAATACCACGCAGATATCAATCAAAATAAGGACTACCGCTAATCGCTGATATTCCTCATTTAAAAACTCATTTTTTCTTCCAAAACGCATAAAATAGGATAAGGCATATGCAAGTTCCAGACAGATAATATCCAGAATCGTAAAGTCAAGATGCTTCATCCAGCTTTTTCGTTCTTTTTTATACATAATCTATTCCCTCTTATGCAATACAAGCCATCCTTTTAGGAATATTATACCAGTCCTACCCTGTCAGGTACAACCGAATTCTTTCTTAATTTTCTGTGAAAAAAGTATGTTCTTCTTCTGTCAAATGCTGTTTCTGTGAATATACAGCCAGCTTTCCGAATAGTCTTTCCGTTCTTTCTCACTCATCTTCCCATATTTCTCATAAGGAATCTTTGCCAGAACCATCTTTTCATTTCCACATTTAAAACATTCCACTTCATTTCTTCTTGAAACCGTCCGTATCCAGCCACATTTCGGACAAATATAAACTTTCATCATGTGTAACTCTACCTCCCTGTTACTTGTTTTTCTCTATACTCAGTTACAAAGTTACCACTTTCTTACAAATTCTGCAATGCCTTAGTGCTTTTGTCCCAGGGAATAATCTGTCCGGTAACGGGTCAGTCCAGGATGATAATAGGGATCTCCCTGCTTTAAAATATCAATCCAGCGGGCTCGCATATATTCAATCTCTTCCTGAAAACGGCGTACTTTCTCCTCTGTATCCTCCTGTCCTCTGGACTTTGATTCATAATGGTACGCTTCTACGGATGGTTCATATATAATAAGATAACCCTTCTTCCGGATTTTAAGACACAAATCCACATCATTAAATGCTACTGATAAAGCTTCGCAGAATCCGTCCACCTCACGGAACACCTTTGCCGGCACCATAAGAAATGCTGCTGTTGCTGCACTTAAATTCTGCCGCAGGCTGGCTCTATACATATACCCACTATCGCTGCGTACCTGTCCTACACACATATTGGCTGCAATTCCTCTGGCATGTCCACCGATGCCTATGACAATTCCGGCATGCTGTATCGTATCATCCGGGTAATAAAGCTTTGCTCCCACTGCTCCGGTATTTTCTTTTCCGCACAGGGTAAGCATCCGTTCCATGTAATCCTTTGTTATAATCTCAATATCATTGTTTAAGAACAAAAGATAGTCACCCTTTGCATAGGATGCTCCATAGTTATTAATGGCTGAATAATTAAAAGTACCCGGTATTTCAGGTTTCCATTCTACCACACGGATATCCGGATACTGCATCTGCAGCTCTTTATAATAATCAAAGATTTCTTCGCTTTTACTGTTATTTTCTATAATGATAATCTCATAATTCCGGTAGCTGCCCTGCCGAATGGATGTGATGCATTTTTCCAAAGAAGCTTTTTCGTCTTTATTCGGTATCAGAATGGATACCAATGGCTGCTTCTTTTTGTGACTGCCTGCTGCCATAGATGCATGCTCTACTCTCGGTGCATGCTCCGCCTTTGTATGATAAAGCACTTTGGGAATATGGATGATACTATCGGACTGCTTTGCCGCCCGGCAGATCAGTTCTTCTATTGCAGGATTTCCGTCATTTTCTTTTAGTG
>ERZ791915.2875-NODE-2875-length-10129-cov-3.104626_pt1 | contig 10129 bp, 6 predicted proteins | sample MGYA00510139_ERZ791915 | MGnify/ENA primary metagenome ERZ791915 (study PRJEB30046, sample SAMN00792117) | human gut metagenome | study: EMG produced TPA metagenomics assembly of the A metagenome-wide association study of gut microbiota in type 2... | reverse complement strand
TGTACATATATCCGGGGAGTACCTGACCGTTGTAAGGACTATAATGAATCGGTTGCCCGTCTGCCGTAAACTCATAGAATTTGCGGGGAAATAGCAGAGAACGGTAGAGGCAGGAGTAGAATGTACGGTACTGGTCCAGATTGCCGCCTTCTACTTCTATTTTACCTAATACATTGTTCCAGGCATCATTCCCTTTTTGTGCAAGTTGCTCAAAAGAGTCGTTACCCAATTCTTTAAGGTTCTGAGCCGCTTGTTCAAAACTAATGAACGAAGAAGCTATACGGGCATGCACGATTTCACCTTTACGGGTACTGAAACCAATGATGGCTCCCGTATGGTCGGCTTTCTGCTCCAAGTTGCCTTCTTCCAGCTTTTTGTTTGCAAAAGTGCCTTTGTATGTGAAAGGTTTGTCGAACTCGATAACGAAGTAGTTCTTGAAATTCTCGGGCACTCCACCACTGTTACGGGTGGTGTAGCCGATTATCTTGTTCTCTTCCGGAATTACTTTTACGTAGGAACCCTTGTCGAATGCGTCTACTACAATGTACGAGTGTTCGTTTTCGGGAAAGGTGAAACGGAACAGAACCGCACGTTCTGTCGGAGTCATTTCGGTCACTACATCGTGTTCGGCCAAATATACTTTATAGTAGGAAGGGGTTGCTATTTCACCTTTATGACTGAACCAACTGGCACGTTTTTCTTCATCAAACTCAAGTTTGCCTGTGACGGGCATGATGGAGAATTGTCCGTAATCATTGATCCATGGGCTGGGTTGGTGGGTTTGCTTGAATCCCCTGATTTTGTTGGCTGTATACGTGTATTGCCATCCGTCCCCCATCTTGCCCGTTTGCGGTGTCCAGAAGTTCATTCCCCACGGACGTGCAATAGCGGGATAGGTGTTCCCGGTTGATAATTCGAAAGAAGACTGCGTTCCCATCAGTGGGTTTACGTATTGGGTCCAGTCTTTGGCCTCAGCCATTAGTGAGCAAGCTATAAGGCAAGCGGTCAAAAGAATTTTTCTCATGGTGTGGATAAGTGTATTGCTATATGGATATTATATATTTTCTATCATCGGTGCCGTGTAGGCTACATATTCGTATAATCTGTGATGAAACAGAGTACTTTCTTAGGGTTGGGGCCGCCGGTCTGTCATTTCTATTTCCAACGTACTGCCTGCTATGATATCGTCATGCGTAAAGAATGGTTTATCCAATGGTTTTCCGTTCAGTGTCATGCTTTTGATATACTTATTCTTTTTCGAGTTATTCTTAGCTGTCACTGTAAACTTTTTGCCATCGGGCAGGTTTACTACGGCTTTATCGAATGCGGGGCGTCCGATAGAATAAACCGGTTTCCCCGGACATACCTGATAGAATCCCATAGAATTGAGTACATACCAAGCCGACATTTGTCCGCAATCTTCATTTCCCGACAGTCCGTCTACGGCATTGGCATATTGGCTACGGTATACGCTGTCTACCAATTCTTGCGTCCTCCACGGACGGTTCACATAGTTGTACATATGAATCACGTGGTGGCTGGGTTCGTTGCCGTGGGCATATTGTCCGATCAGTCCGCTGATGTCCGAGGAGGTTGTTTCGCCTTCCAGTGAAGAGTCGGCGGTAAACAGAGAATCCAGTTTACCGACGAAGGCATCTTCGCCGCCCATTAGTTTTACCAATCCTTCGATGTCGTGTGGAACGAACCAGGTCCATTGCCAGGCAGTCCCTTCACAATAATCATCGTTGCGGTGAGTTGAAGAGCGTGGATTGAAGGGAGTGCGCCATTCGCCCTTACTGTCCAATCCGCGCATAAAGCGGGTTCCCGGATCGAAGTAAAACTCGTAGGCTTTTGCGAAACGTGCGTATTTGTCCCGGGTGTCGTAGTCGTTCAATGCATCGGCAAATACTGAAATACACCAGTCGTCATAAGCATACTCCAAGGCCTTGGCAACCGATTCGTTTTCGCGGTCACACGGTACGTAGCCGATTGAGTTTTTATAATATTTGGCTTTCGGCATCAGATGGGGTAACACCAGATCGGGGCATTTGATTCCTGTTGTATCATATTCTGCCGCACGCACGCAGGCTCGGTAAGCTTCTTGGATGTCGAAATTATGATCGCCTTTCATATATGCATCTACAATGACGGGAACGGCATGGTAACCAATCATTGTACCGGTATAGTTGGAAGCCATGTCCCACATTGGGAAAATGCCCCCCTCCTGATGTTTTTTGATCAGTGAACGGATGAAAGCATTGTTCAGATCCGGATCTATAATGGTCATTAGCGGATGCAGTGCACGGAAGGTATCCCATAAAGAAAAAATGGTATACATCGGATTCAGTGTATCTCCTTGATGTACTTGCAGATCCATACCCAGATAACGTCCGTCTACGTCCGTAAACAGATTCGGGCTAATGGCAGTGTGGTAGAGTGCGGTATAGAAGATGGTTTCGTCATCTTTATCATTGGTAGTAATATCAATTTTCGATAACGTTTCATTCCACGCTTTGCGTGCGTCTTTACGTATTCCGTCAAAATCCCAGTCTGGTATTTCAGTTTCTACATTTTTGCGTGCACCCTCTATGTCCACAGCAGAGATTCCGACTTTGACAAACACTTGTTCGTCTTTGGTCGTGTCAAAGTGAAGTAATGCTTTACAGGTAGGCAGCAGTCTGCCTCCATCGTCGAGTGCCATCGAATCAGTCACCAACGTGTAGGTGAAAGGTTTCGAGAATTTTGCATAAAAGTTGATATATTGGTCGAAAGCCCAGTACATGGTCTTTTTACGGCCGCAGATTTCAGTGGGGCTGATGACCTCTATTTCCATCTCTTTGTTGGTCTGCCGTTGCAGACTGTAGTCCAAGTCGAGGATGAATCCTGCTTCTTTACTTTCAGGAAAAGTATATCTGTGGATAGCTGCCCGTTTGCTTGCAGTCAGTTCGGCTTTTACTTGATAAGTATCCAGGAAGACTGAGTAATAGCCCGGTTCGGCAGTCTCATTCTGATGTGAAAAGGCAGAAGCATAAGCCATTTGCTGGCTCTGAGAACCTGTGGGGAGGTACTTTTGTTCGCCCACCGTAGGCATCAGTAGTACATCTCCATAGTCGCAACAACCGGTTCCGCTCAAATGGGTGTGTGAGAATCCGTTGATGGTGGAATCTGCGTAATAATATCCCGAGCAGGCATCCCACCCATCTATGCGGGTGTCTGGGCTGGGAGAAATCATGCCATGGGGGACAATGGCGCCCGGAAAAGTATGACCGTGTCCGCCTGTACCGATAAATGGGTTGACATAGGCTGCGTAATCAGTCATGTCCGGCGAGTTTGTGCAGGAGTTCAGAGACAATAAGCCTCCTAAACATCCCGCCAGGAATGTTTTAAATTTCATGGTACTGTATGTTTATTTTAATTGGTTGCTCACTTGTTACGTGAAGAAATAAAGATATTGTCTCCCACAATCTTATAATTGATAGGTATAGAGTTGTCCAACGATTGGAGTACAGACTCTATATTATCTTTTTTCTTCAATACACCCGAGTAAGTTTTGTCGGACTTAATGTCGGGTGAAAGAATGATTTTCACATCATAAAAGCGTTCTAACGTCCGGGTGATGGCAAAAATGTCCGCCTGTTCAAACGGGATCAGGTCATTGTGCCATACGGCATCCAATTTGGCATCTACTTGCTTCACCACCAGTCTGCGGGTTGTTTTATTCAGTTCGGCCTTTTGTCCGGGCGAAAGAATAATCATTCCTTCATCGTGGTTTCCTCTCACTTCTATTTCTCCTTCGATCAAGGTTGCTTCTGCCAGTTTGTGACTCTTGTCGCACTTGAAATTGAAAGTGGTTCCCAACACTTTGATACGCATAGCCTCACTCTCTACAACGAAAGGACACCGACGGTTTTTAGTGACTTCGAAATAAGCTTCTCCATCGAGATATACATCTCTTTCGGATTCTGAGAATTCCTTGGGATATCTCAGGGTGGCCGATTGATTGAGCCATACTTTTGTGCCATCGGGCAACATCACTTCTTTCACTTTGCCATCCGTGGACGAGGCCGTTAGCATATTCCGGGTCGGATCGGCCTGATAGTACAGGTATCCGCCTCCGGTGCCTATCATCAGTACGAGCACGATGATAGCGGCATATCGTATCCATTGGTGCATTCTGATCACTTTGCGGCTATGTGCATCTTCCTGAGCCAGTTTCTTGTATAGTCGTGCTTCTGCCCGGGCAACTTTTTTCTGATCCGGAAAGCTGTCGTGTCTGCCCAAATGATATACCTCTTCCATTCGGAAAAGTCGGCGGGCATTATCGTCTGATTCTTTGATCCAAGCGTTCACTCTGGCAAAATCTTCGTCAGAACATTCGCCTGTCAGATATCTCATCAATATGTCTTCGCTCAGATTATTCATCTTTTCTTTTTCATTATATAATAGAAACAACTAAATCTTTAAAAACACTTATCTATTTGATAAAAAATAGTAGAAATAAAAACCATAAATGACCGAGACGGTTTCGTAGGAACTTCAGTGCCTTGTACATGTGGGCTTCTACCGTACGTAAAGAGACTCCCATCACGTCGGCTATTTCTTTATTCTTCATTTCGTGCAGATAGCTCAACTTAAACACTTCCTTGCATTTGTCCGGTAGCTCGTTAATGGCTTGGTAGATTTCGTTTCGCAATTCGCGGTCTTCTATCCGCCGGATTACTTCGTTGTTGTCCGGCTGATAGAATTCCGCTCGTTTTTGGTTGATTTCTTCCACAGCAGCGCAATACCCGTTCTCTATGCTGCGATGTTTCAGCACATTCAAGGCCCGGGTATATACCGCCCGATAGAGGAAGGCTTGGATCTGGTCGCCTATTACCATGGAATCTCTTCGTTTCCACAGTTCCACGAATACATCCTGTACCACATCTTCTGCTTCTTCATCGCCCACCAGGCGGGTGGCGTAGAACATCAGGTTCGGATAGTACCTCCGGAACAGGGCTTTGTAGGTTATATCAAATGTGTCGTCCATCTTTTTTAGCTGCTGGTTTGGGGGTTGCGGGCTACAAGTTATTGATCACTCGTAACTTTCTCCTTTCCCATTTCAAACTCAAGGGTTGCACCACTCATAATCTGTTCATGAGTAATGTAACTTTTATCATAGGGTTTTCCATTCAGTTTGGTTGATCGGATATAGATATTCTCTTTGCTGACAGCCGGAGCTTTGACAGTGAATGTTTTCCCGTTGTCAAGGTGCAGTTGCACTTCCGGGAAAAGGGGAGTACCTATTTCATATTGACCGCTTATCGGATTTACCGGATAGAATCCCATGGCGCTGAATACATACCAAGCCGACATCTGGCCGCAGTCTTCGTTTCCGCAGAGTCCGGCAGGGCTGTTCAGGTAGAGTTCGTTCATTACTTTTGCCACATACTCCTGGGTTTTCCAGGGTTGGTCTACCGCATTATAAAGGTAGATGACGTGATGGCTCGGTTCGTTTCCGTGAGCATATTGGCCTATCATTCCGGTACTGAAGAGCGGAAGTTCGTCGTCGGCCGAAGGATGGAAGGTGAACATGCTGTCCAGCTTTTGTGCAAAACGTTCTTTTCCGCCTGTCAGACCGATCAGTCCGTCTATGTCATGCTGTACCGACCAGAAATATTGCCAACCGTTACTTTCGCAGATATGCGGTGTATAAGCATCTGCTTTAAAGTCTTTCTGAAATTCTCCCTTGTCATCACGAGGTTGCATGAACGAGGTTGCCGGATTGTATACGTTACGATAGTTTTGCGACCGCTTATAGAATTCGTCCGCAATCTCTTTCTTTCCCAGTTTTTCTGCCATGCGGGCAATGCAGTAATCATCATAAGCGTATTCAAGTGTTTTGGATAACGACCAGTTTTCGGCATTATAACTATCTTTTTCATTGAAAGGAACATATCCCAGTTCTTTATAAGCACCAATTCCGCGGTAATTGTCCAGGTTGGCAGTGGCTACACAAGCTTCCAATGCCTTTTCCGGATCAAAGTTTCCAATACCTTTCAGATAAGCATCCACGATGACCGGAACGGCATGATAGCCAATCATCATATCTGTTTCACTACCGTAGAAATTCCAAACCGGCAGGCGTCCGTTCTGTTCGTAGAAAGCCAGAAATGATTGAACCATATCGTTGGTACGTTCGGGTTCGGTATAGGTAAATAGAGGATGTGCGGCGCGGTATGTATCCCATAAAGAGAAAGTACTGTAGTTTACCCATCCGTCTGTGCGATGAATCTTTTTGTCCGGACCGTAATACGAACCGTCGACATCGCTATAAATGGTAGGAGCAAGCATGGTGTGATAGAGTGCGGTGTAGAAGTTTACCCAATCGTCCTTATGGTCGCCTTTGACTGCGATTTTAGAGAGTTGCCGGTTCCAGTTGTCCCGTGCAGCCTCACGATATTTATCGAAATTATCCTCCGGAACTTCGGCTGCCAGATTTTGAGCTGCTCCTTCCATGCTGACACCGGAAAGGGCTGTGTTGACAAGTATTTGCTCTCCTTTTGGTGTGTCGAAATCGAATCGGGCTATGGTAGCCGTACCCATTCGTTTTCCGTCTTTCAGGATGGCAGTTGTATCCATTTGAACGGCTGTAAAAGGTTTAGAGAAGCGTGTACGGAAATAGACGTGCTGGTCGCGTGCCCATCCGTCGGAGAAGCGGTATCCCTGAATGGTTACCGAGTCGATAACTTCGATGTGCGAATCATTGGTAAAGTCCCAATTCATAGCTTTTTTCAGGTTGAGGAAGATAGCGGCTTTGGCTTCAGGAAAAGTGTAACGCTGAATGCCGCATCGTTCGGTTGCCGTCAATTCGACGTTGATGCCGTAATCTTTCAGCAGTACCTGGTAATATCCTGCCGTGGCACTTTCGTCCTGATGGGAAAATTTGGAGTAAATACCTAACGGAGCTTCTGCTTCTTTATAAGGCAGGGTGACGGGCATAAAAGAGATGTCATATAAGTCGCCTGCTCCCGTACCAGAAAGATGGGTATGGCTGAATCCGGCAATAGTGCTATCGGGATAAAAATATCCGGAGATACGGTCCCAGCCGGGAAGTCCGTTGTCCGGACTAAGTTGTACCATGCCGAAAGGGGCTTGTGCTCCGGGATAGGTATTACCGGTGAAATCGGTTCCGATAAATGGGTTTACATATTGGGTATAGTCAATAGTTGCCTGTTTAGGGGTAGACGTACAGGCAGTGAAAACAAATAAAAGAATAAATAGTGAATGAAAAAGTACTTTCATGCGGCTTGGGTTAGAGTTTTTTAAGTAATTGATTGATTTAGTGTGCAAAGGTAGAGAATATAAATGTAAAACGAAAGAGCTTGTGTGCTGATTGATTCGTCTTTTTGTATTTCGACTCGTTATCATGAGGGCGGAGGGGGGCATTATAAACAGCCGGGGGAGGTAATATGCTTTCCGTTTCAGTGATCCCTTCTTAATGTTTTGAAAAACGGGATGTATAGATAAAATACATCTGTTCCCCGGCGTACAATCGAACGTATGAGATAATTTGGATGGAGTTCTTATAGGTTGAAAAGAGGAGAACCGTTGCTTTAAAAGCCAAAGGATTGTTGGTTTTAAAGGCAGGATCCTTTGGTTTTCAATTAACATCTTGAATCTTAAGTATCTGTTTGTTAGTGAATCATGGTTTATGGTATGCTTTGACTTTATCTTTAGTCGGTTGCATTGGATTTTAAATCTCCTTTTAGCGTTTTGTCAGGAAAGAACGCCATAGTAACTTTCAATGATATAGCACTCCGGAGGGTTGAACGGATTGTGACAGTACATATCGGGTGCATGCATAGGCACAGGCAGAACCTGCTAAAAACAATATTCCGGTAGAGGTCATCATATCTCCTAAACTTACCAATGGCGATACAATACCTCCGAATGCAAACCCGGTGGCTCCCAAAAGTGCCGAAGCAATGCCTGCATTCCATCGCTCACACTCCATGGCCAAGGTGTTGGATGCTGTAAAAGTCATGCCAATCATCGAGAGTAGAGCGAAGATCAATAACTCGTAGATCCAAAAATCAGATTTCAAGGACAAGAATACCATCAATAGTGCAGATACTGACAGCATGCCCCGGCTTCCTATATATAAAGCCCGTTCCATGGTAGGCAATTTTATCGATATGGCTGAAGAGATAACCATTGCTATCGCATTGATTCCGAAACAGAGGCTGAAGGATAGAGGAGAGAGTCCGTAGTGTTGCTGCATGATGAATGGTGCAGAAGAGATATTGACAAACAGTATTCCCATAGTGAAACCATATTGCAGGACGTAGCCTACATAGCGGCGGTTGCGGAGGACTTCTCCGAAACTATGGTATAAGTCTTGCCAACTCACAGTCTGTCTGTGTTTTGCCGGAAGTGATTCGTTCAAATGTAAGCTTCCGGATAGGAGAACCACTCCCATAAAGAATAAGCAGATAAAGATGCCTTGCCAGCTTGTTATCTGAGCCAGTATACCTCCTCCGATAGGGGCGATGACTGTAGCTATTCCATTTATTCCGCCGATAACGGCAAGCATGCCGGCCAGTTGCTGTCCCGAATACTCGTCGGTAGCTATGGAGCGGGAAATCACTACACCACCTGCTCCGGCAATGCCTTGTAAGAATCGGGATGTCACAAATTGTGAAATGGAATGTGAAAAGATGCATCCCACCGTAGCGAGCAGGAACAGAATCATGGCCAGAAGTAATGGAGGACGTCGCCCGCACTTGTCACTCAAGGGACCGAAAATTAATTGTCCGGCAGCCAAGCCAATCATGCTGGTGGTGAGTCCCAATTGTACCATAGAAGATGAAGTGTGGAAAAAATCTGCCATAGCCGGTAAGGTGGGCAAATACATATCCATTATAAAAGGGCCGAAAGCACTTAATACACCTAAAAATAATAATAAGAACCGTCTGGAATTCTGTCTGTCAGTCATTGCTATTCTCTTTGATCAATACGGTTGCAAAATTACTCCATCTGTTAGGAATCGAATATAGGCTAATCTGTACAAAACATGTTGTTTTCAGAACAAAATAGCCCGAATATCAAAAATAAGCCTACATTTGTTGCCTAAAACAGACTTTTATGAAAACAGACCGATTGCTTGCCGATACAAAAACGATCCGATATGAAGAGACCGACCTGGCCTCTTTGATATCGGCCCCATACCATTTCCGGTGTGGTATCTATCTGATTTGTACGCAGGGAGAAGCCGTTGTCTCTACCGGTGTGCAGAAATATATATTCAATGAACAGACAGAATTGATCTTCCTGACCGGCGGTTTGCTGCAAGTGCTCGAAACTTCAGGAGATTTACAGGTGAAAATGTTGATGTTTCCTAAAGAAGCATTTTTAAATGCCATGTTACCTATCGATACACCTTACTTTAATTATACTCACGAACATCCCTGTTACCATCATACTGCTGACGAACGGAGTCAGAAGACCTGGCGGCAGATCAATTTGTGGATGGATATGGCACAAATGTTGTTTACCGAACCGATGCCCCAGTTCAGGGGACAACAAGAGCACAACTTTTTGCAAAGTCTGCTTATGTGGCTGTTTAATACGATTCCGGAAAAATTGGCTGTCAGTAAGCAATATAGTCGTACGCAATTACTTTGCCATCGGTTTATGCAATTGATCCGTGAATATAGTATGCATGAACATCAGGTAGCTTTTTATGCCGAAAAACTTTGTATATCGTCTCGTTACCTGCATAAAGTTACAGTTCGGCATTTAGATGGAAAGAAGCCTAAACAGCTTATTGATGAACAGTTGGTGGCCGAAATAAAAGTGCTGTTGAATGAGCCTCGTTTATCTGTAACAGAAATAGCTGAGCAACTGCATTTTCCGGACCAATCCTATTTGACGCATTTCTTTAAAAAGAATACGGGTATCTCTCCAAAAGAGTTTCGGGCGATCAAGAATCTCGGATGAGGCTGAATCTGTCCACTCTTCTCCGTTACTGTAGTAGAAGGAGTAGAATAAACAAGATCATTCTTGCTCTTTCCGGGGGATAAAGTGAGTTTGTGATATGGACATTCGATGAAGGGGAATAAAATAGAAAGAGTCCGGTGCAGTACCG
>ERZ791915.2855-NODE-2855-length-10237-cov-2.687586_pt1 | contig 10237 bp, 14 predicted proteins | sample MGYA00510139_ERZ791915 | MGnify/ENA primary metagenome ERZ791915 (study PRJEB30046, sample SAMN00792117) | human gut metagenome | study: EMG produced TPA metagenomics assembly of the A metagenome-wide association study of gut microbiota in type 2... | reverse complement strand
GACAGCAGGGGGATGAGGGTCGTGCCGATGAGTACCACGCCGCCACCGGCCATCAACTGCTTGATGCCCTGGGACTTGGCACCGGGATTGTCATTGCCGTACCCCTCCATGAGGTTGACCACGCCCCACACGGCAAGGCCAGCGCCAAGGGCAACAACGAGCGTCTGAAGGACCGTAACTGCCTGATTGATAAATTCCATAGAGTGACCTCCTTGATTTTTGAGTGTGAATTATTGAAAATGGATAAAAAAATAGAAGCCCCGTCATTGTTCTGCTTTGGGCATTGCCCATGCGCAGTGCATGACGGGGCTTCAATCGGCTTCAACCTCTCCCATGTCATAGAGGTCGAAGGTTTGGGTTGGCTTGACTACCAGCTTGTGAGAACGGTATTTCTCGATGTCAAAGGCGTTGCGCTTATCGTAGTCGGACAGCATTTTGTATTTTGGATGCTTCGTAATGTCGTACTTGTCACTGAGAAAAGGTCTCACGCCTCTAAGCTGCAAAATACATTTGCCGCCGTCCATGACAGCGATTTCGTCCTCCGACATGAGCTGCTTGCCGGTCTTCTGATAGTTCAGGCCGTATGAGTTGTTGGTTGAACGGGTTTCTGATGTGTTATATAGGTCGATTGTCTCCTTGCCGAGGATTTCACTGAGTTCCTTCAAAGTGGATTTTTCCTTGCCGCCAAGGAAGAGGGTACAGTCGCAGTTGCCGACAATCGTGTCCGCCGCGTCCTTGTAGATGGTCTTGAGCTGGCTCTGGGACTGCAAGATGATGGACGCTGAGATTTCCCGGCTTCGGATGGTGGCAATCAGCTTATCGAACTTCGGAATTTGACCGATGTTCGCAAATTCATCGAGCAGACAGCGGACATGGACGGGAAGCCGCCCATTGTAGACATCATCCGCCTTGTCACAGAGCAAGTTAAAAAGCTGGGAGTACATAATCGCCACGACAAAGTTGAAGGTATCGTCGGTATCAGAGATAATGACGAACAGCGCCGTCTTGCGGTCGCCGATGCAATCCAGCTCCATCTCGTCGTAACTCATCAGCTCCCGCAGCTCCGCGATGTCAAACGGGGCGAGCCGTGCGCCGCAGCTAATCAGGATCGACTTGGCGGTTTTGCCAGCGGCTAACTTATATTTACAGTATTGCTTGACCGCGAAGTGGTCAGGGTCGCGCTCTTCCAGTTCATCGAACATGAGGTCAACGGGATTTTTGAAAGTCTCGTCATCCTCTCTGGCCTCCGAAGCGTTGATCAATTCGAGCAAGGTAGTGAAGTTTTTCTCGTGTTCTGGCGCTTCGTACCAGATATAGCCGATGAGGGCGGTATAGTAGAGCTTTTCTGCCTTGACCCAGAAATCCTCCCCGGACTTATCGCCATCTCCCTTCGTGTTGACGATGATCGTATTGACCAGTTTGAGGATGTCCTTTTCGCTGCGGATGTAGGCGAACGGGTTGTAGTGCATGGATTTACGAAAATTTATCGTATTCAGCGACTTGATGATATAGCCGTTTTTCTCAAGCATCTTTCCGCATTCGACCAATACTGTGCCCTTGGGATCAGTGACCACATAGGAGCTGTGCATCTGCATCAGGTTGGGCTTCACGAAGAAGCGGGTCTTACCCGAGCCGGAACCACCGATGACAAGGATGTTCTTATTCCTCGCGTACTTCGGCTGCTTCGGTCGGCTGTTCATCGTCAGCCCCTCGGTCTGGGTGAGGATGACATTGTTGGAGAAGTCGTCATCCATGTAAGGCCGGATGTCTTCCGGTCGCCCCCAACGGGCTGACCCGTATTCCTCCCCTTGGCGGAATTTCTTGCGGTTTTTGCCTTTGATGTAGACGGCCAGCTTGAGCAATGCGCCTCCGGCCACACCAATGAGAAGGTCTACTGGATGAAAGCTGGGGAGCGGATTGGCGAACGCTGCGCCGAAATTGGCAAAGCCGCCGGTGAGCTTGTCAATAAACTCCGTACCGGGAGCCAGCCGGAAGACCGCCGCCAGCTTATCCACAAAGTAGAAGGCGAACACATACGGGAGATTGAGAAGGACGAGCTTTTTGATGTCGAGTTTCTTTTTCATAGCTCAACGCCCCGATCCTTCGTCTTAACCTTGACCTTCTCCTTGTGCTGGGCTTTAGACTGCTCCCTGCTGCGGGAGAGCTTCTGCTTGAGGGATTGCTTTTCTTTCTGCTTGACCGTCTTGGCGGAAAACTCCTTGAACGCCTGAGTCATCACATCCACATCCCGGCCTTTGAAGAAGACGAGATAGCGCGGCGGCTGCTCAGAGGTGTCTTTCTTGAGCGCGTAGTCGATCCCGTACTTGTTCGCTGTACGCTCGAAAGACTTGATGTTTCCGTCGGTCACTTCGATGTTGCTGATTGCGGCGTTCTGCTCGACAAGGTGCTTGATGGACTGCTTGCCCCGGTAGGTCTTGGGCTGAGAGGCTTGCTTTTCGGCCTTTTCAATTTCCTCAATGAATTTGGCGAGCGCCTTTTTCAGCACTTCCGCAGTGATCCTGCCGCCCTTAATGGCAATCGCAACGACTTTGGTATTTACTTCATCCTGCATGGGGACCTCCTTTCTGAGATTTGCGGGGCAATCCTGTCACTAAGGCGGGACACCGTGTAAAATGTGGATCATGTTTTCATCTCACCCCCTTTAAGTTGATTGAGAAGGCTTACGCATCAGCCTTTTCCGTGAAAATCGTAGTTCACGCGGGCTGAATAGTAGTTGTCTATGGTCAGTGAAGCGTTATACAACGCCGTAAGCAGATATGCCCGGATGTTCCGAATGTCGGAAGGGCAATCGTTCATCGCTTGGAGCACATAGTCGATGTGGCCGCTGTCCAGCTTGAGGAAGCGTGACTTAACCACCGGCTGCGGCATATCTTCTCCGTTGATACGGATGGTGGGTCTTGTGGAGCAAACAGCATCCAGCATGATCTCGACAATTTCATTTACCCGGTCAAGGTCATAGTGCCTATCCTGAGAGCGGATGTCGATCTCAAGGTTATCCCGGATCAATTCCCTGTATTGCTCCCGTTCATCCATCCTGTCCATCCCATCAAGATTGATAGATTGATAGTTTCTCAGAGAGTTATTTCTTTCGTTGGTGATTACTTGATTAGTATTTAATTGTGCGGGATTTTCCGTACACGGTTTTCCCGTGAACGGATTATCCGTGTCCGGCTTTTCCGTATGCGGTTTTTCCGTGTCCGGCAAACCCGTCTGCGGCTTCTCGTATATCTCGAAAACCATGCTGCTCATCCGGCCTTTTTCATCCCGTGACTGATGACGGACGAGATACCCTGCGTCCTCAAGCTCCCTGAGAGCTGCCAGAACAGCATCGGGACCTTCCTTGCAGATCGCCGAAAGACCTTTCGTTGAGAACTGCCAGCCGTCGTTGAAGGACAGCATTTTGGAGAGCAGCCCCACGGCCTTGAGGGACAGGGTTTTATCGCGGAGATGGTAATTTGCCATGACCGTGTAGCCACGGTTTTTGTTGACGCGATAGACTGCCATGTGGTTATCCCTCCCTTGCCATCACCGGCTGACAGCGCAGCGTTGACAGCTTCACCGGGGAATAGGGACATTCCTCGAAAACACAGGTTTGATATTTCCAGTAGGGACGATGGAAGCAGCACGACCGGCATTCCGGGCAGATCCCGTCGCATCCGCTGTCATAGTGATTATGGCCGGGTACCTCCTTCATGAGGGCTTCAAAGGCTTGCAGCTTACCGGCTGTCATGTAGCTCATTTTGTTTTCTCTCCTTTCCTCGCCGCACCGCCGTCATCTGCAAGAGGCAGATTGTTCCAGCTTTCGGGCAACAAAAAAAGAGGGTTTGCTTCATGCTCCGAATTGGAGAATGAAACAAACCCTCTTAGCTTTTCAGATATTCAGATGATTTCTCGGATGGTATGGATGATGCCGAGCAGCAGCCCGACAATCAGGGCGAGTCCTCCGATAAGACCGCCGATGATGATGTTGAGTGCGAAGATTCCTACTGTGCCGGATATGCCGTAACCGAAGGGGACGAGCCAGAGACACATCCTGCGGATGCCGAATGGGAAGCCGACACAGAGCCACATCAGGAAGTAGTCACATACGCCGTCCGCCATATAGACCGGCTTGAAGAATGCGGCAAGACAAAGGGCAATCAGCAGAGGAAGCAGCACTTCCTTGAGGAAAGTCTTCACATCCTCACCCTCAATCCCTGCAAATCGTCCGTGCGGATGCCGACGAGATACCAGTCCGCAGCCATCTCAATCCGGGTGGGTTTCCACTTGCCCCCGACCATGACATCGAAGCATTCCCCGCAGTGCAGACCGCCGTAGTAGCAGTCAAGGTCAAAGCGAATGTCGTACCGATCCGTTGCGTGGTCATAAACCAAAGTTCCCTGTTTCATGATGGACTCCTTTCGTTGTGGGTAGCGCAACGGGAAGGGCTTGTACAGTGTACCTCCATAGCCACTGCCAGCCGGTTTTGATCCGGTGCGCCGATTGTTGAGCGATTGTTCCTCTTTCAGGTCAAAAAAGAAGGGACTAAGCCAGAATCCCTTGATTTTCAAGGTCTTTCTGATTTAGTCCCATTATCGCACAACAATCTTTTACAATGACACAGTTCACAACTCCGGCGCGGATGTCATCCATCATACGCTGAAAGTCAGGACGGTCATAATCTGTCCCTGTATATCCATCGTCTTCTCTTATAGAAACAAGCTTTATATCAGTCTTGTCTTTAAGGTAGTCCAGAATAAGCTGCTTTTGATTGGAAATGCTGTTGCTTTCGGCCTTTAAGCCGGATACGCTGTTCAGATCTTCTTTTGAAAGCCTCACATACGCAGCAGCATGATATTGGGTTTGCTTTGTGTTTTCCATATGCTCACTCCTTCCGATGGAAATCAGACATGCCGATAAGCATTCAGAAGAGCGAGGTATGATAATTTAGTCCGAATGTAGTATAGCATATTTTTTTGAATAAGTCTATGGCTATCGTACATTTCCATTACTTACCGTTCTGCTGTGCGCAAAAGGTCCTCGAAATTCTGTTGAAATGACGGCCCGTCTGGTTTGTAATTCACTTTTACGGCAACATCGCCAATACGAAAGCAATAAGGATTCTGAACCTGCTGTAAAAAGCTCAGAATTCTCTCTGATACCGGTCGGGTATCGTCGATTTGAACCTCGTCCAAGTCGATCAAACTGCCTTTGTCGACATTTTTGATGTCAACACTTTTTAACATCTCAAAATCAGTTCTATCGTAGCTATTCATCAAATTCTCCTTTCGCCGATATTGAAATTATTGCCAGAATGACTTGCGTCTATTCACAATGAAGTTTTAATGTCCACCGGCGCCTGCAGCGAACAGGTCCACAGAAATTTCATCTCCCCGCCTTCATTGTGGCCGGGCCGCGAGTTACGGGCGTATCATTGTCCCAGCTGCGCTTCATGGCGAAATGCAGGAGCCACCCGCATATTATTACTCATGGTTCTGACTGCCGATCAGACGGATAGGCGCTCGACGAAGCTGGAATGTGCCGGTTCCGGACTATTCAATTTTCAAGGTACAGGTAAGCACGGGGGTGCCTTACACAAGTAAATACGGACAGTTTTTTTGTCTCATACACTCGCCGACAAAAAAATTTCAAAAATGCCGGCTTCAGATATCCCGAAACCGGCATTCACCTCAAATCTTAAATTTTGAGATATTGAGCGCAATATGTATGAGAATGTATTGCTTCAGGTCCTCATCCATGCGGCCATACAAATAGGAATGATGCTCGATCAGAGGCATATATAACTCCAGTATGGTCTCTAAATCCCGATGACTTCCCATAACGGCTCCTTGCAGAACCTTTTTGAACTCTGATTTGTTCATTCATCATCACCGCCTTCCATCAGATGGGAGCGCAGCCTTTTCAGTGCAATGCACCTTTGATTTCTGACATATTGCAACGAGCAGTTGAGTCTTTGGGCTGTTTCTGCTTCACTCAGATCTTCCAAAAATAGCAACTCCATCACTTGACGGCGCTTTAATGGCAACTCCATAAAAGCCTTTGTCAGCCGTTCCTCCTCAAAATCATAAGGGGACTGCATCCTTGTGATTTTTGGCCATGACTCGCACTGCGCCAGATCAAGAAGTTCTGCCTCTGGTATATCCTCGTAGGATATGATTTCCGGACGATTCTCATATTTCCGCAGGTAATCAATTTTCGCTCGCTTAATAATTGTTTCAAGCCACCGAGTAAACTTTGCCCGTAGCTCATCCCGTTCGGGATAATCCTGTCTGTGGTCCATTTCCATGCCTCCTTTTGGCATGCCACCACAGCAGGAAGAAAACATACCGCTTCACGGCATGTTTTACAGCGATATACGCAACATGCCATGATGGCATGCTGTGAATAAAATAGCGGTTGGTCGTTACGATGATTATCACAGCGATCAGAACATCGGACTCACCCCCTTCCGAAAAGCATAATAAAAAACGACCATACCACACCCTCGTGTGATACAGTCGCTTCATGCGTGAATATAAAACCGATGCCAACGGCTCGGCTATGTGTATGCTGATAAAAAGGCAACAATACTTTTTCCTTTTGTTAGGGTCTGCACCTCATCATATGTACCCCTCGCTTTTGCCTTATGTTTTGCTGAACTTTTCAAGTGAATCCAAATAGGTATTGAAGCCTTCGCACGCCAGTATCCGTTTTGATACCGGGTATTTCTCGATTCGTTCGGAAATTTTCTTCAGGTAAATTTCCTCGGGATGAGAAAACTCATGGGCCAACAGTTGATCCGTGGTTGCATTCAAAGCGTTTGCAATACGAACCGTCATTTCGAGGCTTGGCTTTACCCGTCCGTTTTCAATCTGACCAATGTGGCTGGCGGAGCATTCGCACTTTTCCGCAAGGTCCTCTTGCCGGAATCCCTGCGTAACTCGGAGCCGCCGAATATTCTGTCCTAAAGTCTTGTAGTCCACTGCACATATCTCCTTAAATATATTTTAGTGGACGCCGCGAAAGTGAAGAATGCATAAATTGTACACACGCACCATAAGTGTGATATTCAGAATTTTTCTTTGTTTTATCCCACCTTAAAAGCAAATAAGTCTGCCTATAGTATCAGCAGACTCATTTGTGCTTAATTGAACATGTCCAAATTATCGAGCATTTTGGTTATATCCTCTTCCAAAGCCTCGGAAGTTCCACTCATTGAAGTATCCGCTATAGTTTCGGTTGTATGCAGTTCAGATAGTTTCTCCTCCACGATGCTCCGTATCAACCGTTCCATTTGACTGCGGTCGAAGGCAGGAGCAACCTTAACCTCTATTTTACTATAACCGGACTGTAACTCCGGATGAGTGTCGATATAATCACTCAATGCCGAAATAATTACCGTACTTTTTCTGTTGCCCAGGTTTTCCAACAGCTCGCCGACACGAATCTGATCTTCGTTGTCGGCACTGAACTGCAGCGTAAATCTATATTTTCCGTCTTTTCTCACCGCCCACACCGTCCTTTATGCAGGACGATGGGACAGCTGCACTCTGCCAAGCATTTCGTACCCAAGCGCATTGGCATTGGGAGACTCCACAAAATCCGCCTTCGCGACCAGCGGAGAAGCCTCCAGAAACGGAGAAGTAGACTTCCGCCGCCGATGAACACAGCAGGATTGGAACGGAGATCAACCTGTAGCTCGCGCAGCTGGTTGAGAATATCCTGAGCATGAAGCTTGGTTGCGCCGCAGATTGTCTGCTTAACATCATCCGGCAAAATTGTGTCCTGACCGGAAAGAACAGCGCTGATGTGCTCGTCCTCGATACGCATATCGTGGAGTGCACCCACTTTGCGAATGATCTCATTGTTCATAGTGATAATACCGGTTTCAAGGGAACGACAGAACTGCAAATCGGGTTTGCCGTTTTTCAGAAGCAGCACATCCGTCGTGTAGCCGCCGATGTCAACAACAAACACCCGAAGCATGTTAACGACCATACTGCTTTTCGGAACAACGGCCGCATATGCCTGCGGGAACACCATCACCTTATCGATCATAATGCTGTACGGTTTATCCTTATAAACAAATTTGATAATGCCGTCCCGTTTGAAATACCGAGCGAATTTGTCCTTGAGTACGCCGTAATGCTCCGGCGGCAATCCCACTGCCAGTTGGATCTGTTCAACGGGGCTGTACCGTCCGGTATCCTCAAGCTCCTTTGCAATGGCAAACAGCGTCAGAATAAAATAGCGCTCGTCCTGTGTTTTGTCGCGCATGTAGCTCAGGCGCTTTCCGCTGGGCGTCCAGTACCGCCCGTTATATTCCAGGATTTCGTCCGCCATAGGCGGCTTGACGGTGTGCTCAGACAGACCGGAAACAAAGGAATGGTGCGGCGTTTTGATGGCATAGTTGCCGTGGTCGATTGCAATCAACATATAAGGTTCCTCCTATATTTCAGTTTTGGATTTTCATTATCATTACACGGTTCAGTATGCGTATTTACAACGGGAATGCGCATTGCAAAGCAAAATAAGCACGAAAAAGGGCGAAGCCGAAACCTCGCCCTTCCGTTTTACTATGATTGCTTTTTCCGAAAAAGATACTCCCAGATATAATCGTCAAGCCCTTTGTAAGCCGGATCCCACAGATAGGTACCATACCGAAAACCCATATCACCGAGCAGCTGCAGAAGATTATTATACCCGTTCTGCACATGATGATTGGTAGCAAAATCCATATCGAAAGCCGTTTTGATTTCGACCAATCCCTCGCTGCGCAATTCTGTCAGAGTCAGTTCAAGCTGCGTCAGGGTATTCACACCCGGAACGGCCAGAACCGTCAGACCAGTAAGAGCATTTATTACATCCGCTTTCATTGGTCCTTCTGTCAGAACGAGCATCGGGCGTACAGGGCCGGACAAATGCGTCCATCCCTCAGCTTTGCAGCCGTCTTTTTTCTCGGTGCTGGAGACCCATCGGAATTTGCGTTTTTCGACATTGTCCCGACGGATCTGCAACCCCTGAATTCTCCCGTAGCGGTCACGCACGGGAATCAGAATGCCGCGTTTCTCATGGATAAAGGTCCATGCACCGCTGTCATCCCGATAAAATCCGGGCACACCGGCGAGATATAGGCCATCAGACTGCAATTGCTTTGCAATCTGCGTCATACCGACGACCGGCGTTGTTTTATACCCGAGCCTTTCGATATCTGCATCTGTCAGGCCGCGTCCGAGTAGATTGTCCCTGTGGTCAGAGGCCAGTGTGAGTTTGGAAAGCAATGCACGATAGGTTGCATGGCGTGCGTCGATATCCGTTAATGGGCATTCCGTATCCGCTTTCGGCAGAATCTTCTGCCGTGGGCGCGAAGCATTTTCAGGTACTCCCATTCGTGCCAAAATCGCTTTGCGGACTTCGTCGCGCGGAATGCCGGTATATAACGCATATAAATCGAATATTCCGCCGGAAGCGCCGCAGCGAGGACAACGAAAGACTTCCTTTTTCAAGTTGATATTCAAATGTCTATTTCGCGGGTTCTCGTCACAGCATGGGCACTGTACATAGTACGAGCTTTGACCGGACGAGGGATACGGTATCCCAAGCAGTGAGATAATATCCCACATATGAATCTTTTCCATACAACCTCCTTTCCGGGGACGGCAGAAGTCCTGCCGCCCCCGAATTTATTCTGCTTCACGCCGAAGCTTTCTGTTGTGCATATTCGCAGATCAGCTTTGCAGCATTGCGAATCTCTTCACCGCCGGTAAACTTTGTTGCACACCACTGGATCGCTTTCGGATCCATCTGCAATACATCACCCAGCGTCTTTCCGCCGTACTTGGTTATCGGGCAAGGGACGCGCATAGCCTGTTCTACCTTTTCTTCAAAGGTGAGTTCCCTTTGCGGAGGCGCCGTTGGCTCCACGGTGTATTCCTCCTCCGTTTCCGGCTCAGGCGCAACAGCGGGGTTTTTAGGCGGTGTGCTGCCGCCTGCCTGAGCGCTGTTGCCGTTCAGTTCATCCGTGGCAGTGCCTTCAAATTCATCACCTGCCATAGCAAACTGCAAACCGAATCCGGCGTTACGCAGTGCAATGCCGACGGCTGCCGTCTGTGCCCATTCGCGGGGTGAAACGGAAGGCTTATCTGCCAGGTATCCCCGAGAGGCTGTTGCCTCGGCAAGATAGCATTCCGCACCGTCCTTGTAGCTTGGATATACCTTGGCGGTCGCCACAAAGCAA
>ERZ791915.2810-NODE-2810-length-10366-cov-5.090486_pt1 | contig 10366 bp, 7 predicted proteins | sample MGYA00510139_ERZ791915 | MGnify/ENA primary metagenome ERZ791915 (study PRJEB30046, sample SAMN00792117) | human gut metagenome | study: EMG produced TPA metagenomics assembly of the A metagenome-wide association study of gut microbiota in type 2... | reverse complement strand
CTATCGAAAAGATAGCATATTTTATGAAACTTGTCGGCTGGGAACAGCTTGCAAGGCAAGGTGTCCCCAGATGGCAAGTCTGCAAAAGGGTAGCTGGCGGCAGCCAGCGCAGGGGTGCAAAACGTCCAGTGGACGTTTGCCCTGCACCGCCCGAAGCGGAGCGGAGACGGCGCAGCGTCCCCTGTATGATTTGAAGCAGCCCATGACTGCGGAAGCCAACATTCTGTCGGCTGCTGCGGCATTCGCCGAGTGATCTTGTTTTTGCAGAATACCTGCAAAATCGCAGTTAAGTTTTATAACCGTGGTCTCTTCGGGTCTATTTTCTCCTCTCTACATACACTATTTTCGGTATGTAAAAGGGCGGCTCACCGCCGCCCTCATCATTAATATTCAGTGCTCAATAGAAAATCTGCAATGTGCATACTCTTAATGCCCTGGTAATTGCCTCCGGCAAATTCATCGGTTCTTAAAACATACTTTGGATAGTTATCCCGGATTTCCAGCAGTCGTTCATACTCACGCTTTTCTGTTTTTTCGGATTTAATCTCCTGTGTGACCTGAACGTACAACCGGTCATTCTGCTTCTGCGCTACAAAATCGACTTCACCATCCGGCGTTTTCCCAATCGTCACGGTATATCCTCGTCTGCAAAGTTCCAGATACACCACATTTTCCAGACTGGAAGCAACGCTGTCTGGTGTATAGCCCAGCACGCTGTAACGTAAAGCGGTATCAGCAAGATAAAACTTCTCCTGCGTTTTCAGAATCTCCTTTCCGCGCAGGTCGTATCGAGAACAGCGATGAAGAAGATATGCTTTCTCCAACTTTTCCAGATAACTGTATACCGTTTCATTGTCGATAGCATGATTTACTGATTTCAGATAATCCGAAATTGATTTTGCAGAGAATGAATTTCCCACATTCGCAAATGTGTACCGAACCACCCGTTCCAGCTGGTCGATCTTGCGAATCTGGTTTCTCTTTACGATATCCGAAAAAATCGTGGAATTATAGATATCCCGGACAATCGTATAAACCTCATCCTGTGAATACTCTCGCAGGTGTGTTGCAGGGAAGCCACCCAAGCGGATATAGTCTGCCAGTTCAGCATAGATATCCTTTACCTGCGTATACTGCTTCTTGAATTCCAGATATTCCTGAAACGAAAGCGTATAGATCCGGAAGGAAACGTATCGTCCCGTCAGGTAAGTCGCTATTTCCGAAGACATCATTCTGGAATTGGAGCCTGTCACATAAAGGTCAACATCATAATCCGTTGCCAGGGAGTTTACTACCTTCTCCCAGCCTTCAATCTCCTGAACCTCATCCAAAAAGAGATACGTTCTTCCAGTTGGATCAAGCTTTTCTTTGACAGCCTTGAACATATCCTTCGATGTCATATCCTCATAATCCATGGAATCGAAACGCATACTGACAATCCGCTCAGACGGAATGCCATGCTCCTGTTGCAGCTTCTCCATAATCATTTTAAAAACTGTGGATTTTCCGCAGCGGCGAACACCCGTCAACACTTTGACAAAAGGTGTGTCGGTGTATGCCATAATCTTATCGACGTAGAGCGGTCTGTTTATCATAGGAACCACCTCCATGGTTCCATGATACCTCAACCGCATCAAAAAAATCAATAGAAGTTGCGATTACAAACCGCAACTTCTATTGATTTCCACTGACTTTTTCGGATCATGTCGAATTCTGTTTCCCTTCAGTTCCAGAATACCGTAGTTTAACCAAAAAGTCTGGAAAGCAGCGGAAAAATAAGCAGTAAGGGGTCACAATAGCTTCCATGATGGAGAACAAATCCATCTTTTAAGGCTCTGTGCGATGACCGTCATACCCGCGCCGGTGTCAAATAACGCGATGGCTCGCACGTCCCCAATTTGGACGTTTATAAACAGACGGTTTGCAAATTTGCTGCTCGACAGGCAATTTGTCATTGGCTCATCTCCATAGATCATACAAATAGACGCAGTACAAACCGATTTTCTCGGTCTGCACTGCGTCTAAGCGTCTGACATTTTGATTTCTTCAATCTTTCCGTCCTTGAAACGAATCACGCAGGTGTATTTGCAAATGCTGATACTGAAGCCCGTTAGGATATGCGTGATAGAGCCGCCTGTTATTCCAAAAGAAAGTCAAGTGCTCTAATGATTTTGATTCCGTCTTGTGTTTGAGTAAGATTGCTTTCCAAGGCAATCACTATCTTTTCATAGCTATCACGAATCTTACGCAGCGGTGCAAGCTCTCGCTCTCTCGTTTCCGGAGCATTCATCGATTCGGTAACCTGAACATATTTTTTCTCGTCTGCTTTCGTGGCAATAAAATCGACTTCCTGATTGTCGATTTTTCCAATGGCAACATCATAACCACGGCGCAACAGTTCAAAGTAGATGATATTCTCCAAAATATGTCCGCTGTCACCATCACGATAGTCCAACAGATAATTTCGCAACCCAATATCAACAATATAGTATTTGCCCAGGGTGCGCAGATACTCCTTGCCCTTTATATCAAATCGTTTGATTTCATAGAAAATATAGGCTTCTGTCAAAGCTTCGATATACGCCTGAATCGTCTGTACGGCAGGCTTTGTTTTTCGAGTTCCATTTTCCAAAAGTCCCTCATTGACTAAAGTGTTTCCAATAGAGGTAGCAGAAGTGTTATTGCCAACATTGTCCGCCAAAAACAAGATGATTTTTTTCGAAAGCACCGGGTCTGTAATATTTCGCTGTCCCTTGCGCTTTTCCCGTTCCAGAATGTCATTGATAACAGCAGCAGAATAAACACCGTCTAACGCAGGTGACTTCCGTTCCGTCAGAATATAGCCATGAAAGTCCAGAAATTCTCTAAAAGATAGTGGCAAGACTTTAATTTCCACATATCGTCCAGATAGATAAGTGGAAAGTTCAGAAGAAAGCAGATAGGCATTGGATCCTGTGATATATATATCGCAATCGAAATCTACCCGGAAAGAGTTTACTGCATTTTCCCAACCATGCACTTTCTGTACCTCATCAAAGAAAAGGTATGTCCGTTTATTAGGGCAAATGCGTGCTTTGACGTATTCATAGAATCCTCTTGCATCCATATCCGGAATGCCCATAGACTCAAAGTTCATTTCAATAATCTAGTCATCGATCACTCCAGTATCCCGCAAATGCTCTGCCATCAGCTTCATTAAGCTGGACTTTCCGCAACGTCGGATACCCGATTTTGTCAAGTAGGGACTAACAAAAAATTTACTTTTTTTTCATCAATTCCTGCCTCTGTTCTTCAAGCCAAGTAATCTTTGGCAACATCGCTTCATATTCATCCTGTTCATAAGGCAAATTCATAAAATCAAGAATCTCCATCCCCGAAAACCATGATTCACAGTATGCAGGAATGACATGTTCTGGTACAATTCCAATTCTATCCCTTCCAAGAAGTCTGTCTGAAATACCCTTCGCATCATGCAGATAAACAGCTACACCCTCTTGCCTTAGCGCATTATAAAACTTAATTGCTTCAATGGAACGAGTCCATGCCTTTCCTCTTACAGATAAAAAGTAACCATGTTCATTATGTCTCACAAATAAATCTATATGGGTGGAATTACCTCCACGACATACTTCCCATGGATGCCCTCCACCTCGATGCCTGTCATTATACCAAGCTTCAAACTCTTCCGATGAATCTGCGTCAATCTCCGAAAGTCCTTCATCCCTGCCATCTGCTTTCTTATAATACTGCTCCTTAGCTGTAAGTCCATCCAGATTCTCATACTGATTTGCCTTATAACCAATTGCACAGTATTCATAGAACTTTCCTGCAGTCATTTCTGTAATATATTTTCCAACAGGCTGACCATCTTTCTGTTCTTCTATATTAGATAAAAATATTTCAATCTCCGCATCTGTTATTTCAGAAAAAAATGCCTCCCTACAATCCGGAAACATTTCCCAGTAATCTTTCCTTGAGATAGTTCCCGTTCGCTGCCTGGCTGATAGATTATTCTGTACATCACAATTATATGAGCCATTTTGTAAATCTTCAACACATTTCTTAACTGCCTCCTCCATCCATACAAACAATTCTTTCAGTCCATACTCGTAAACCTCGTGTTCTTCATAAACTCTTGACTGATATATCAGCTCCCTTCCTAAAAAAATCGCCCTGTAATCATCCCGTTCTATCGTGACAAGATGAAACCAATTCACTTCATCCGGGTATTCTTCCTGCCACATTCTGAGGAAATCTTCATAAGTATCGACTATTTCTTCTTCCTTAAGATATTCATAATCATCATAATCCTCGGCTGAACCACGCTCTGCCTTCAGCCATATTTCTCGTCTTTCATCGTCTCCACAGGGGGCTATCAGATGCAGTTGCTCAAACACCCTATCAATCGTTTCGTTCGTTTCTTTATTAAAAACCATTTTACCGCCACGCAGTACATTTATCCAATGATTAATGCGTGGTGCTTTCATCATTTCACTCATTATGCACTTTCTCCTTTCCAACTCTAAGCTCAGTACACTCGAAATATTTTGCAAAATCCGGTTTCCAGTATATCTCCAGTGCATTATTTCCATATACCAGAACCTTCTCTATCAACACCTACTGTTGTAGTGCCGGTCAGCTGTACTCCCTCAAATCTGCTCAAAGCCTTCTTCTCCATTTTCTGAGCCTCTTTTGCTGTGCGAAGTACTGTCTGATCATCGGTTTTTAGATTCTTTGTCCAATTCTTTTCGTGTTTCACACCATCTTCTGTCAAAGCTCCCTCTTCTGTCTGGCTTTCTCCATCAGCTTCAGATGCAGCACCTGAACCATTTGCAGCTGCGCTAAGTGCTGCCGCTGAAGCCGCAGTTGCTCTCATATCTGAATCGGCCTCTAAAGCGGCTTTCTGAGCAGCCTCTTCCTGTATTTCTTTTAACTGTCTTATTCTTTCTTTGAACGCATCAATATATTTATCAATGCCCTCAAGCAAATTATCCCATTCATCGTCGGACATTTCGCGCCAGTCTTTTTCTTCCTTTAATTCTTTTGCAGTAAGGGTATGTGTTTCCTCAAATAGCTTCAGAATATCTGCAGCACTTATTGTTTCTTTCGTCTTTTCATTTCCAATAATAGTTTTAGATTTTGCCAAAGCATCTGTCCAATTCATTTTCTTATTCATGATATTATCAAGCGAACCAAAATCTGCGCCATCAGTTGGAGACATAACCGACTTCATTGCATTCCAGCTTCCCCATTTGCTATTTACACCTTCTCCATTGGCATCCTTATACTGGCAATATGCAAATATTTCCACCGGTGTTGCATTCTTTGGGTCAAAATTTGATAAGTTCACATCTATCGTTTCACTCCCATTTCCGGTTGCAACTTTCACACGAATGATTGTATCATCATTTCCCGGTTTCGTAACTAAATATGCCGACATTCCATATCCCATTTCTCCGGCTTTTGCAATGCCAATTCCAAGAGGTGTAACATGCTCATCCTCTGCTTTTTCTTCCTGTATTTTTTCACTGGAATGCACATCGCTTAATCTATCCGTTACATCCGGTTCTTCCGATTGCTCTATCTGTGTAATATCCATAGACAAGAATTTCATAAAATAGGGTTCAAACAAAGAGTTGATATCCTCTTTCGCATTCATCATTTGACGAAAATCATCAAATAACCGATTCGCATAATCAATCATACTCTTTGCTTTATCCGTGACATTTTCATTTCTGAGATGATTCACTTTTTCTAAATAATTCATTTTTTCCAAAATGTCATCGGTATCAAAATAATCATCCGCTAAAAATTCAGAGGTTTGTTCTGTATGTTCAAAATACATACAAAGAGTTGAAAATTCCGGAAAATCTGCATATTCAGGATCAACTTCTTCCGGATTTATATCTTTTTCAAATGGATTGCCATCCTTATCATATCCTTTTACAGAATAGGTTTTGTTATGTCCATCTGATTTTATAAAAACTTGAAAACTTTGTTCCGTCTTCTGATATGAATAAATCATTTCACCAGAATCATCTTGCGATGCATAAAGTTCCTCTGTCTTAATATTCGCAATAATACATTTACAATAAGGCGAAGATGTAACCGCCTTCCTTACCGCATCCTTGAAGTCGTGCATTGGATCATCTTTTGGAATTTCTTTACTCAAATAATCATCCGATACGTTTGAGAGCGAACCACTTCTACTTTTGGTTACTGCTTTGTAATAATAACCGGAACTACTGTAAGTTCCTAATCCTGCAATTGACATATAGTCCTCCTTTCCGCAGTTGCTCTGTCAGTCACAACTGCACCACTGCCCGAAAGGTCCCAGTGGTAAAATATAATAGAAAAGCGCATCTTTCAAAAATCAATCCATTGAAAATGCGCAATCCTTTGCTATTTATATAGTTTTAATTAGCCTTTAATCATCTATTTATTAAAAACAAAAGCACTACATCTCAAACCATAATTTTGAAATGTAATGCTTCCTTGCACATAATATATCGACATTATGATATAAAACATTAATAATTTCAAAAAATAAAATCTGACTAAAATATTTTAATTTCTTAACATTGTAGTTGTTTTCCACTCCAATTAAAATTCATATGATACTGCGGTATCTCCCCACGGTCCTGCTTATAATCAAAAATACTGTGAATCATCTGCTTATGGCTCATGACGATGTTGTAATCGCCGGAATAGGATTCTTTACATACAATATCATAAATCTGCTCCTTGCTGAACACTATTCCCAGATGCTTTGCAAGAAGCTTGAAAATCTCAAACTCGGTATGTGATGCTTGCAGATCGACCAAATGCTTGTTTCAACACCTCTTGACCTTTCTTTCTTTCTCTCGTATAATAAGAAAGAAAGAACAAGAAAGGAAGCGTAGCTGATGCTAACATTCGAGAACCAAAATATCGAATTCAAACAAGAATACGTCCCTGACATCCGCAAAGAGGTGATGGGATTTGCAGAAGGCATTCGAGAGATGATTCTTCAAAACAGCGGCAGATCCTTTGAACAGTGTAGAAGTATGAATCAGGAACTGACTTTTCACACCCTCCAAACCGAGATGCAGAGAAGATCCATCGAAATCGGAGCATCCCAAATGCGGACACTCAAACTGATTGGTGAGGATGGTTTGTATACGAATCTTGCATTGCTGCTATCAGACCAGTGCGAAACCACAACAAAAGCCGCGCTATTTCAAGGGAAGGATAAGGAGCTATTCCGTGACAGAAAGGAATTTAAGGGCTCCATTTTGAAGCAACTTGAAGATGTCTATCAATTTATAGATTTGGTCAATAAAACAAAAGCAACCTTTACCGGTCTGGATCGAACCGACAAAAGAGATTATCCAGAGGAGGCAATCAGAGAATCTTTATTGAACAGCATGGTTCACCGTGATTACTCCTTCTGCGGAAGCAATCTGGTAAATCTCTATGAGGATAGAATCGAATTTGTCTCTCTTGGAGGTCTTGTATCCGGTCTGGAACTGGAATCCATTTTCTTGGGTGTTTCACAATCGAGAAATCCGAACCTTGCGGCTGTTTTCTACCGAATGAGATTGATTGAAAGTTGTGGCACAGGAATTGGAAAGATTGAACGTGCATATAAAACTTGCCCATCCCAGCCAGAGTTTGAAACGGCAAAAGGTGTTTTCCGCGTAACACTTCCCAATAGGAATGAGCAGCCGGAAATGGATGTCCGGGTATCTGATAAAGCGGACAAAGATGTATCACTAAATGAACAGAAGTCACTCATTCTTCAATATGCACGGGAAAACGGCAGTGTTACAAGAAAAGAAGTCGAGGATTTGATTAGCGCAGGAACAACAAAGGCTTTCCGGTTGCTTAAAGAACTTTGCGAAAATGGCAAACTTGAGCAAAAAGGAAGCGGCAAGTTGAGCACCTATGCTGCCAAATAAAATCATTGCACAAAGGAATACCCCGGCAATGAAATCAACTTCATAAGTTTAGTCAAAAACAAAAGGTCTGAATTCCGTGCTGTGCACAGGACTCAGACCTTTTAGCTTTTGCTGTTGTCTCCAATCTCCATCCAGCATATCTGTATTATTCGTTGTAATATGCCGCTTTATCTCAAATACACCGTAAAGAATGCGTTAAGCTTTTCAAACGGAATGATCTCCATCTGATCGTAAAGGTCGGTGTGGTTTGCACCGGGGATAATGAGCAATTTCTTGTTATCGCCGGTCAGCCTGCTGTACGCCGTCTCACTGAAATAGCGGGAGTGCGCTTTCTCTCCGTGTACCAGCAGCACGGCAGAGCGAATCTCACTGCTGTATTGCAGAATCGGCATATTCAGGAACGACAGCGAGGAGGTCACATTCCAGCCGCCGTTAGAGTTCAGGCTGCGGGAATGGTAGCCTCGGGAAGTCTTATAGTAGGCGTAATAGTCCTTCACAAACTGCGGTGCATCCTCCGGCAGCGGATCGACAACACCGCCTGCCAATGCATAAGTGCCACTCCTGTAATCTTCTGTGCGCTGCGTGTTCAGCGCTTTTCGCTTTTCAAAGCGTGCCTGCTCAGAATCCTCCGCATCAAAATATCCGTTGGCAGTCGCACGGGTCAAGTCGTACATGGTCATAGCCGCAGTCGCCTTGATGCGGGTATCGATGACGGCGGCATTGATCGCCATACCGCCCCAGCCACAGATACCGATAGTACCGATGCGCTCCGGGTCCACATTCTCCTGCACGGAGAGGAAGTCTACCGCTGCGCAGAAATCCTCGGTGTTGATGTCCGGCGATGCGACATAGCGGGGCATACCGCCGCTCTCTCCGGTGTAGGACGGATCGAAGGCAATCGTCAGAAAGCCAAGCTCTGCCATTTTCTGTGCGTACAGACCGGAGGACTGCTCCTTTACCGCACCGAACGGACCGCTGACGGCAATAGCGGGCAGCTTGCCCTCTGCGCCCTTCGGCGTGTACATATCCGCCGCCAGTGTGATGCCATAGCGGTTGTGAAAGGTTACTTTCTTGTGATCCACCTTGTCGCTTTTCGGGAACACTTTGTCCCATTCCTGTGTCAGATTCAGTTTTTCCATATTCAGACCTCCTTGCCTGTTGCCTTAAAATATGCGGTATTGTCCACGGCTTCCAACCATTCATTGGAGGTTTCGTCCCCCGGAGCCTCTACCGCCAGATGAGAGAACCAGCTATCCGATGCTGCTCCGTGCCAGTGCTTTACGCCAACAGGGATATTTACCACATCGCCGGGGCGCAGCTCCTGTGCCGGTTCGCCCCATTCCTGATAGTAACCTCGTCCAGCCACACAGACGAGGATCTGTCCACCGCCGCTTTTGGCGTGATGAATGTGCCAGTTGTTGCGGCAACCAGGTTCAAAGGTCACATTGTAAATACCGACCTGCTGCGTAGAAAGAGGTGCGAGATAGCTTTGCCCGATAAAATATTTCGCAAAGGCATCATTGGGTGCGCCGATGGGAAAGACCATTTCATTCTGATGCTTGGCTTTTGCATCGGCGGCATCGTTCTCTGCCCATACCTCCTTTGCCATACGGAAAGCCGCCCACGCCTTGGGCCAGCCTGCATAAAATGCCGCATGGGTCAGGATCTCTGCAATTTCCGTTTTGGTCACACCGTTATTTTTTGCAGTTGTCAGGTGGTACTGAAAGGACGAATCCGTCAGCCCTTGCGCCATCAGCGCCACCACTGTTACAATGCTGCGGTCTCGCAGGGAAAGCTTGTCTTCCCGGCTCCACACCTGCCCGAACAGCACATCATCATTCAATTTCGCAAATTTGGGAGCAAATTCCCCCAAAGCATCTCTGCCTGCCGTTTGTTTGCCTGCCATAGCTCAGACCTCCTTACCCATCTGATAAGCCTGCTCCAGCGCAGGATGTCCGGCGATCTCTCCCACGCCGTTTACGCCGCCTGCAAACACTGTGCCCACCAACGCACAGCGGGGAAAACAGTCCACCCAGCCCTGCACGGCTTTCTCTGTGCCCGCAAAAGTCCCCGGTGCGTCCTCTGCCGCCGCTGCAAGCAGATAGGCTTTTGTAAAGGCGTAGTCCGTATCAAACAGCGGGTTAGCACGATCCAGCATGGTCTTGAGTTGACCGCTAACGCAGTAATAGTAGACGGGCGTTGCGAACACCAACACATTTGCATCGTGTATTTTGGCGGCAATTTCCACGGCATCGTCTTGGATGACGCAGTGCCCCAACTTCAGGCAGGCAAGACAGCCCTTGCAAAAACTGACCTGCTTTTCCCGCAGATATACGGTTTCTACCGGATTGCCTGCCTCCCGTGTGCCCTTGGCAAATGCTGCCGCCAGCGTTTCGGAGTTGCCGCCCTTACGGGGACTTGAGGAA
>ERZ791915.2809-NODE-2809-length-10369-cov-3.625073_pt1 | contig 10369 bp, 7 predicted proteins | sample MGYA00510139_ERZ791915 | MGnify/ENA primary metagenome ERZ791915 (study PRJEB30046, sample SAMN00792117) | human gut metagenome | study: EMG produced TPA metagenomics assembly of the A metagenome-wide association study of gut microbiota in type 2... | reverse complement strand
GGAAAAGCGATGAATCTCGTCGATAAACAGGATGGTGCGACGGTCGTAGGTATTCAGGCGCGTCTTTGCCTCGTCAATCACGCGGCGCAGATCCTTCACAGTACCCGTGACGGCGCTGACCTCGACAAACTCGCTCTTGGTATGGTTGGCGATAATGTGGGCCAGCGTCGTCTTGCCCGTACCGGCCGGCCCGTACAGAATCACACTCGACAGCACGTCGTGCTCAATCGCGGCACGCAGCCATGAGCCCTTACCGACGGCCTTTTGCTGGCCCACGTAATCATCGAGCGAATTGGGGCGCATGCGCACCGCGAGCGGCGCATTTCTAAAGGAACGCTCGCGCGTCGAGGCAGAAAAAAGGTCGTCCATAGCCATCCCGTGCATCAATCAAAATCGTTGTTGACCAACAGTATACCGAAAGGATACGAACTACCGTTCGTTAATATAGGTGCGGTGCGGAAACTTTAAACCCGGGAACAGCTTGCTCGTAAGCTCGCAGAAATAACCGTCCGTCATGCTCGCGATATAATCCACCACGGCTTGATCCTTGTCGTCCTGCCAGGCATACACGCGATCGTAGTAAGAAAGCTGCTGCTCAATGCGAGAAATATGATGCTTAAAGATGTACGAAGACTCGTCGCCTTCGTTTAAATCCCGCAGGCAACGGTCGTAGAGCTTTTCGAACGCCTCGCGCAGCTCCGCTTCGGAGTCGCCTTCGATGCCGCCCTTGCTATAGATCTTCTCGTAGTTCTCGCGCTTGGCCCGACGGATTTCCTCAAACAGGTCCTCACTCATCTCGATGCGCGGCTTGCCATAGCTGTGCTCGACGATATCGATGGAAGCGTGCGTGAGGATCCAACTGTTGTAGGCACCGCCCCGGCCATCATCAAAAGCGTCGGGCGAAAGCAGGCCCGCCGCGATCGCATCCTGACGGTCACGACCGACGTAGGCGAGGATGTCCGAAATGCGAACGACGCAGCCCTCGAGCGTCATAGGACGCAGGTGCTCAATAGCGCCATAGCCCGTGGCGATACAGTCCTCAACCGTCCGATCGAACTGGTCAAAGGAGCCCATATCCGACAATTCAAACACGCGCTGCTCGTACTCGCCGTTATGGCATAGCACGCCGTCGAGCGTCTGGAGCGATACGTTGCGGCCATACAGGGCATCGAGCACGCGCACCGACTGCACGTTATGGAAAAAGAAGCGACCGGTACGCTCATGATAGATATCGTTGAGGAAGCGCTCGCCGGCATGGCCAAAGGGCGTGTGCCCCAAGTCGTGGCCCATGCCAATCGCCTCGATCAGATCACAGTTGAGCCCCAAGGCGCGACCGATATCGCGCGCAATGCGGGACACAAGCTGCACATGCAAACCGCGACGTGACAGATCGTCATTGCTACGGAAACTGAAGACCTGCGTTTTGCCTGCATACCGGGTGTACGCCGGAAGATGAAGTATCTTTTCGGTATCGCGCATAAACGCCGGACGCATAAGCGTACCTTTGTCGGCGACGCGATCAACACGACGAATGACCTGGTCGTCGTTGCAACGATACGGGTTGACATAGCCCGAAGCACGATCGGCGGCAATGCGCTCGACAAGTTCGGGCGATAACGCCGAGGGAATACGGTCCATGCGCGCCTTGATGACGGCCGTTTCTTGATTAGTTGCCATGGCATGCTCCTTAAGAAGGATGCGCAATCGGTTACAATGTGCAGCCCACGACCTCGATTATGGCAAAAATCGGCACCAAAAACGGGAGCAATGGCAGGGAGCGCGATTTTGTGATGAGGCAGGAGAGGGCAAGGGCCAGGAGCGCGGCGGCAAATGCCACGATGCCACCCATGGGGTCGAGCGTGCAAAGCGCGAAGAGCGCCTTGGCATCTCCCATGCCGATGCCCGGGGTTTGGCGAAGACGACGCCAGAGGGACTCAGCCAGCACGAGAGCAAGATACATGATGACGGCTAGACCCGCGTGGTCAAGCGCTGTGCTCAAACCGACGTCGAGCCAAACGCCCGCAAACGCCGCCACCACGCACGCGCCGGCAAGCTCATTCGGGAACTCGCGGGCATCAACCACCGCACCGGCAAAGGCGCAGATCCAAAATGGGATATAGAACATCATGCACCTCCATGAACAGCTGCTCAAAAGCAAAAACCACCACAAAGGTGCCTGTCCCCTTTGTGGTGGTTTTGGTGGTGGTTATTTAGCGCCCTGCATGACCTCGTCGAGGGTAACGCTGACGGCGTGCTGCGTCGGGACCCAGTCGACCTTTAGGAACAGTGCGGCCACCGTGATGGGAATATAGCTGAACATAAAGATCGGGAAGGTAAACAGGTTGGTCACCAGGCGCCACTTTTGAGCGCAGTGAATGTGCTTGTACTCAAAGATGGTCGTGAGCAGCGCCAGGATAAAGAAGGTCTGATACATCATCGCAAAGGTCATAATGAGCGAGGCGGCACAAGCCTGCATCTCGACTTCGGTAGCCAAGAAGCCGTGTGAGAGTCCACCCACGATAAGGAACGTCGCGTTGGCTAACATGGAAATCAGGGACAGAAGCATGCCCGGAGCGATGGTCATAAACATGTCATATGCAGCAAAGCGATGATAGCGGAAGGTCGACTTGACCAGGTGCTTCCCATACGTAAAGAACACCTGGTAAAAGCCCTTGGTCCAACGCATACGCTGCTTCCAGGATGCCTTGAACGTCACGGGCTGCTCGTCAAAGAACTCCGCCGGCGCATAGCCAATGCGGATGCCGTGAATGGCGCAGAACGTGGTGAACTGGATGTCCTCGGTCAGCGTATGGAACTGCCAACCGTGCATGCCCTCGATCACGCTCGCCGAGATAAGGTAGCCCGAACCCGAAACGGCACAGGAAGTCTTGCAGATATTACGTGCGTTATTGAGGAAACGCGCCTCGCGCAGGTACCAAGTGGCGTTGGCAGCCGAGATCCACGAGCTACCAAAGTTTTTGGAGTTGCGGTAGCTTGTGACCACATGGAAGCCCTGGTCAAAGGCGTCATTCATCTTGGAGACGTAATCGCGGGAGATAACGTTGTCGGCGTCGAAAATAAAGTAGCCCTCAAAGGTATCGGGATACTCGTTAAGAATGCGGTCAAAACCAAAGTCCATGACCCAGCTCTTACCCTTACGGGCCAGGTCGTTACGCTCATAGACGATGGCGCCAGCCTCGCGAGCGAGCTGCGCCGTGTTATCGGTGCAGGCATCGGCGACCACAAAGACCTCGATAAGCTCGGACGGATAGTCCTGGTCTTTGATGGAGCGCACGAGATTGGCAATTACCGCCTCCTCGTTATGCGCCGCAATGAAGAAGGCATAGCGATGGAGCTTTTTGGCCTTGGGAGGTGCAACCTCACCGCGCAGGGCGCCAATGACAAAGAAGACGACCTGGTACAGAAAGCAGACCGTGAGCAGCGTAACCACAATCTGGTTAAAGATCACGATGGGCGTGTTGGTTTGTAAAAAGGCGAGCATGCAGGCTCCCAGGAACGCGTTACGTAAACAACCGTATATCATACCGCAGGCTAGGGGCGTTCAAGAAACCACCTAATACCGACTAGGCTTCGAGAAGACCGAGCTGAGGAACGATCTCGTCGCCGGCAGCGGTGCGACCAAGCGAGCGCGGGGCCAGGTCGTCAAGAACCGCAGCTAGATCCCACGGCAGCTCGTCGCGGCACTCAATGCGCTCCCCCGTCACGGGATGGTCGAATGCGACGCGCCAGGAATGAAGGAATTGCCTGGTCAAACCCTGATCGGCGTGTGCATCGCACTTGCCGTAGAGCGGATCGCCCACGCAGGCGTGGTTGATATGGCGCATATGCACGCGTATCTGATGCGTGCGGCCCGTAAACAGGTGGCACTCGACGAGCGTATAGCCGTCGTCAAAACGCGTGGAATCGAAGCGCTCGAGGACCTTAAAGGTCGTAATGGCCTGACGCGCGAAAGGATCGTCCGAAACCGCCATCTTGACACGGTCACGCGTAGAACGGGCAATGCCGGTGTTAATGGTGCCCTCATCCATAGCGATATGTCCGTGAACGAGCGTAATATAGCGGCGGTCGAGCGTGCGCGTACGGATAAGATTTTGGAGCGCGCGCTGGGTGTCGTCGTCCTTCGCCGCAAGCATAAGGCCCGAAGTGTCGCGATCCAGGCGATGCACGATGCCGGGGCGATCCTCGCCCTGCACGGTGCCCAGATGGTCGATGCCGCAGTGATAGACCAGGGCATTCGCGAGCGTACCGCTCTCATGACCATGCGCAGGATGGCACACCAGGCCGCGCTGCTTGGAGAGCACAATGAGATAGTCGTCCTCGTAGCGAATATCGATGGGAATGGCCTCGGGAATCACGTCGGCCGGGTCGTGCGGCTCGAGCAAATCGACCGAAATGCGGTCGCCGGCTCGCACGGCGTACTTTTTGGAGAGACAGGTCTCGCCGTTGACGGCAACGGCACCGCCCTCGATCAGATGCGCGCAGGCAGAGCGCGTAGGGCAGCCGTCATTGGCACCCAGATAGGCATCAAGACGCTGACCAGCGGAATCGTCAGCAACAAGAATATGAATGTCGGCCATTATCGCTCATTCCTATCGCGAATCTTGCGGGCACGCTCCCCACGCTGCTTGGCTTTGCGCTTGGCGCGGGCCTCATCACGGGCGTTGAGCTCGGCGGTCGCATCGACCTCGCGAGCGGCGGGGCTCAAGAACATGTAGCCGATGAGCGCCAGCACGACACCGACCGTAATGCCGATATCGGCAACGTTAAAGACGGGGAAATCGATGAAGGTGGTGGCAATAAAATCGGTCACGAACCCAAAGGCGAGACGGTCGATCACGTTGCCGACGGCACCGCCCGCGACCATAGCCATACCAACGACCTCCAGGCGAGCAAGCTGAGGCGCACGAACCAAGTACACGGCAATGGCGGCAATGACCGCAAGCGCCAGCATAGCGAACGCAACGCCATGGCCCTCGCCCATGCTAAACGCAGCTCCGATATTGCGAACAAACACAAAATCGATCACGCCAGGGATAACGGTCATATGCAGGGCATCGCCCACGGCACGAACCGCAAGCTTGGTCAGCTGGTCAACAAGTAGCACAACCAGCGCCACCCCACCAGCAATACCCAGCCGCCAACGCAAAGACGGCGCCATATCCGCAGTACGACCCAAATCAATCCCCTACCCTCAAAAGCTCAAGTTACGTTCTGTGCAAGTAACCATCTTATATTGCCATACGCAAACCGCACGACATATCCACCAATGTGACAAAGGGACAGTCCCTTTGTCACATCATTAAAACACCGCAGGTAGAACAAAAATCAGCGAGCGGGCTGCATTTGAGACAAGGTGCCGCGAAATGAAAGGGCGCTGACCTTTCGGTCGCGCCCTTGAAATTGAACGGCAGATTGTCCAAATGCGGCCCGCGCAGCGTCGGCCGGTTACGGCGTTTGGTAAAACGCCGTAACCTACAGGGCCTCTGCACAACGCTTGCAGATGTGCGCGTGGCCGTTGTACTCGCCGACGGTGGTGCGGTAGTTCCAGCAACGGTCGCAGCACTCGCCTTCGGCAGCCTCGATGGCAACGGAAAGCTCCTCGCCCTGGGTCAGCTCAACATCGGAAACGATGTAGAACTCGGCCAAGTCGACGGCCTTATCGCCAGTCAGCAGCGCATACATCTCGGCGGGAACGACCGCCTTGACGCGGACCTGCTGGCTCTTGGTGAAGGTGCCGGCAGAACGGGCATCCTCAAGGGCCTTGGTCACGGCGCCACGGAGCTCGAGCGAAGCCTCGAGCACGCCCTCAAACTCGTTGGCCTCGTCGACCGTGATAGGCGACTTGTACCAATCGAGCAGCGCGGCGTACTTCTGGTGATCGACGCAGCCAGCAGGCGCGTAGGCCATGGCCTCGTCTACGGTGTAGGACAGGATCGGCTGCAGGTCGCGCATGAGCATCGAGAAGAGCTCGGCCAGCACGGTCTGGGCGCTGCGACGCTCGAGCGAGCCGGGCTTGTCGCAGTACAGACGGTCCTTCAGGGCGTCAAGGTACACGTTGGAAAGCTCGGTAACCACAAAGTCGTAGAGCACACGGTAGGCGCGCGGGAACTCGTAGCTAGCGTAGGCGTCGTCGACCTCGGCCTGGACCTGGGTCAGACGGGCGACCATGAGCTTGTCGAGCGGCAGCAGGTCGGCAAAGGCGACGCCGTCGGTCTCGGGCTCAAACTGGCCCTCGAGCTCGGAGAGCAAGAAGCGCAGCGTGTTACGGAAACGACGGTAGGCATCGGACGTACGAGCGAGAATCTCGTGGTCGATGGAGACGTCGGAGCTGGTGTCGACGGAGGCAACCCACAGACGGATGATGTCGGCGCCCATCTCGTCGCAGACCTTGTTGGGGTCGATGACGTTGCCGAGCGACTTGGACATCTTGCGGCCCTGGCCGTCGAGCGTGAAGCCCTGCGAGACGACCGCCTTGTAGGGAGCGTGGCCGTTGGCACCCACCGAGGTGAGCAGCGAGCTCTGGAACCAACCGCGGTGCTGGTCGGAACCCTCAAGATACACGTCCGCCGGGTACTCCAGCTCGGGACGGTACTCGCAGACGGCCTTCCAGGAGACGCCGGAATCCCACCACACGTCGAGGATGTCCTTATCGGCCTTGAGGTGATGGCCGCCGCACTTGGGGCAGACGCAGGCCTCGCCAAGGTAACTCTCGGGAGCGTCGGTGAACCAGGCGTCGGAGCCCTTCTCGTGGAAGAGCTTGATGACGGCGTCGAGCGTGGCGTCGTTCATGACCTTCTCGCCGCAGTCGGCGCAGGTGTAGCTGGGGATAGGCACGCCCCAGTTGCGCTGACGGCTGATGCACCAGTCGGGACGCTGCTCGACCATGGCGCCGATGCGGTTGGCGGCGTGAGCCGGATACCACTTGACGTTCTCGCGAACCTCCTTGCCAGCCTGCTCACGCAAACCGGTCTTGTCCATAGAGACAAACCACTGGTCAGTAGCACGGAAGAGCACCGGGTGCTTGCAGCGCCAGCAGTGCGGATAGCTGTGCGTGATCTTCTTCTCGAGGACCAGGGTGCCGCGCTCGCGCAGGAACTCGATGATATGCGGGTTGGCCTCATCGGTATCCATACCGCTGAAGGGGCCACCGGTGCCAAACTCCTCGCCGGTGTAGAACTTGCCGTCGTCATCGACCGGCATGCAGATGTCGGTGATGCCCTCCTTGAGGCAGGCAAAGTAGTCGTCGACGCCGTGGCCGGGCGAGTTGTGGACGATACCGGTACCGTCATCGACACCGACGTAATCGGCCAGCAGCGCCACACCCTCGACACCGTCAAAGATCGGCTGCTTGTAGTGGATGTGGTGAAAGGTCTCGGCGGGAACCACATAGGGCTTGCCGTCGACCATAACCGGGGTGTACTCCCAGCCAAACTCCTCGCAGCACTTGGGAGCCAGGTCCTCGAGCATGACCTCGGCGCGGCCGTCGTGCTCAACGGCGACGTAAGCGGCGCCGGGCTTGAGGGAAACTGCCTGGTCGGAGGGAATGGTCCACGGCGTGGTCGTCCAGATGATGAAGTCAACCGGGCCGTCGAAGTTCTCGAGGCCGGCGGGCTTGGAGGTCATCTCGAAGCGCACGAAGATGGACGGGCTCGTCTCGTCGGAGTACTCAATCTCGGCCTCGGCGAGTGCGGTGTGGCAGTGCTTGCACCAGTGGACGGGCTTGTGACCGCGATAGATCATGCCCTTGTCGAACATGGCCTTGAAGACCTCGATGTCGGCGGCGTCATGCTGGTGATAGAGCGTCAGGTAGGGGTTGTCCCAGTCGCCAAGCACGCCCAGACGACGGAAGCCGGCCTTCTGCAGCTCGATGTTCTCGACAGCGAACTTGTTGCAAAGCTCGCGGATCTTAGCCGTGGAGGTCTGGTTGAACTTCTCGGTGCCGAGCTTCTCCTCGACCTTGTGCTCAATCGGCTGACCGTGGCAGTCCCAACCGGGGACATAGGGAACTTCGCAGCCCTGCATCATCCAGTAACGGTTGATCATGTCCTTGGAGATCTTGTTCATCGCGTGGCCGATGTGGATCGGGCCGTTGGCGTACGGAGGGCCGTCGTGCAGCACGAACTTCTTGTGACCCTCGTTCTTCTTTAGAACTTGCTCGTAGACCTTGTTGTCCTGCCATTCCTTGAGTCGCTTGGGCTCGGACTTGGAAAGACCGGCACGCATGGGAAATCCGGTTTTGGGCAGATTCATCGTCTGCTTGTACTCGTTTGCCACGGTACCCCTTTCATGTCGTGGGCGCGCACGCCCTCTGGGCACCAAAAAAGCGCCCGTCCCTACAAGCTGGGACGAAGCGCCACAAAACAGGCAGTCTGCCCGTAAAAGCTCTTCGCTTAACCACCCAGCTTAGATGCCCTCGCCCGCGTATTCGCGCGCTCGCATCCGTTACTCGGCTGGCCTATATCGACGACCATCTCGGCGATGTCTACTAAGACGAACCTGCGCGGCACGTCCGTTGGGACCGCAGCTCCGGGGTGATTTTCATCGGTCGCATGCACGGGTTCTCAGCGCTCCCCGCTCTCTGTAGCATGCGGACGGCCGACTACTCGTCCCCATCAACGCTTATGCGGAGTATGCTAGCACGTTCCGCGCCAGCGAAAAACCCTCAACACTGGTTTTATACGTTCGAAATTTCTTGCGGCCGTGGACCTTCTCCTGGAGCAAAATTCCGGGCCGCCAACGCCTACGGTCACACGCTCCTCGCCTAACCTACCAAAACCACCACAAAGGGGACAGGCACCTTTGTGGTGGTTTATTATTGCTCCAGCATGCTGGGGTCGAACTCGCTAGCCGGAATCACGCGATAACCGTGGCGCAGCAGTAGGTCGACGAAGACACCGTTGCCCGCGGTGAGCGTACCGCTAAAGGTTCCATCATAGATACGACCCGCGCCACACGAGGGGCTGCGGTCCTGAAGGAAGCACGCAGCAATCTCGGACGGGCCGCCAAAGTGCTCGCACATATCGAGCGCACGCTGGGCACCTAGACGAAACTCGCGATCGACCGAGGTGCCCTCGCAGGTGCGGACCTCACCGTCCACAATCTCGGACGGCTTGCGCGGCGTAGGCAGACCGCCAAAAACCTCGGGGCACACCAGCAGGACCTCGGTCCCCGTACGCTCGCAAGCCTCGACCAGCTTGCGATGGTAATTGTCAAGCCCGTTATATTTACAGTTCTCGCCCATCAAGCAGGCGCTCACCACAATCTTCATTTCCATCCCTCTCAAGCAAAACGCCCCATTTGAGAAAGCTGCTCAAATGGGGCGTCGGCGATCACTGGCTCGGCCGCGGCTTTACTGCTTCTTTGGCATCAGCGGATTCTCACGCGTGAGGAGGTTCATGAACTCCTCACCCGTAATCGTCTCCTTCTTGTACAGATAACGAGCCAGCTCGTGAAGCTTAAACTTGTTCTCCTTGAGGATCTGCAGGGCGCGATCATGCGCATCCTCGATCAGCTTGGCGACAATCGCGTCCACGCGCTCAGCCGTACCGGGAGCGCAGGTGAGCGACGTGTCCTGGTTGAGATACGCGTTCTGAACGGTACCGAGCGCCATCATGCCAAACTCATCGGACATACCAAAACGCGTCACCATGTTGCGGGCGAGCTTGGTGGCCTGCTCGATATCGTTGGCCGCGCCGGTCGTCATCTCACCAAAGATGAGCTCCTCGGCAGCACGTCCTCCGCAGTAGACAGCGAGCTTGTCGAGCACCTCCTGGCGCGTGGTCAGAAAACGCTCGTCCTCCTCGACCTGCATGGTATAGCCAAGAGCACCGCTCGTGCGCGGCACGATGGTGATCTTGGTGACCGGAGCAGAGCCCTTTTGGCGGGCAGCGACGATGGCATGGCCAATCTCGTGGTAGGAAACAACCTGCTTCTCGTGGTCGGACAGCACCGTGGACTTACGCTGCTGGCCGGCAATAACGACCTCCACCGACTCCTCGAAGTCGTCCTGGGTTGCACGCTTTCGACCCTCGCGAACGGCGCGCAGAGCGCCCTCGTTGATGATATTGGCCAGGTCGGCGCCCGAGGCACCGGGTGTGGCGCGGGCAATCGCGGTCAGATCGATCGGCGGCTGAGTCTTCACGCTCTTGGCGTGGAGCTCGAGGATGTTCTTACGGCCGGTCAGGTCGGGCAGCTCGACGGGAATGCGGCGGTCAAAACGGCCGGGGCGCAGCAGGGCCGGATCGAGGCTGTCGGGGCGGTTGGTGGCAGCAAGGACGACAATACCCTTGTGGTTATCGAAGCCGTCCATCTCGGTCAGCAGCTGGTTGAGCGTCTGCTCGCGCTCGTC
>ERZ791915.2803-NODE-2803-length-10391-cov-3.063661_pt1 | contig 10391 bp, 9 predicted proteins | sample MGYA00510139_ERZ791915 | MGnify/ENA primary metagenome ERZ791915 (study PRJEB30046, sample SAMN00792117) | human gut metagenome | study: EMG produced TPA metagenomics assembly of the A metagenome-wide association study of gut microbiota in type 2... | reverse complement strand
GAAGATTTTTGAAACAGAGAAAGTATTTATCGCACATAATCTGAAACCTGGCAGCATTGTAACCGATAAGAAAACGTATTTCCAGATTGCTTCTACCGACGGGTTTGTCAAAGTGTTGTCTTTGCAGCTGGCGGGTAAGAAACGAATGGAGGTAGCTGACTTCCTTCGCGGGTATCGCCATGTGGAAGATTCTTTCGTAGAGTAAAAATTTGCAATATTATTTCGTGAGGGTGACGGTAGAGCATATCGTCGCCCTTTTTTGTTAAAAACATTTTAATGAGGATTTTTATTAGGAAAAGGTGCAGTATTTTTGTGCATTCATCATTTACTAACAAAAGCACGATAAGCTGGATATGACAGAAGAAGAATTGGCGTCGAAATGCAAGCTGGCAGATAATCAGGCTCGCAAGGAGTTGTACGAGCTGTATGGCGGTTCGCTGATGGCCATTTGTCTTCGTTATACAGGAGATCGGGAGGCTGCTGAGGACGTATTGCATGATGGGTTTGTCCGGATTTTTCAATCCATCGGACAGTTTACTTATCAGGGCGTCGGTTCTTTTAAGGCATGGCTTTCGCGTGTGATGGTGAATGAGGCGTTGGGGTATTTACGGAAGCGCAATCAGCTGGCTCAACAGGAAGTGTTGATGGAGCAGTTGCCTGATGCGGAAGAAGATGAGAATGGGGTGGAGGATATTCCTCAAGCTGAACTGATGAAGATGATTGCAGAACTTCCTGATGGATATCGTACAGTATTCAACTTATACGTGTTTGAAGATAAGAGTCATAAGGAAATAGCCCAGCTGCTGGGAATAACAGAGCATACTTCTTCTTCTCAGTTTTATCGGGCAAAAACCTTATTGGCTAAGAGAATAAATGAATATAGAAAGAAATTATAGGCAATGAAGAGCGAGAAAGAATGGATTAATAACTTACGTAACCGGATGGAGGACTATTCCGAGCCTCTTCCTGAAGGTCTTTGGGACGAGTTGTCCAAGGAACTGGAAGAGCCGAAGACTCCAAAGGTGATTCCGATATGGAGACGGTGGCAGGCAGCTGCGGCAGTGCTGGTCTTGCTGGTGTCTTCCCTGACGTACTGGTTCTGGTCTTCTCCAGAAGCGGACTTCCGTAATCAGGAACTGGCGGTAGAGGTGAAGAATACGCCTTTGCCAGCGCAAACTTCTTCGTTAGATGAACAAGTGGCTGAAGTAAAGCATGCTGAGCCTTTCCAGAAAGAACCTGTGGCTCTTTTGGCCAATGTTTCTTCTAAGAGATCTGCCGGAGAAGTGCCGGAAGAAATAGTAGAGGTAGACCCTGCTTCAGTTGCATTGGCCGAACAGGAGGAACCGATAGAGTCGGTTGAAGAAAAGGAGAGTGCAAGACCGCAAGAGCTAGAAGAGACTAGTGCTGCCGAAAGAAGCCGGAAAGTGAAAGAGAGTCGCGCGGCTGACCGGGAACAGATGGAACGTAATGCCATGGCACTGAAAAATAAGTCGGATAAATCTTCAGGCTTTTCTGTGGGTGTTGGTGCTGGAAATACACCTTATAGCTCTTTGAATACATTTGATGGCATGGGAAGTTTTGTAGCCCGTTCGGCTTATTATACTTCCTCAGATTTGAATATGTCTCCGATAAATAATAACGGGCTGGCTTATAGTCAGGTGTTGTTGGAGAACGCCATACAGGCTCCTCAGACAACGGTAAAGCATCATATTCCTGTTACGGTAGGATTGACGGTAGCCTGGCAGTTTCATGAAGACTGGGCACTGGAAACGGGATTGAACTATACGTTGCTAACTTCTGATATTCGTTCCGGTTCTAAATCTTATGTAGAGGAAATTCAGAAATTGCATTATATAGGTATTCCGCTTAAACTGCATCGTTCCATCTGGAAAAATAACTGGCTTTCAGTGTATGCATCAGCTGGAGGAGTAATGGAAAAATGTGTATCTGGAAATTTGGAAACTGTGACAGTAACGAATGGAGGAAATCGTACGTCTGAAAATACTTCATTAGATGTAGATCCGCTTCAATGGTCTGTTACCGCAGCAGCCGGAGCACAGGTGAACTTTACTTCACGTTTTGGATTGTATCTGGAACCGGGAATCGCATATTACTTTGATGACCACAGTGGCGTGGAGACGATACGAAAGGAACATCCGTTCAATTTTAATCTGCAACTGGGTTTGCGCTTTAATGTGACCAAATAAGTTTTTATAGTTGATTTATGAGAAAAGATGCTTATCTTTGTTGAAAAGAATCTGATTAACTAAAATAAATCGATGGAAAAAATTATGGTAGCTCCTTCCTTGCTCTCTGCAAATTTTGCTGATTTGAAGAGTGACCTGGAAAAAATAAATCAAAGTGAGGCAGACTGGTTGCATCTGGACATTATGGACGGGGTGTTTGTACCCAATATTTCTTTTGGCTTTCCTGTATTAAAGTATGTGGCGGAACTTAGTCAGAAACCGCTGGATGTACATCTGATGATTGTACAGCCGGAGAAATTCATTCAGGAAGTGAAGAAATTAGGAGCCATGATGATGAATGTGCATTATGAAGCTTGTCCTCACTTGCATCGCGTCATTCAGCAGATTAAGGAAGCGGGTATGAAGGCAGGGGTTACGCTGAATCCAGCTACACCGGTCTCCGTGTTGGAGGATATTATCACAGAGGTGGATATGGTGTTGCTCATGAGTGTCAATCCGGGATTCGGTGGTCAGAAATTTATTCCTAATACATTAAAAAAGATTGAGCAACTTCGTGAAATGATAACCCGTAATGGGGCTTCTGCTCTTATCGAAGTGGACGGAGGTGTCAATCCGGAAAATGCTCCTTTGCTACAACGTGCCGGAGCAGATGTGCTGGTGGCCGGTAGTTCTGTTTTTAAGGCGCCGGATATGATAAAAGCTATTCAGGAGTTGAAATATGTGGAGTAAGTATTGGGAACCTTACATTCTTTGATAGCGTACCCTTTGTTCCGGTTGACTATTTGTCTGGCAACCGGAATTTTTTTATTCGACACGTGGTGGCCGGAAAATCTTTCATGGCAATATGGGGCTGCGATATGGCTGCTTTTTGTGGGAGTTTGCGGAGGAGTATTCTGGTTTTCCCGTTGGCGGTGGAGATGGCTTTTCGGTGGAGTGGCCGGAGGGGCTTTTTTCTTGTGGGGAGGAATATCGGTACTTCATCAAAGGGAAACGGTGCAATATAATTGGGATGGAGATCCCGCTATATATAAAGGTATAGTGGAAAGTGTGCCGGAAGTCAGAGGGAAGACACTTCGGGCGGAAGTGCGTGTGGAGATGCAGCGGTTGTCGGGTGACAAATGGAAAAGGGTAGACCGGAATATCCTTTTGTCGTGGATGCCGGACTCCCTGTCAAGTCCTTTAGCTTGTGGTGACAGCGTTTGTTTCTATGCAAAAGTTTCACGTCCTTTTTCTGAAAAGGAACTGACCGGATTTGATTATGGGGATTATCTTTTGCGAAAAGGTATTAGCGGAACGGCTTTGGCCTATGCTGGTAACTGGCGTTGTACGGGAAAGCCTCATTCTTTGTCTTTCATGCAGCGGGCAAAGGTGTGTCAGCAAAAGGTGGTGGATGTGTATCAAAGTTGGGGGCTGGAAGAGGATGTACAGGCTGTGGTGTCGGCATTGACAATCGGAGAGAAAAGCGAGTTGACTCCTGAATTGAAAGCGGTGTACAGCGCGGCAGGTGCCAGTCACGTACTGGCGTTGTCGGGATTGCATGTGGGGATTTTTTCATGTATTCTTTTGTGGTTGTTTTATCCGTTGACTTATCTGAAGCACGGGCGCAAAATGCTGGCTCTGCTGGTTGTCTGCTTGTTGTGGGGCTTTGCCTTTATCTCCGGATTAAGCTCGTCGGTGGTGCGTGCAGTGGTGATGTATAGTCTATACACCCTTGCCTCATTCTGTCTGGAAGAACGTTTTTCGGGTATGCACTCCCTGGTATTGGCTGCTTTCCTGATGCTGGTGTATAATCCATTCTTTCTTTTTGATATAAGTTTTCAGTTGTCCTTTGTTGCCGTCTTTTCCATTCTGGCGTTTTATCCTTTGTTCTCGCGTAGCTTATGTATCAAAAATCGTGTGCTGCGTTATGTATGGAATACCCTCAGTCTGTCTATGTCGGCTCAGCTAGGTACGTTGCCTTTCATTCTGTATTACTTTGGAAGTTTCCCGACCTATTTTCTGCTGGCTAATTTGGTTGTAGTTATATTGGCTGGTGTAATATTGGTGCTGACGTTTGCTGCGTTATGCTTGGCTTCCGTCCCTATAGTGGGAAATACGGTGATTACTTTGTTGGAATGGAGTACTTTGATCTTGAATAAATCCATGCAGGGAGTACAGCAATTGGCTGGTTCTCAAATTACTTCCATCTATTTATCATCCCCTCAAGCCTGTCTGCTGGCTGGAGTGATTATTTGCCTTTATCTATGCTGGGCATCCGGAATACACCGCAAGGCTTCCGACTGGATTCGTTTATTGGCGGTTTGTAATCTGTTTGTGGCGGTGTCTTGTGTGGAATATGCAGGAGAAGCTCCGGAACAGTTGTATTTCTTCCGTTCGGAAGTCTACACCCGTAAGAAAGACTGTGTCTCCACCCATCGTTCTGAAACGGGGTTGTTGTGTATTCGAAATATGCATATTGCAGTGTTGAATGATGCCCGCTGGAGAACCTGTGAGTCTCCATCGCGTTTTCCTTTGGAGTATGCATATATTTGTAAGGGATTTAAAGGGAGCCTTTCGCAGTTGGACAAACTGTTTGCCATTCGGCAAGTAATTTTGGACAGCTCGCTGAATGATGCTTTCCGTGAAAAGCTTATAAGGGAATGTCAATTACTTAAAATATCTTATACAGACCTTTCTGTTCAAGGTTCTTATTCCGTTGTGCTGTAGTTTATAAAAATAAATTTGTACTTTTGCTCCTTTCAAAAGTGTAAGTTTAAGAAAAAGAATATGTTGTCAAAAGTAATTCTTCAGGCCCATATTGATAAAGTTGAGACCTATTTTGACCGGGCTGATAAAGTGGTGATTGTGACCCATGTTTCTCCTGATGGAGATGCGCTGGGTTCTTCGTTGGGCTTGTATCATTTTTTGTCTGTACATGGCAAGACCGTGAATGTGATTGTACCTAATGCATTTCCAGACTTTTTGCGGTGGATGCCTGGAGCAAAAGATATTATTCGTTATGATAAATATGCTGAGTTTGCCGATAAGCTGATTGTTGAGGCAGATGTAATCTGTTGCCTTGATTTTAACGCATTGTCGCGTATTGACCGGATGGCAGATGCAGTAAGAGATGCACAGGGAAGAAAGGTGATGATTGACCACCATCTGAATCCGGAACCTTTTTGTAGGGTGACTATTTCACATCCGGAAATCTCTTCTACTTCGGAGTTGATTTTTAGATTGATATGCCGTTTGGGATGTTTTGACGACATTACTTTGGAAGGTGCAGAATGTATCTATACCGGAATGATGACGGATACGGGAGGTTTTACTTATAACTCCAATAACCGTGAGATTTATTTCATTATCAGCGAACTGCTGTCTAAAGGCATTGATAAGGATGACATCTATCGTAAGGTGTTCAATACGTATTCAGAAGGACGTCTTCGTCTGATGGGGTATGTGCTTTATGAGAAAATGCAGGTATATCCTCAGTTCCGTGCTGCTTTAATCTGTCTTTCAAAGGAAGAACAGGGTAAATTCCGTTATGTAAAAGGAGATACGGAGGGCTTTGTAAACATTCCTCTCCAGATGAAGGGAATTTGCTTTTCGGTATTCTTACGTGAAGATACCGAGAAGGATATGATTAAGGTTTCGCTTCGTTCGGTAGGAGCATTCCCTTGTAATCAGGTTGCTGCTGAATTCTTCAATGGAGGTGGGCATTTGAATGCTTCCGGTGGAGAGTTTTACGGTACGATGGATGAGGCTGTAGACTTGTTTAAGCAGGCTTTGGTGAAATATGAGAGCTTGTTATTGAAAAATTAGTGAGAAATTTTTATTCTTGAACAATATTAGACATAATTGGACAAAATAGGAAGGATGTTTTTGAGACATTTTACTACATTTGCCCTTGTAAACATGCTTATTAAGATGAAAAAGAACTATTTGTTGTGGGCTGTAACTGCCCTGATAATGTTGGCGCTGCAGAGTTGTAATAACGGAAAGACCTACGCTGAAATGAAGGAAGAGGAGGCAGATGCTATTAATAAGTACATTTTGGAAAATGATATAAAGGTGATTTCTGAAGCAGATTTTGCTGCGCAGGATTCTACTACGAAAGAAAATGAATATGTGCTGCTGGATGAAAGCGGAGTGTATATGCATGTAGACAATCGTGGGTCTGGTAAGGAGGTGCTGGGTGATGGTACCTATGATATATTAGCTCGTTTTGTTGAAGTGGCACTTCAGACACGGAGTGATTTAGGAATTACGGCCGGAGACACATTGCTGGCTAATTTTCATGTATCTAATCCTTCGTATACGATTAATGAAGAGATTTTTAGATTAACAATTAGCGGTGAATCTTATTCTGCTTCGTTTACTCGTAATGATTCTTATAGCATGTATGGCATGTATGGGACGCAATCTGTGCCTTCTGGTTGGTTGATACCATTTCGCTATCTGACACCAGGGCGAACAACTGATTCTGAAAAAATAGCACGTGTGAAACTGATTGTGCCGCATAGTCAGGGTACTTCTTCGGCTACGCAGTCTGTGTATCCATGTTTTTATGAATTAACTTATAATATGAAATAGAACAACCTAAAAACCTAAATAATTAAAACCTTTATTTATGACACTTATTAAATCTATTTCCGGTATTCGTGGCACTATAGGCGGCCATGCCGGCGAAGGATTGAATCCTTTGGACATCGTGAAATTCACTTCAGCGTATGCTACATTGATTCGTAAGACTACGACCAATAAATCAAATAAGATTGTAGTGGGCCGTGATGCACGTATCTCTGGTGAAATGGTGAAAAATGTGGTTTGCGGAACGTTGATGGGAATGGGATTCGATGTAGTAAATATCGGGTTGGCTTCTACTCCGACTACAGAACTTGCTGTAACTATGGAAGGAGCATGCGGTGGTATTATTTTGACTGCCAGCCATAATCCGAGACAATGGAATGCATTGAAGTTGTTGAATGAACATGGTGAATTCCTGAATGCGGCAGAAGGTAATGAGGTATTGCGTATTGCTGCTGCAGAAGAATTTGAATTTGCAGACATCGAACATATCGGTAAGTACCGTGAAGACAATACATACAACCAGAAACATATTGACAGCGTATTGGCATTGAAATTGGTAGACGTAGAAGCTATCCGTAAGGCTAATTTCCGTGTAGCAATTGATTGCGTAAACTCTGTTGGTGGTGTGGTATTGCCTCAGTTGTTGGAGCAGTTGGGCGTACAACATGTAGAAAAATTGTATTGCGAACCGACTGGCGACTTCCAGCATAATCCGGAACCTTTGGAAAAGAACTTGGGTGACATCATGGGCTTGATGAAGAAGGGAACTTGTGATGTAGCCTTTGTGGTAGACCCTGACGTAGACCGTCTGGCTATTATCTGTGAGAACGGAGCTATGTATGGCGAAGAATATACACTGGTTACAGTAGCTGATTATGTATTGAAACATACTCCGGGTAATACAGTTTCTAACCTGAGTTCAACTCGTGCACTGCGTGATGTAACTCGTAAATACGGCATGGAATACAATGCTTCTGCAGTAGGCGAAGTAAATGTGGTAACCAAGATGAAAGCTACTAATGCGGTTATCGGCGGTGAAGGTAATGGTGGAGTGATTTATCCGGAATCTCACTACGGACGTGATGCATTGGTAGGTATTGCTTTGTTCTTGAGTCATCTGGCACACGAAGGAAAGAAAGTAAGCGAATTGCGTGCTACTTATCCTAATTATTTCATTGCGAAGAATCGTATTGACCTGACTCCGGAAACAGATGTAGATGCTATCTTGGCGAAGGTAAAAGAACTTTACAAGAATGAAGAAATCAATGACATCGACGGTGTGAAGATTGATTTCCCTGATAAGTGGGTTCACCTGCGTAAGAGTAACACAGAACCGATTATTCGTGTGTATTCAGAAGCTTCTACAATGGAGGCTGCTGATGAAATCGGTAAGCAGATTATGGACATTGTATACAGTCTGGCTAAATAAGAAGAGCGTTAGCACATTCTTTTGAAAATAAAATGAATTCCGGAATGAAATAAAGCGGTTAGCTGGTTTTCATTCCGGAATTTTTTTGTGAATGTGTGATAGAGAAAATGTGTGTAGGGGTTATTCCTTTTCAGATTCTTCTGAAGAAATGGGAGCTAATTCTGAATGTAATGCCGATTCTTTTTGTGGTGAACCAATAGGGGACGAGTTTTCTTCTGACGAGAAACCAGCATGGAATAATGCGTAAAAGAAGGGCAGAATAACTTTTTGAGTTTCCATAATGCGTTGTTTTTAGGGGTTTGTAATGAAAACGCCAAAATGTGAATATCCCCCTATTGAGGAAGTGTTAAATAATCTAATCGTCTACCCATAACAGGTCGCTCATGATTCCATCGGAGATGAATATCCCTTTTTCTGTGAGTTTCATGATGTGATTATCGAGTGTCAGGAATCCTTGTTTCAGATGGGGAGAAGCCATGCGCATGCAGTAATCAAATAAGGTTTCTCCAAATGTTTCTTTCAGTATATGGGTGGGGATGCCGTAAGTAGTGCGCAGGCGGGTAATGATAAAGTCATTATAGCGCGTATACAGATCAAGCTCTTCCTTTTCCTGATAAGGCGTTCCTTTTTGAATACCTTGTATATACTGAGAAAGGGAAGCTACGTTCCATTGTCTGGAAATTCCGTCGTAGGAATGGGCAGAAGGACCGCAACCCAGGTATTTTTTGCCTGTCCAGTAACTGGAGTTGTGGCGTGAATGAAATCCCGGTCGGCAGAAATTGGATATTTCATAATGTTCATATCCGTTGCTCTTGAGGGTATGTATCAACTCCTTGAATAAGGAAACGCTTAAATCTTCATCCGTTTCTTCCACTTGATGTGCTTCTTTCAAGTTCCATAAAGGAGTACCTTCTTCATAAATCAGGTGATAGGCTGAAATATGCTCCGGACGCATCTGAAGGGCTGTTTGAAGGTCTTTTTGCCAATCTTCTAATGTTTCTCCGGGCAGCCCGTACATCAAATCGATACTGATATTCTGAAAACCAGCTTCTCGGCAATGTTGGTATGCTTGTTGAGCCTGAGCAGCCGTGTGCCGGCGGTGAAGCAGACGAAGAGTATCTTCCTTGAAGGTTTGTATACCCATGCTTAACCGGTTAAACGGGAGGGTACGCAGCATGGCTATGTATTGAGGTGTCAGGTCGTCGGGATTTGCTTCAATCGTAATTTCGGCTTTTGGGTTTATGGTATATATCTTATAGATGGTTTCGAAAAGTTGGATGAAATCTTTTTCTTCTAATTGTGAAGGCGTACCTCCACCAAAGTAGATGGTGTCAATAATTTCTCCATCCAGATAGTCTTTCCGCAGCTCAAGTTCTTTGGATAGAGCCTGTACGTATGTGCTTTTTTTATCATTTTCTGTCGTAGAAAAGAAGTCACAGTAAATGCAACGTCGTTTGCAAAAAGGGATATGAAGATAGATGCCAGCCATAATTAATCTACTGTAAGAAGTTGTTTTACGGGTGTAAAGATACGGATAATTTATGGGAGGAAAGAAGGAATGCAGATTTTGTATGTCTGAAAACATAGTTTAGTAACACGAAACTTTTTATTGTTTTTCTGAATTATAATCTCTAATTTGCGCTTCGTTAAAAAATAAGAGATATGAAAAGCATATCCTTTCGTTACTAAACTAAATCTTGAAATACCATGAAAGTATATCAGACAAACGAAATCAAGAACATTGCCCTTCTCGGTAATGATGGCTCAGGTAAAACCACTCTCACGGAAGCTTTGCTCTATGAGAGTGGTATTATAAAACGTCGCGGAAGAATTACTGCCAAGAATACGGTGAGTGATTATTTCCCGGTAGAGCAGGAATACGGATATTCGGTATTTTCTACTGTATATCATGTAGAATGGAACGGAAAGAAGTTGAATATTATCGACTGTCCGGGAAGTGATGACTTCGTGGGAGCTGCCATTACCGCATTGAATGTGACTGATACAGCCATTTTGTTATTGAACGGGCAATATGGTCCGGAAGTGGGTACACAGAATCACTTCCGTTATACTGAAAAACTGGGTAAGCCGGTGATTTTCCTGGTAAACCAGTTGGATAGTGAAAAATGTGATTTTGACCATGTGCTTGAACAGTTGAAAGAGAATTATGGTTCTAAAGTTGT
>ERZ791915.2800-NODE-2800-length-10398-cov-2.768442_pt1 | contig 10398 bp, 19 predicted proteins | sample MGYA00510139_ERZ791915 | MGnify/ENA primary metagenome ERZ791915 (study PRJEB30046, sample SAMN00792117) | human gut metagenome | study: EMG produced TPA metagenomics assembly of the A metagenome-wide association study of gut microbiota in type 2... | reverse complement strand
GGCTCTCCGTCCGGGCCTTCCACCACCCTTACCCTCTGACCGGTTTCCGGGAAGGTGAACAAAGCAGGGGAGCTGAACGCGGATATCGGTTCAAGCCCAGGGTAAGGGGCGCAGGATGCGGGGCCTGATACCGAGTCAATAACGATGGTGCTGGACATGGTGAAGACTCCTTTTCTTATATTTTGTTATTTGTTAGCCTCTCCGCACAGAACTGAGAGGAACGTATGAGCTTTGATCTGACACCGCTATTTGCTTTGAATTTTGGCAAGAGGATTGTTCTTATCGTTTTGGGAGTAGGTCTTTATGTACTCCCTGAAATCCTCAAAGCTACAATGAACGTGCAGCTCACAACCATGAAGATTGCCACTATATCCATTTTTGGGCTTGCACTGGCAGGCTTGGGAGCATGGAGCATCCTGTTCCGCTACGGGGTAAGGGAAGACTGAGCCAAGCCCGCCAACAATGACGAATACTAGAAAGATGATGATGATGATGAACGTTTGATTGCTTATCATAGATATCCTTTTGTTTTATTAATGCATTATAATTTTAGCTATAACTACCGCGCCGATGCTGAGCCAAACAAGTGAAGTCATTACAGCTACAGAAATATATTTAGTGCGCTGTAGTTCTTTAGAGGATTTTTCACTCTCAATGCGACGGCGCTCTGTCTCTATTGCGGAATTTATCAATCTCTTGACGCGCTCTTCGTCATAGGGTCTTAATTCAATGCGTTGCATTTCTTCTCTTATTCCGTACTCTATCCAAACCTTGATCAGTTTTTCATCTCTCTGTTCCATGATTGATCTCCTTTATTTTGCTGCTGATAAACCCACTAGATAGCCCATAAAACCAGCGCAAAAAACGCTAACCAGAACACAGCCTATCAATAGAATGTCCACCTCCCAAAAAAGTGAATAGGACGGAGAAATCTTATGGAAAATTTCCTTTATCTTTTGTTTAGTGGTCTTATTAGCGGTGGCGTTGTTGCTTTCATTAATGGGTTCATCAATCGTAACACTGTTAAGACGACCAAAATCATCGAAAAGGCTGTTGCCCTCGCTATCGAAGAGCATGGGAGGGCGTTTGAAGCTCGTGCAAAAGGACTGGCCGGGGCTATGGTACCGCACGCGCTTACGCATTACGTCTGCGGTAATGTGGTTTTCTTGTTTAAGCTGCATGGACTTAAACCTCCTACTTTAGAGAAAATGTTAGAAGCTATTGAGTGTGAAAAGAAAATGGTTAAAGAGTTGAGAGGACGCTTTTCTGAGTAGCTTTCTTTTTCATTTTCTTTTCAATCACCAATGAAAAAGGCGTCCTATTGTGGTTTTAAGACACACAAAGGACGCCTTTTTGAGGATGTTTGAACATCATAATTTCTATGCGGCGTTATTGACTATGAATGATATTTCATTATCAAGGGCTAATGTGTAAGATACAGGATCATACTCTTTACCCATGAATGCCCCCATGCGTCTGAGTCTCCTAATGGCCCGTTCTGTGGCATTAAAGCGGCCTCGAATGGGCCAGCAAGCACTATCATCAATGCGCCGGAACAAAGCATTGATAAAAGACTTTGGGGCAATATAGGGAATGAAGAAGCACCCCTTAGTTAGATGCATATAGAAGCCGAATTCGCTAAATTCACTTTCAGACATAGCATTACCCCCATAAACAAAGCCCGCCAGGGATAACTTGACGGGCTTTGCCTTTTGGCTGATTATAAAACTCTGTTGTTTGCTTTGGGCTTGTCGTATCGTTGGCGCTTTACGACAAGCCCGCTTTTTATTTGTCAAGATTAAACAACATGCCTCCGAACAGGCCCAAGAAGAGCACTGAGGCCAGCAAGGCGACGTTGGCAAGGGCGGTAAGAAAATCTTTCATTGTTGCCCGCCTCTAGTATTCCGTTATTTCTTCGTAATCTTCCAAATGAACATCCGGGAAAGCCTTCTTGAATCTGCTTGCCTGTTCTTGACACTGGAGATAGGCGGCTAAAGCCTTTCTGCTATCCGTGTCGTATCCAAGATCAGCGCACCAGTCTTCAAAAGACGCTCCCCTGGTGTCATCAAGATAGACGGAACTTAAAACGCTGAAAGGGAGCGGGCCATAAGGCTTATTATCACCATCTTTAAAAACATGCCCCGTGCCGTTATAGAAGTTCATAGTGAAACTTGCGGGGTTCGGATGGGTGATGCCGGTCAAGGCAACTGAATACGCGAAACATTCCCAGCCATCACGGACGCATCGGCCTAAATACTGCGATGAATACATCATCTTAAAATGATCGTGAATGTAGTTCTCTTGGCGATTTCTTTCTGCTGCGTATTCGCTTCTTGTGTACATAACTTATTCCCCTCTCGTTACATGACCAGAGCGGCCACAGTTTCGGCGTAAGTGTTGATCTGGGTAACTTGTGCATAGACTTCGCATGCCACGAATCCGCCAAGGATAGAGGCAATGAAATAGACGAATATTTCAGCAAGCTTTGTCACTAACATCTCTTTGCCCTTTTATTTGGGTGCGTTAGGCTCCGGGAATAGAAAAGCCCCGCCGTTCTTTTGGGGAAACGTCAGGGCTCACGCTTTGGATATGAAAAAGCCGCCCAGGTTATTCCACAAGCGGCTTTCTGTTTATTTAGTAGAGTTAAATCTTACCTGTTTTCAGTCTTCTTTTTTGGCGTTGCGGCCCAAAAACCAACAAGACCCACGGCTACAATTACGATTCCCATGATGACATACTGTGTCATTCTTGCGCCCTCCAAGTAATTATACCCCCAGCCACAAGAGCTAAGAGGCTCAATACTGCCGTTCCGGGTTTTCCCTCAAAGAGCCATAACCCAAAGCCTATCACCGCAAAATTACCTAAAAACGTAGCGGCGTAGGTGGCAAGCCGTCTTTTTCTCATAGTCTGGCCTTACTCCTTGATTTGACATTAACCATCTTTTCTTAAGCCATCAAGTGGCCCCGTAATACCTCACCGCAATCATCATCACCGTCACCGCGCCGGATGCTATGCAAAGTCACGCCCGGATGTTCGTTGCTCCGTAGAGCGCAGGCCGGGCCACACAGTAGGCAGTTTAGGGCGGCAACAAGGCCGCTCAGTCGGCAAGTGTGCGCGGTGGTAATGGTGAGCTGGTGTGAGCTGTGAGGCATGAGGTATGAGGATTGCGGGGCCTATGATGGTTTAAAAGGCCTTGAATTGAATGAAATTTCCGTAGATTCTCTATTGGTCCGCCGTGTCTGGGCTTTCGCCTTGTGGTCTGGCGCGGTGGGTTAGGCCGGTTTCCCGGCGGTCCCTATGGGAAAGAGCTTCTTTACTTTATCGTAAATAAAGGAACAAAAATAAAAGGACTTGCGTTTTGGTATTTCAACTCCTTGCAAGTCCTTTATTTACGATAACGTAAAGAAAGTCAAGTATTATTTTACTTTTCGCATAACACCCCGATTTCCTGTACCTTTCGGCGGAATTTTAGCTTGTTCATCTACCCATTTTTCAGGTAAAAACCATGTTTTGCCCACTTTCAACGCTCCGGTGACTTTTCCATCTATACACATATATCTAAGAGCGGCGGTACTGGCATATCCTAACTTCTCAGCAGCTTCTTTAGTAGTGTAATATCCTGGTAGAGCTGGCATTGTTTCCTCTTCAATATCTATATCTGAGTTTATCGGTTTCTTCCCAATGCTGTTCTTTTAATTGTTGAATTTCATGCTCTTTAATACGTTCTGCCCGTTCATGTAAAAGAAATAAAACTATAATAATTGCTATAACGCTTGCAATTGGATGTTCGGCAAGGGCTTTAAATATATTACGAAGGAAGTTTGAAATTCTATCTATATATTCGGATACGAAATCTCTATTTTCTATCTGTTTTTTATCTTCTTTTTTATTACTAAAAATTTTATTAGATTCTAACCTTACTATTTTTAGCCAATCATCAATCCACAGACTGCAATTTTGATCTTTATATTTTTTCTCAAAGGAATCGTTTTTATTGTCATCTATAAAATAGAAATCAACAGAGATATTGTCTTTCAAGAGGTGAAATTTAGTATTCCACTCTTCCCCTTTAAAATATAAAATCGCCAGAAATATTAACTTTGTATAGGCTTCAAGTTGAGCTTGGGCTATATTTATATCTTTTAATGTTACATGTGGGTTGTCTGCATTTAATTCAATAAAGCTCCCAACATAAGAACAAAAATGTATCAATGAATTTTTAAATACATTTTCGTTGGCTTTAATAAGTGAAGCTGAAAGTATTAGCGGTGTTGTATTCAATGAAAAAATTAAATCAGATGAAAGCACTTGGGGCAACGGAATATCAGGAAGTTTAGGAGAAGCATTTTTTAATTCGTCAATCTTAGAAACAGTATCCAAAAGTTCATTTACTAAAATTTGACGCGCTTCCTTTGGCAATTTTGAAATTTTTTCTTCATCCGTCAGGGAGTTGAATTCTTTTCTTTCCATATCAGAAAGCGCCACGCTATAGGACTCAAGCAATTGTTGTAAAGTACTCATAAAGTCCTCCCCTTCCGAACCGATAATGTCAAAATATTGACACGTCAAAAAATTGACAGATAAACGATAGCACAAATTATTAATTTAGTGCTACGACCTCTTCATCTCCTTCATTCCAAAAACGATAGCCGCCGGATATTTTATCCCTTGCAATTCCGCGCGCTATAAGGCTTTACGGCGTCAGGTTGCGCCGTGGGTTGCGCTGTGTCCTATATATAAGGCCAGGGCCGGGCTTTCTCCTTCTCGCTTCTTGCCGGTCAGTGGTAAGAAAGCGGCGAAGTGGGCACGGGGGTAAATCGAAATAATACGATAGCGGTAGGGTGCTCACATTTTTCGGCCAAAATCTCCGGGGTATTATAACAATCAGAAGGAGTAGAATCAATGAGTAGAAACATGTGATAACTACTAGACACCTTTATTAAAGGTTGTTCAGATTGTTGTTAATATCCCCTTAGGTTATTTCTTAATATACCCCCTTATATCCCCCTAAGAATACCTTAAGGCCCCTTTAGGTTTCTCTTCATAGAGTACAACTTAATTAAATAACAACCTGATTTACTTGAATAAAAATGTGATTTTGATTAGAAAAATCAGAATAGTAAAAACAGAATAAAATCGACAACTTAGCAAATGACCGGAGGAACCATATACACAGGTCTTCCCAAGGGGGAGGTCTTCATCCTCTCCCTCCCCCTTGGTTCCCTTAATCACCTGAATACACAGGTCTTCCTTCCTATTCCTACTCCTATCCTTTTGTTAACCCTGTTATTTCTCATAGTTATAGAGCTTTTCATATCACTGGTCTTTCCATAGCCAGCCTCAAGGCCGGTGAAGCCAAAGAGCATACCGCCGTCTTTCCCGATCAGCAGTCTTCCACCAGCAGCATCTGTCCAGGTTTTCAGTTCTTCCTCCAGCAGTCGTTCCTGGCGCTGGGCCATTCGCTTGTCCACATCCTGGTTCATCTGCTCAATCCAGTAGCTTACGGCCATAGAGAGGCAGTCCAGGCGGTCGTCATGGGCCAGAGCGCCCTTATCCCGTGTGATGCGGGACAGTTGGTAGAAGAGCTGGTACTTAAGAGCCTTTTCAGGCGGCAGATTCTTGGTGGAGTTATAATCCCATTCCACCACGGACCTGTTGACGATAAGCCTGTGCTGGCTCATCACCGGCTCCAGGGTGTCAATGATCCGCAGTTCTTTCTGCCGGGAGTGTTTTACTTCTTCAATGGCGCAGGGATAGTCCTTGGCAAAGTGAGGTTCAATGAGCTTTGTAAACATACCGTCGCCAAAGTTCGCTTCCACGATGATGTGATTGACCTGTTCCTGTTTGGCAAGGCTCACGATGTCCTTGATGGTTTGGCCGCTATACCCGTCCCTGAATGCCCTCATGGCTGTGAGGTAGAGATAGCCGTTGAGCATCTTGAGCACACACACCGCTGTTTCATCAGAGCCTCTGCCGGAGGGATCAATAGCCATGACTGAGCCGGTGTAGGGAATCCAGGCTCCATGCAGGAACGCCGGTGAGAAGTAGCGGTCCCCATTCAAGCCCACGCAGGGCAGATCGTTGATGATGTTGGTTGTTCCCCCGGCCCAGATAGGTTTCTCCGGGGCGTCGGTGGGCGAGAGGCCCATGATGATGAGGTCGCGGAGTTTCAGGGGATAGCGTTCGGCATCCGAGAGCCGGGTGTCGAGCATGAACTGGAGCTGGAACCCGGACCGGCCATAGGACAGCTCACGTTCCAGCAGATCATCGTCGGTGAAGCGATCCGGGTCGGTGGAGGTGCCGATGAAGGCCCCCCTACGCAACCTGTCGAGGATGAAGGGGGCCAGGCGGCCTTCTCCATAGTTGGCAAGCTGACTTTCATCCGGATAACGGGCGGGCCAGATGCGCACGGCATAGCCACGGTCAGGCAGGGTGTTGTACAGACTTTGTTCGGTCTGCGGGGTTCCCAGGTAGGTGACGATGCCGCCGGGCTTGAGGATAGCGTCGAACTCCTTCACCGCTTCACTCAGCTTGTCCCTCATTGACTGAGTGAAGGAGTTGTTCGCCACTTCGACGTCATCAGCGCATATTTCATCTGCGCGGCTGCCTGTGATTTGTGAGAAGATGCCCTTGCTGGTTACGCTGGGGGCCTGATCCGGTTTAGCCGGGGCCACGTCAAAGGAGAGCTTGGAGCAGCGTTGGCTGTCCTGGGGGATGAGGCATTGCAGCACCGGGATTTCCTGGATCAGCCGCAGGCAGAAGGTGGTGAAGTTGTCGGCCCGGTCTTTGCTGGCCGAGAGCACCATGAACTTTCGATTGGGGTCCAGGCGCAGTTTCCAGACCACATAAGCGGAGGTGATCCAGGACTTGCCGACTCCTCGGAAGGCTTCGATGATTTTCCGGCGCGGGCCGTGTTGCAGATAGTAGGCGATGGAAAGCTGGACCGGCGTGGGATCGGGCAGGCCGAGGTGCCGCCAGACCAACGTGAGGAACACACGAAAGTCCCGCAGCTTTTCAGGCAGCGGGGGGAGGATGATGTTAGGCATGGGCCTCCTTGGCTGAGTGGTATGTGAAATGAAAAAACAGCCGCGTTATTTCCCAAGACGACCAGATGTTCGTCTCAAAGATTCTCGCGGCTGTTTTGTGATTAGAGAGGGGCGTGGCTGGGCGTTTTCAGAATGCCTTGAGACGGCTGACCCGCCCTTTCATCTTTGTGCGGGCATCCAGCGAGACGTTAGGGCTTTTACCCATCCGAAATTTGTAGAGGGGGCAGGGGCCGACGACCCAAGTATCGCCCTGACAGTCTTTGACTTGTTGAGCTTGTTCGGCCTGGCATTCCTCCACGCAGAAGCGGCGGCAGGCCTTCAAGGGACGGTGTGGCGTCCCGTCAGTGGGCCGTGTTCCCATGCGATAGGGCCAGAGAGGACAGGCGGGGTATTCGCAAGTTTCGATGATCTCCAGATTACTTCGCTGGGCTTTCCCATTGACGCAGAGGACGCAATGCTCCCGGATAGCTTTTAATGCTGATGCCATGATTTTTTTCCCGGCCATAGGGGCCTGAAATACGAAAACAGCCCCGAAAACAGAGAACCCGACACTAAGGTCGGGTGCGTCCGTTTCCGGGGCTGAATCGTGTGTGGGAATTAGAGAGTGGTCAGTACGCCAGCCCGTTAGTTGGGTTGGCTGAACTCTCCGTGCTCTTCCGTCTCAAAGTCCGGCAAAGACCGGGTAAGGTCATTGATATCCTGGTTCTCCTGTCCGTGACAGTCAATCCCATTGTCCTTGAGGAACTGCCGGATGGCGTTGAGGGTGGCCGGGGGAACCGGCTCTTTGGATTTGAGCATGTCCGCCATGTGCTTGGCGAGCGCACCGTGCAAGGCTGCGAGTTCCTGTTCAGGAGCGCGGGAGGATGTGGGGTCATGGCCTGTGGAAGACACAGTGTGAAAACCTCCTTGGTATTGTCGGGATTTAGGTGTAGAATCATTGACGGTATCAGCCGCTCCTTTGTCGTGTGCAAAAGGCAGAGACACATAAGTAGAAGGAGGGGATGCCCATGAAGCAGTTCCTCAGAGATTACGCTGTCCAAGTCCTTGCAGGACTGACGGTGCTTATCTTCGGTTATCTGCTCATGCACGGTCTGTAGCCGTCATGTGCATCTGAATTGGTGTGGAAATGGAAAGCCCCTGACGGCGGGGCACGCTATCAGGGGCTAGACCATGTTGGTTAAGAACGCTTAGCTGACAGAGGAGCGGCTTCCGTGGTGGAAGGGTATACCACACAATCTCTGCCGGGGCGGGGAGTGTTAGCGCACTTCTCGCCTTTCATTTCCAAAACTCTAAGACTTTTTGGAAAAGTTTGCAACTTTCCATGCCAATTCTACATATCTCAGCCAGATATTTTGAGAATTAGACTATCCGTGCCATCAACATCCCCCCAAGGGCTGTACTGATGAGAAGCCAGATCACCCGCTCCACCCAACGGCTGGAGCCTGAATATGTGGCGACGGTGATCTCAACCACATGCAGTCTGCGGTAGATATCGTTAATATCCTTACGGAACTGTGTGGATTTTTCTTCCAAGACCGCGTTGGAAGCAAGGATGTCGCCCAGGCGACTCAGTGTGATTTTGATTTCATTGACCGTGGCGGTCAGGCTGGAAAGATCGCCCGCATGGGGGCAGGGTTGGGTCATATACGATCAAATCTCCTTGACTTTGTAAGAGCGTAACTCAGGCGGCAGTTGTCGTCCCAAGCGCTCTGATTCATAGCTCTTCTGACAATGTCGGGCTTCCCAGAAGAACAGGCCATCCACCACGCACCGAGGCCAGTCCCGCCCGGCGAGGCTCATGCGCCAACAGCGGGAAGACAGGGTTTCATCCGGCCATCCACCGCAGAGCGCGTTAAGGAGCTGGTCCAGGGCTATGAGCAAAGCCTTGCCGTAGCCCATCAGGACGCGCTCCCATCAGCGCCGGGCAGAGCGCTGCTGTCGCCATCCGTAGCTTCCTGCGTCGCAACGGCTGCCGCGCTGTAGCTGACCGTGATGTCCTCGATCTGTGCCGTGGTCGCGTCCGGGCCGAGCGATTCCAGGGCATCCTCATACCACTGCCGCTGGCCGATGAGCGCGCCCGAGGCCAGAGCAAAGGCGTCGGCCTTGGCAATGATCTTCTGCGCCAGTTCATCCACCGGGATGCCGCGCCCCTGGGCGATGGCCGTGATATGGGTCACATCCGTCGCGCTGTCCCCAGCCAGCAAGGCGCGGGCCTCGCGTTCCTGCCGCTCAAAGGTCAGCAGTTCGCGGTCGGGATAGGTGGCGGTGAGGGCTGCCAGGGCCGCCTGACATCCTTCATTGATCTCAGCGTATTTGCGGATGCGGGCGTTTTCCGGCTTGTTGTACTCGGCCAGGCGCTCGGCTTCGGCTGCGGCCTCCTCGGCGGCGCGGGCCGCATCCCATTCTTCTTGAGTAATGTAACCTTCCGGTTTTTCTTCCCAGATTTCTGCGTTGCCGATGGGAGAATAAAAAGTAGGCATACAAAACCTCCTGTTAATTCAGGCTAATACGCACACAGCCTTGTATCCCGGAATTTCCGGGTGTGCCGCCTGTCTGAACCCAAGCACCGCTCCACCACGCGCGTCCACCACCACCAGAGCCGCCATGTCCATATTCACCCGCCGGGTCAAAAGAAGTACCGCCAGACCCACCAGCTCCACCGCTGGCTCCCTTGGAGCCAGTCCAACTCCCATTACCTCCAGCCGAAGCCAGAGAACCATACGATGAGCCAGCCGCCCCCCCATACGCGGCCCGGTGAAGTGATAGTTGAGGTGCGCCACCATCACCGGAAGAGTAGATACCCCCTCCCTGCTCACCAGCGCCGCCGTTGCCGCCCCCAGAGGCCGTAATGTATGTCCCGAATGACGTCCCGCCCCCACCGGGGCCCCCAATCGTAACTGCTATTTGCTGATCTTTGGTCAAGGACAGTGTTTGTGTTATTACCTGACCCGCTCCGCCACCTCCGCCACCGCCACCCGTAGCAGTATACAGTTTGCCGCTTGACCATCCGTATGCGCTGCCGCTTCCTGAACCGCCATTACCACCGCCACCAACACAAACTACTTTATATGTACCTGTTTCAGGGACAGTCCAGGTGCCGGAAGTAAGAATAATGGAGTTTTGTTTTGCGAGTAAAATCCTATCCCAAGCTATTTTTACTCCAGATGGGGATATTGCTACACCTTGTGCGGCCGTCGCATTCTCTTCTTCAAAATTATCAGTGACACGCACGTGCCCGTATATACCGGCTGCTCCCTGTCCATACTTGTCTGACGACTCCGAGGCATGCGCGCCGAGCGAGAGAATGCCCGGCGTCGGCGCTTCCTCGCCGGTGACTTCCAGGCCCGCGCCC
>ERZ791915.2798-NODE-2798-length-10402-cov-3.204117_pt1 | contig 10402 bp, 7 predicted proteins | sample MGYA00510139_ERZ791915 | MGnify/ENA primary metagenome ERZ791915 (study PRJEB30046, sample SAMN00792117) | human gut metagenome | study: EMG produced TPA metagenomics assembly of the A metagenome-wide association study of gut microbiota in type 2... | reverse complement strand
CTTCGGGCTGAAAAGCATCCGCAAGATCTGCGAAAAATACCACGGGGATATCCAAATGTACTATAATGATGCTACTCTGACCTTCCACACGGTGATAACGCTCCGGGGATAGGTTCCCTTATTCCCACATTCCCGTCACAAAGCACATCAATGCTGCCCAGGTATATAAGGGATAAAAGAGTCCCTGGCCATCCACGCCGTCTTTTAAGATTTTCTGTGCTTCTTCTTTGGTCAGCAGCAGAAAACCATCAAAACATTCCGTTCCAACGACGCCTTCCTGACTTACCTTCGGCATCTCTTCACGGTTCAATATGATCTGCACCAGTGCATTGCTCTCATCCGTCATACCGGGGGTACTGAATACCAGCGGATTCACCAGACGGATGCTGTCGCTCTCTTCCAGTGTGATGCCGGTCTCTTCCCGAAGCTCCCGGGCTGCCGCATGGAATACGGGATTTTCTTCCGTTGCGTCCTCCGGGTCTAAAAGTCCTGCCGGAACGCTCAGCAGAAAATGTCCTGCCGGGTAACGATACTCACGGCTTAAGCAAAGTCTCGGTTCTTGTCCTCTGATCTTCAGGATCACAACGCAGCTGACTGCATCCGGCAGCATCTGTCTGAATTCTTCGTCGCTCTTTACCGCTGCCAGATTATCTTTGGCTCTTCTGGTAGCATCAAAATAATGTTTTCCCGGCTCATATTGCAGATCAAATACCTTGATAAATCTGCTGTCGTAGACGGTCTCTACCTGTTCCTTTTTTATGATCGGTCTGTTCTCCATAGTCATTTTCCTCTTTCTGTTCTTCTGTTCCGCACGTTGCACACTATCTGTCGTTTGCTTCTGTTGTGCGGCTGTTATTTTGCAATTTTTCCGCTTCCCCAGCCGCTCTTTCCAGTCTGCAAAGTACCTGTTCGTAACGTCGTCCCGCTTTTTTCCAGTGGATCAGCTTATGCCATCCTTCCACGTAATCCGGCCTGCGGTTCTGATACTGTAAATAATAGGCATGCTCCCACACATCTATGGGAAATATGGAGGTATACAATTTCAGATCCGGGACATCCTGATTCGCAGTAGTAAGGACCATCAGAGTACCGTCCTGGTCACTCACAAGCCATGCCCATCCAGAGCCGAATACTCCCGCGGCAGCCTGCGACATCTGCTCTTTCCATTGTCTCACCGATCCAAAATCCCGGACCAGCGCCTCCTCCAGAGCTCCACAGGGCTCCTGTCCTGCCGGGCTTCGCATACTGTCAAAATACAGCTGATGATTATATACACCGCCACCGTTATTGTGAATGCTTTTCCGGGCTTCCTCCGGCAGGGACGCAAGTATATTATCCTCCGAAGTGAGCAGTTCCGTCAAGGACATCTGCTGTAACTGCGGATAATCGGCAAGGGTGGCATTCAGCTTATCCACATAGGTCTGATAATGCTTGTCGTGATGAAAATGAAGTGTTTCCTCATCTAATACCGGAAGCAGGGCATCATATTCGTAGGGAAGAGGCTGCGCAACAAAAGGATAATGTTCTTCTAACATGAGACTCCAATCCGCCTGCGGGATACAGGCTTACGATCATACAATATTTACCATACGCCTAGTATATGCTGTCCCCACGGATTTTATTTTCAAATTTGTGCTTTTACAGCCGACCGCTCCTATGCTCTCTTTCTCTGCACGGCCGGATAGATCTCTCTGGCAACTTCCAGACTTTGTCCGGATCTAACTTTCTGCACATCCGCTGTCTCCTGGGCTAACAGCCATCCGCAGACTTCCTCTGCCAGTGGCTCTCCCTGTTCTCTCAGCCAGAAGCTGACATTCGCCAGCATCTGTAAATGATTCAGGATCGTATTACGGCAAAGTCTTCGGTCCGTAATGCGGGTCTTCCAGGGCTCCCCTTCTACGTACAGTTGTGCCGCCTCCCGCAGATAGGCCCGGATCAATGCGGTCTGTTCATGATTGCTCTTCTGCAGTTCCTCACTGATCTTCTTGGTCTCCCAATACAGTTCTTCGCTGCATCGGCCAGCGGGAACGATCCCTTCCATGTATTTTTGTATAAAATGCAGGCTTTCATTTACCTGTCTGCAATATTCTCTGATCAGTTCTTCTCTTTTTGACATAATAAAAAACCGCCCTTAAATTAAAATTTAAGGGCGGAACATTCTTCCGCGGTACCACCTTAATTCGCCCGTCTCTCACGGGATCAGGCCTCTGCAACTACGGACAAACAAACGCTCATCGATAGTCAGGTACGATAACGGGTACTCCCGTTGCAGCCTGTCCGCATCTGCCGGATATCCTGTCCGAATACGAAGTCGGTGCAAAGCTCCGAGACCATGTTCAAAGAAGCCTTCCATATCCCTTCCCACCTGCCGGGACTCTCTGCGACGTATCTCTTCTCCTACTCTTCTCTTCACAGCCTTTATGTCTTTAACTGTTTGTATTTTATTCCTTTCGCGGACATTTGTCAACACTTTGTTTTTGTCACAAACACAAACAGTGGAGCAACTTTCGCGACTCCACTGTTCTTATCCATTTTTATATCTTACAGTTGTGCAATATCCACCAGCGTCAGTTCCTTGCAATCGTTCATATGCTCCATGCTGGTCACGAGAGCATTGGCGGTGTCCATTGCAGTGATGCAGTAGATACCGGTCTCGATAGCGGTACGGCGGATCAGGAAACCGTCTCTGGTCTTGTCGCGGCCCTGGGTCGGGGTATCGATGACAAGGTCGATCTTGTGTCCCAGGATCAGGTCCATAACGGTCGGGGATTCCTGAGAGATCTTGTTGACCTTTCTTGCCTTCACACCTGCTTCATTCAGAGCAGCTGCGGTACTTCTGGTAGCATAAATGGTGTATCCCAGCTTTTCGAAGCGTCTTCCGACTTCAATGGCTTCACCCTTATCCGCATCCTTCACGGTGATGATCATGTTCTTGTACTTGGGCAGTTCTACACCTGCTCCCAGGAATGCCTTGTACAGAGCCTCATTGAAGGTCTTGGCGATACCCAGACACTCACCGGTAGACTTCATCTCCGGTCCTAAGCTGATCTCGGCACCGCGGATCTTCTCGAAGGAGAACACGGGCATCTTGATGGCAAAATACTCTGCCTCAGGCTGTAAGCCGGGCTCGTAGCCAAGCTCACGGATGGTCTTGCCGATGATCACTTCGGTCGCCAGATCCACGATAGGAATACCGGTTACCTTGCTGATATAAGGTACGGTACGGGAAGAGCGGGGGTTAACCTCAATGACATATACTTCATCACCGATGGCAATGAACTGGATATTGATCAGTCCCTTGACATGCAGTGCCTTTGCCAGTCTTCTGGTGTACTCTGCGATCTTCTCTTTTACTACTTTATCAATGGTCGGAGCCGGATATACGGAGATACTGTCTCCGGAGTGGATACCGGTTCTCTCGATATGCTCCATGATACCGGGGATCAGGATATCGGTACCGTCGCATACGGCATCGACCTCGATCTCCTTACCCTGTAAATACTTATCTACCAGGATCGGGTGATCCTGTGCGATACGGTTGATGATCTCCATGAATTCTTCGATCTCTTCATCGGAGATAGCGATCTGCATGCCCTGTCCGCCCAATACATAGGAAGGACGCACCAGTACGGGATAGCCCAGTCTGTTAGCAACCGCCTTAGCTTCCTCTGCGGTGTATACAGTACCGCCGGCTGCACGGGGAATCCCGGTCTCTTCCAGAATCTTGTCGAACAGTTCTCTGTCCTCAGCGGCATCTACATCCTCCGCCTTGGTACCTAAGATAGGCACGCCCATCTTCATCAGGCTCTCAGTCAGCTTGATAGCGGTCTGTCCGCCGAACTGTACCACAACACCATCGGGATGCTCAATATTTACGATAGATTCCACATCTTCCGGAGTCAAAGGCTCGAAATACAGCTTGTCCGCAATATCGAAGTCGGTACTTACGGTCTCCGGGTTATTATTGATGATAATGGTCTCATAGCCTGCCTTGGAGAATGCCCAGGTAGCATGTACAGAACAATAGTCGAACTCGATACCCTGTCCGATACGGATAGGACCGGAACCCAGTACCAGGACTTTCTTGCGTCCGGTGGTCTCCTTGGCTTCGCACTCGCCGCCGAATACGGAATAGTAATAAGGAGTGGAAGCTGCGAACTCTGCAGCACAGGTGTCTACCATCTTGTAGACAGCCTTAATGCCGTTGTCATAACGCATCTTCTTGATCTCCTCCTCGGTCTTGCCGGTCAGTCTTGCGATGACGTTATCCGGGAACTCGATTCTCTTGGCTTCCTTCAACAGATCAACCGTCAGCGGCTGTGTCTCCAGCGCATGCTCCATCTCGGTCAGAATGGCAATCTTGTCGATGAACCACAGGTCGATCTTGGTAATGTCGTGAATCTGCTCGTAGCTGATGCCCTTACGGATAGCTTCCGCAATGACATAAATACGCTGGTCATCCACGATCTTCAGACGCTCTAACAGTTCCTCCACAGACAAAGCGCTGAAATCATAGCTGCGCAGGCAGTCCACATGCTGCTCCAGGGAACGGATAGCCTTCATCAGTGCTCCCTCGAAGTTATTGCAGATACTCATAACCTCACCGGTTGCTTTCATCTGGGTGGTCAGAGTACGTTTTGCAGTGATAAATTTATCAAAAGGCAGTCTGGGAATCTTCACGACACAGTAGTCCAGTGTCGGCTCGAAGCTGGCATAGGTCTTGTGGGTGATGGCGTTCTTGATCTCATCCAGGGTAAAGCCCAGTGCGATCTTCGCTGCTACCTTTGCGATAGGATAACCGGTCGCCTTACTTGCCAGTGCGGAAGAACGGCTGACACGGGGGTTAACCTCGATAACACAATATTCAAAGCTGGTGGGATGCAGTGCAAACTGTACGTTACATCCACCGGTGATCTGCAGTTCGTTGATGATCTTCAGAGCGGAAGTACGTAACATCTGGTACTCCTTGTCGCTCAGGGTCTGGGAAGGAGCTACTACGATACTGTCTCCGGTATGCACGCCGACGGGATCGATGTTCTCCATGTTACATACGGTGATGCAGTTGCCCGCGCTGTCACGCATTACCTCGTACTCGATCTCTTTCCAGCCTGCAATACAACGCTCTACCAGTACCTGACCCACACGGGACAGACGTAAACCGTTCTCCAGGATCTCTTCCAGTTCTACCTGATTGTGGGCGATACCGCCACCGGAACCTCCCAGGGTATAAGCGGGACGCAGTACGACCGGATAGCCGATGGTATTGGTGAATTCCACACCGTCTTCCACATTTTCAACGACCCTGGATGCTGCACAGGGCTCACCAATGCGCTCCATCAGGTCTTTGAACTCCTGACGTCCTTCGGCGTTACGAATGGTAGCTGCGGTAGTACCTAACAGCTTTACATTATGAGCTGCCAGGAAACCGGACTCCTCCAGCTCCATGCCGAGGTTCAGACCAGCCTGTCCTCCCAGGGTGGGAAGGATGCTGTCGGGCTTTTCCTTTTTAATGATCTGCTCCAGAACCTTTACGTTCAGAGGCTCAATATATACCTTATCTGCGATATCTTTATCGGTCATGATGGTCGCAGGATTGGAGTTCACCAGGATTACCTCTACTCCCTCTTCCTTCAGGGAACGGCAGGCCTGGGTACCTGCATAGTCGAATTCCGCTGCCTGTCCGATGACAATAGGACCGGAGCCGATTACCATTACTCGTTTTACATTAGGATTCTTGGGCATCTTAGTTCTCTCCTCTCATCATATGAATGAACCGGTCAAACAGGTAACCGGAGTCCTGGGGTCCCGGACATGCTTCCGGGTGGAACTGTACGGTGAAAATGTTCTTGCCGGTGTAGGACAGACCCTCGTTGGTACCGTCGTTGACATTGATAAATGCGGGAACCGCTACGGAAGGATCCAGCTTGTCAGTATCTACCACATATCCATGGTTCTGAGAAGAAATATATACTCTTCCGGTCATCAGATCCTTTACCGGATGGTTGCCTCCTCTGTGTCCATATTTCATTTTGTGGGTATCTGCGCCGGTAGCCAGAGCCATCAGCTGATGTCCCAGACAGATTGCGAAAATAGGAATCTCGGTATCGTATAACTTTTTGATCTCGGCGATCACACCGGTACACTCCTTGGGGTCTCCCGGTCCGTTACTTAACATGATACCGTCGGGATTATCATCAATGATCTCCTGTGCGGGAGTTCCAGCGGGGTATACGGTCACCTCACAGCCTCTCTCTGCCAGGGATCTGGCGATATTTCTCTTGGCTCCCAGGTCTAACAGAGCTACCTTTAGTCCCTGTCCGGACAGCTCCGTTACCAGTGCGGGCTTGGGCTCTCTGACACCCTTTTCATAAGCTTCTTTATCAAAACGCGCTGCACCGGACAGAGGGCCGTTCTGTGCCAGATCCGTGGTGGGATTCACTACATACTTCTCCTTGCAGGTCACCTTTTCCACGACCTTGCCTGTGGTATATGCTTTCAGCTTCGGAAGCACTTCGTTCAGGTCATAGGCTTCGTTGGTGGTGATCATACCGTTCATGGTACCCTTCTCACGCAGGATCTTGGTCAGCGCACGGGTATCGATTCCGGCGATACCGGGCACACCGTTCTCCTCTAAGTATTCCTGTATTGTGCAGTCACAGCGGAAGTTGCTGGGAATACGTGAAAGCTCTCTGACGATGAATCCATCCGGCCAGGGTCTCTCTGACTCGCAGTCATCCCTACATATGCCATAGTTACCGATCAGGGGGTAAGTCATGCATACAGCCTGTCCTGCATAGGACGGATCCGTCAGGACCTCCAGATATCCGGCCATGGATGTGTTAAATACGATTTCACTGATGATCTCTTTGTCTGCACCGATGTGCGTTCCTTCGAACACCGTTCCATCTTCCAAAATCAAAAATGCCTTCATTCTTTCCTCACATTCTGCCGCTTTTTGCGACGTTTGTATTTCTCTCAGTCTCCTACAATACCTGCGAATTGCTCCGTTGGGTATCTGCATTGTCTACGATACCCACGAATTGCTCCGCTGGGTATCTGCAATGTCTACGATACCTACGAATTGCTCCGCTGCTTCGCAGCTCTCGCAATTCTGAAAACATTCGGATTCCACTGCTTCCTCATGTTTTGGCGATTTAAAAGTTCAAAAGTCTTATCGTGCAAGCACGAACGCCTTTTTACCTTTTAAATCTGGTATCTGCATAATCGATTTATTATATCATACAAGAAAGTAGCCCGCAATAGATGGTCGTTGCGTAAAAACCCACAAAAAACATTTCCGTAATCTCGATACTCCTTGGAGAATCTGCCAAAGCTTTGTAAAAGCTTACATTTCCCATTGCATTTTCTATGGAATCTGATATAGAATAGAAATGTATTTTCTATTTTGAGATAACCATTCAAAAGGCCTGTGAACAGCGCCGTATCTTCGTTGAATGTCTGGTACTGTTTACAGAATAAAATTTATAACAGATTGGACAGACATCTATGGATCGTATCAGCAATGCACAAATGAATTCCCTTGGCACACGTAAAATATATTATGAAGATGTACATCAGACGGATTTTACCGCCGTGGTGACCGAATGTGTTCCTGCCAAAGAAGAAGGATATTATCTGATCGTTCTGGATGCTTCCGCATTTTTCCCGGAAGAGGGCGGCCAGTCCGCCGATAAAGGCACCTTAAACGGTCAGGAAGTACTGGATGTCAGCATTAAACAGGGCATCCTGTATCATAAAACGGCCTGTGAGTTTTCCGTCGGCACCCGGGTCACCGGTCATGTGGACTGGAACCGCCGGTTTGATTTCATGCAGCAGCACTCCGGTGAGCATATGATCTCCGGCTTACTGCACTCCCATTTCGGACTGGAAAACGTAGGCTTCCATTTAAGCGACAGAGAAGTGACACTGGATATGAACGGAGAAGTCTCTCTGGAACAGCTGCGTCTCATCGAACAGGAAGCCAACGCTTATGTCTGGAAAAATCTTCCGGTCAACATCAGCTGGCCCACCGCCGAAGAACTGACGAGCTTAAATTACCGCAGCAAACTGGCACTCACGGAAAATGTACGTATTGTCGAGATCCCCGGCGTGGATCTGTGTGCCTGCTGTGCTCCACATGTAGATACCACCGGACAGATCGGTCTCATCAAAATTGTAAATGTACAGAGCCACCGGGGCGGTGCCCGCATCAATATTCTCTGTGGAAACCGTGCTCTGGCAGATTATACCGAAAAACAGGATTCCGTCTGGGCAATTTCTTCTCTGCTCTCAGCGAAACAGCCGGAAGTAGCAGGTGCTGTTGCCCGCGCCAAAGAGGATGCAAGGCTGCAAAAAGAACGTGCCAATGCCCTGCAGGCGGAGCTTCTGAACGTACAGATGAACGCACTCCCCTCCCCGGAAGAAGTACACCACGTGCTTCTCTTCGTCGGTGAACTGGATGCCATCGCCCTACGTAACGCCGTGAATACCCTGACCGGAAAATATTCCGGTTACTGCGGTATCTTTGCCGGAGACGATACAAACGGTTATCGATTTATTGTAGGCAGTGCTTCCAAAAACTGCCAGGAACTGGCAGATCGTATGCGCCGGGAACTTTCTGCAAAAGGGGGCGGATCCGCTCCCATGATCCAGGGGAATGTTGCTGCCACGGCAGATGTCCTACAGACAATGTGGGCGTCGCTGTAATGACCATCCTTTCTGCCTATATACGCAGTTCGGCACATGAATTCGTATCAATATTTTCACATGGAAAACCCCCGGCATGACCATCTGTCATACTCCGGGGGTGTGTTTATATATTTTTCGTTTCGGAAAATCTGATTATTTCTCTTCTGTTGCTGCATTCTTCTTCAGTGCTACGCTGACTGCCTTCGCAACGCCACCACCTACTACACAGCTCATAGGCATCTCCAGTGCTCCGTTGATACCACAGAATGCTACGGCGAACATAAACAGATTCGCTCCGGTTGCATTCATGCTCTGCAGATACTCGGTATGACCGAAGCAGATCATCAGAGTGGACATGAAGAACAGGGTGTTCATAAATGCTCCCAGCAGACCGGTCACGAAGTAAGTTACGGTCTTCGTCTTGTCAATCTTCCACAGTGCCTTGAAGATCACGCCGGACAGCCATCCCATCAGGGTTCTGGTAGGGATGCATACCAAGAAAGTGAAAAACGGATTCATTGCTACCAACGCTGCTCCAAAAGGATCTCCTGCAAAACACTGGTAAAAGCTGGTAAGTCCAAATACCAGTCCCAGTACGGCTCCGCCTGCAGGTCCTAAGATCATTGCACCGATTACTACGGGAATGGTCATCAGGGAGATTGCTAACGGTCCGATGCGCAGATACCCAAGCGGGGTAAATGCCAGAATCAGCATGATCGCGATGAGTACGGCCAATTGTACCATCTCAAGTGTCTTGTTTTTTTTCATATGAAATTTCCTTTCCGCGCTTTTTGCGCCTTTGCTACTATTCCTCCATCTGGCGTCCTTTAGACTGCCGGAGGATATAATTACAAGTCATTCAAGAAAATAACATAAATGTATACAAAACACAAGTACATTTTTTAATACAATCAACGTACGGTGCGATACCACTTCAACGCCGATGTATAGGCTTCATATACTGTATTCATATCAATATTCTTTAATAGCATCAGGCGGGATACCTCCGCCCAGTTGGCTGTCTCATACTGCAGCATAAAATCGTACACCGGTGCCAGTACGCCGATGCGGTAGATCAGTGCATTGCTGATCTCGCCGGCCACATGGACCACCTTCAAAGCCTCTGCCATGGGTTTCTCGAGGATCACATCCAGCACGGAGAACAATCCCATCAGGAACAATTCATCCTTCTGCGCCTTCAGGCCAAACGCTTCCGCCAGATTCTCGGCAAATTTCGCACGAAGCAGAGATAATCTGGTGACCTCATTCGGCTTATCCGCATACAAAGCATTGGCTACTGCCGTGTTGATCCACTTTTTCAGTTCCCGCTGTCCCAGCATGGCAGCCGCATGACGGATAGACGTAATCTCCGAATTTACAGCCAGTGGCTGAACCATTTTCAGCAGATCGATCGTGAGTGCGGTATCACGGCTGATGATATCCGCCGCTGTCGTGAGTTCAAAATCCGGGCTGTTCACAATATTCAGCAGGTCAATATAGTTACCCTTCAAGGGTGCCACATCTGTCTGTCCCTTCGTAATGGGAACACGATAGAACTTACCCTCATAGAAACGATATCCGCCGGTCTCCTTCAGTCTCTCGAAGTCCTCCATGGTATCAATATTACCGGCACACAGATTGATATTCGGAAATAATTTTCCGAAATAAATCTTGGCTTTATCAATGGCTATTTTACGGTTATTCAGAAGGACAT
>ERZ791915.2794-NODE-2794-length-10415-cov-3.756081_pt1 | contig 10415 bp, 4 predicted proteins | sample MGYA00510139_ERZ791915 | MGnify/ENA primary metagenome ERZ791915 (study PRJEB30046, sample SAMN00792117) | human gut metagenome | study: EMG produced TPA metagenomics assembly of the A metagenome-wide association study of gut microbiota in type 2... | reverse complement strand
AACAATTCCTGGAGGACTATTGGGAAAACAGCCGTGGCGGAGATAACCTGTTAAGCGTATATTGGCTTTATAACCGCACAGGAGATCAATTCTTACTGGAACTGGCTGAGAAGATACACCGGAACACAGCAGACTGGACCCGTCCGTCGGCACTGCCGAACTGGCACAATGTAAACATCGCACAATGTTTCCGCGAACCGGCTACCTATTATATGATGACAGGAGATTCAGCCATGCTGAAAGCATCTTATAATGTACACAATCTGATACGCCGTACTTTCGGACAAGTACCGGGTGGTATGTTCGGTGCCGACGAAAATGCCCGCATGGGTTCTATCGACCCACGTCAGGGAGTAGAGACCTGCGGATTGGTAGAACAGATGGCTTCCGATGAATTGATGCTTTGTATGACGGGTGATCCGCTTTGGGCAGAACACTGCGAAGAAGTGGCTTTCAACAGTTATCCGGCTGCCGTGATGCCGGATTTCAAAGGATTACGTTACATCACTTGCCCTAACCAAACGGTCAGCGACTCAAAGAATCATCATCCGGGCATCGACAACCGGGGACCTTTCCTGGCAATGAACCCGTTCAGCAGCCGTTGCTGCCAGCATAACCACGCACAGGGATGGCCTTATTATGCCGAGCATCTGATTCTGGCTACTCCGGATAATGGTGTAGCGGCCGCCATGTATGCCGCCTGCAAAGCAACGGTGAAAGTGGGTGACGGAAACGAAATAACCCTTCACGAGCAGACGAATTATCCTTTCGAGGAAACCATCCGGTTTACGGTAAATACTCCGAAAGCTGTAAGCTTTCCGTTCTATCTGAGAATCCCTTCATGGACAGAGGGTGCAACTATCTTTGTTAACGGCAAAAAAGTAGCGGCTAACCCCGAAGCCGGACAATATGCCTGCATCAATCGCGAATGGAAAGACAATGACCAAGTGGAGATTCAACTGCCGATGCAACTTTCGATGCGTACATGGCAAGTGAACAAAAACAGTGTAAGCGTAGACTACGGTCCGTTGACAATGTCACTGAAAATTGACGAAGATTATGTGAAAAAGGACAGCCGCGCTACGGCTATCGGTGACTCTAAATGGCAGGAAGGCGCTGACGCCAGCCAATGGCCGACATACGAGATCTATGCAAAAACTCCTTGGAACTACGCATTGGTACTCGGTAAGAACGAACCTTTGAAAGACTTTAAAGTAGTACACAAAGAATGGCCGGCTGACAACTTCCCGTTCACGGTCGCAAGTACACCTATCGAGGTAAAAGCTATCGGACGCAAGGTTCCTTCATGGGTTATCGATCAATACGACTTGTGTAGCGAACTTCCTGAAATGGACGCTCCGAAAGGGGAAAAAGAAGAAATCACCCTGATTCCGATGGGAGCAGCCAGACTGCGGGTTTCGGCTTTCCCGAACACAAGAGAATAAAAGATACCCGGTAATAAACATTAATCGAAAGACACTCATGAAGAAAAAAAATACATTTACATATCTGCTCATCGGACTGGGGCTCTGCTTCTCTTCCTTGGGAAGCGGGCTCCGGGCCGATACCCCCGAGAACTATACCAACAACCGCTATCCATTGGTACGCAAACCTTTGATGGAACTACCGTTAGGCAGCATTAAGGCAAAAGGATGGTTGCAGGAAATGTTGGTAAGGCAGAAAAACGGGGCAACCGGGCAAATGGACAAACTGTATCCGCTGGTGATGGGCGAACGTAACGGCTGGCTCGGCGGCGACGGTGATCAATGGGAAAGAGGACCATACTGGATTGACGGTTTACTTCCTCTGGCATATATCCTGGACGATGCGCAACTGAAAGCTAAAGTGCAACCTTGGATAGAATGGGCTTTAAAAAGTCAGCGGGAAGACGGTTTCTTCGGTCCGGCCAAAGACTATCCCGGAGAGGCCGGCATACAACGGGATAACTCTCACGACTGGTGGCCGCGTATGGTGATGCTGAAAATACTCCAGCAATATTATTCTGCCACGAACGATCAACGGGTCATCCGGTTTATGACCGACTATTTCCGTTATCAACTGAAAACGTTACCGGAAAAGCCGCTCGGCAACTGGACTTTTTGGGCAGAGTTCCGTGCCTGCGATAATCTTCAGGCCGTATACTGGCTCTATAATATCACCGGTGATTCATTCCTACTTGATCTCGGCAAACTGATTCATCAACAAAGTTTCAGCTTTGTAGATATGGTGAACCGGGGAGACCTGAAACGTATCAATACGATTCACTGTGTCAACCTGGCACAAGGTATCAAAGAGCCTGTCATCTATTATCAGCAAGAGCCCGACAAAATGTATCTCGATGCGGTTAAACGTGCTTTTCGTGACATTCGCCAGTTCCACGGACAACCGCAGGGTATGTATGGTGGTGACGAGGCATTGCATGGCAACAATCCGACCCAAGGTTCAGAACTCTGCTCAGCTGTGGAACTGATGTACTCGCTGGAAAAAATGGTAGAGATCACGGGAGATATCGACTTCGCCGACCATCTGGAAAGGATTGCATTCAATGCACTGCCCACCCAGATTTCAGACGATTTTATGACAAAACAATATTTCCAACAAGCCAACCAGGTGATGGTATCACGCCACCGTCGCAATTTCGATCAGGATCACGGAGGAACGGACAACTGTTTCGGGCTGCTGACGGGATATCCTTGTTGTGCATCGAACATGCACCAAGGTTGGCCTAAATTCACCCAAAGCCTCTGGTATGCCACTCCTGACGGCGGACTGGCTGTTACGGCATACGCTCCATCGGAAGTGACGGCCAAAGTAGCGGATGGGTGTACGGTAACTTTCAGTGAAGAAACCTATTATCCGATGGATGACAAAATAAGTTTCACCCTCCAATCGATGGACAAAAAACGGAAAGAAGTAAACTTCGCTCTCCAATTACGTATCCCGAAATGGTGCAAACAAGCCGGAATATCAGTCAACGGACAACTTCTTCAACATGCCGAAGGAGGCCGGATGGCCATTGTCAACCGCAACTGGAAAAAAGGGGACCGGGTGGAACTCCATCTGCCGATGGAAGTCACTGCCAGCACCTGGTATGAAAATTCGGTAACCATTGAACGCGGTCCGTTGGTATTTGCCTTGAAGATGGAAGAAAAATGGGAGAAGAAAGAGTTTGAAGAGCCGTGGTATGGTCCGTATTATTACTCAGTGACTCCTACCGAACCATGGAACTATGGATTGGTTGATTTCAATCGTAACAAAGCGAACGAACATGCCCGTGTAACGATTCATACGGAAAAGCAATCTTCCGTATTCCCCTGGAATAAGGAAAATGCCCCGATAGAAATACGGATAAAAGCAAGATTGGTACCTTCATGGAAACTTTACAACGAAATGGCAGGGCCTCAACCTTATTCTTTCTGTAGCGGAGGCGAAGGGCCGGAAACAGAAATCACCCTGATTCCTTATGGATGCACTACATTAAGAATAACGGAATTTCCGGTAGTGGGAGCCTCCCGATAGAGAGGTGAATAATCACTCCGAACCATTATAATGATAACTCAATATTCATACACAAGTCCTCCTTTCTCCCCTGCCTGCAAGTGGAGGGGAAAGAAGGACTCAAACACACAATTACAATGAAAAAACTTTTAGCAGCAGCAATGCTATTCATGCTGAACAGCTGGTCCTGTTTCAGTGCAGATACTCCGCGAGCGGAGTATCCCCGTCCACAGTTCGAACGGGAACAATGGGTAAACCTGAACGGGACCTGGACATTCGATTTCGATTTTGGTAAATCAGGAAAAGACCGCCGCCTGCAGTCGGCAGAGAAGTTTGATAAGAACATCACTGTACCCTTCTGCCCGGAAAGTAAACTTTCGGGAGTAGGCTATACCGATTTCATCGAACAGATGTGGTATCAACGCAATATTACCATCCCATCGGACTGGAATGGAAAAAAGATATTCCTGAACTTCGGTGCTGTGGATTATTGTGCGGAGATCTACGTCGATGGTAAATTCGTACAACGTCATTTCGGCGGTTCGTCTTCGTTTGCCGTAGATCTGACTCGCTATGTTACCCCCGGAAAGACCCACAATCTGGTGGTATTCGTACAAGATGATCTCCGTTCCGGACTACAAACCGGAGGAAAGCAATGCGGCAACTATTATTCGGGAGGCTGCTCTTATACCCGTACTACCGGTATCTGGCAGACTGTATGGATGGAAGCTGTCTCAGCCGACGGTCTGAAGTCAGTATTCGTACGCCCGGACATCGACCAGAAACAGTTGGTCATCGAACCGGAATTTTATAATGAATCGGCCAACACATTGGAAATCACCTTGAAAGACAGAAATAAAACCGTTGCCAAGAAAAGTGTAAATTGTGCCAACAGTTCGGTAGTAGTTCTGCCGGTGAAGAATATGAAACTGTGGTCGCCGGAAGATCCGTTCTTATACGATCTCGTTTATCAGGTAAAAGATGCCAAAGGCAACGTACTGGACGAGGTGAAATCATACGCCGGTATGCGCAAAGTACATACAGCCAACGGACGTTTCTATCTGAACAACCAGCCTTACTTCCAACGTCTGGTACTCGATCAGGGATTCTATCCGGAAGGTATCTGGACAGCTCCGAGCGATGAAGATCTGAAGAACGATATCGTATTGGGAAAAGAAGCCGGTTTCAACGGGGCACGTCTTCACCAGAAAGTATTTGAAGAGAGATATTATTACTGGGCCGACAAACTGGGATACATCACCTGGGGAGAATCGGCAAGCTGGATGCTCGATGTAAACAAGGAGCTGGCTGCGCGTAACTTCCTGGGTGAATGGAGCGAAGTAGTGGTTCGTGACCGCAATCATCCCTCACTCGTAACCTGGACTCCTTTCAATGAAACCTGGGGTGGCGGTCCGGATGCTTATATCCGCCTGGTACGTGACGTATACAACATTACCAAAGCCATCGATCCGACTCGTCCGGTAAACGACGCCAGTGGTGATAACCATGTGATAACAGATATCTGGAGCGTACACAACTACGAACAGGATCGTGCCAAACTGACTGAACAGCTAAAAATGGAAGAAGGTAAAGAGCCTTACCGCAATGCGCGTGACAAGGACTTCCTGGCCGTTTACGAGGGACAACCTTACATGGTTGACGAATTCGGCGGTATCCCCTGGATGGTAGAGAAAGATCGCAAAAACTCATGGGGATACGGTGGTATGCCTGAAAATGCAGAAGCATTCTACAAGCGTCTGGAAGGTCAGATCGATGCTTTTATCGACTCACCGCATGTGACAGGTTTCTGCTATACTCAGCTGACTGACGTGGAACAGGAGAAAAACGGTATCTACTATTATGACCGTACTCCGAAATTGGATATGAAACGAATCAAAGCTATTTTTGAGAAAATAAAATAAAAGGAGTGCCTCCCTATGAGGGGACATTGCAGAAATCTGTTTACCTGTGATGGGATACTTTCATGAAAGGGAGGCTTTCAACTGTTATCTGCTATTTTATTATTTTGCAAATCAATAGTTGAGTCGTTGTCGGGTGTAGGGTATACAACCGGATAGTGGCCTGTAAAGACCGTACCCCCGACTCAACTACTGATTGCCATTATTTAAATACAAGTATGAGAAAATCATTCATTGCCCTCACCTTCCTGCTCGTTCCGGCTTGTCTGTCGGCACAGTTGGGAGGTAAAATCTACCTTCAGAGAGCCGATTCACTCCTTCAACGAGTACTGTCTCTTTATGAGGTAAAGAAGTATGGATTGCTGATGGAGACTTATCCACGGAATCCCAAACAACAAATTACATATACAGCCAACACCGGTTCGGAAGTTACTCAACAAGAAGTATCCTTCTTATGGCCTTATTCGGCAATGGTGTCAGGTTGCGTATCGCTTTATAAAACATCCGGCAACAAGAAGTACAAAAAACTGATGGACAAACAGATCAAGCCCGGACTCGACTTGTACTGGGATACCACCCGCCAGCCGGAATGTTATCAGTCTTATCCGGCCTTCGCCGGACAAAACGACCGTTACTATGATGACAACGATTGGGTAGCGATTGACTTTTGCGACTATTATGCCGTGACAAAGGACAAAGAGTACTTAAAGAAAGCCATCGCCCTGCACGACTACATCTACTCCGGGTGGTCGGACGAACTGGGAGGTGGAATCTACTGGTGCGAACAGAAAAAGGAATCAAAGAACACTTGCTCGAACGCACCTGCAACGGTTCTTTGCATGAAGCTCTACAAGTTGACCAAAGATAAAAAATACCTCGACCAGGCAATGGCAACTTACCAGTGGACACGCGATAATTTGCGCGATCCGTCGGATTTTGTCTATTGGGACAACAAGAACCTGCAAGGCAAGATCGGTTATGCCAAATATACGTACAACAGCGGACAGATGATTCAGGCAGGTGTACTGCTCTATCAGGCCACCGGTGACGAACAATACCTGAAAGATGCACAACAAACGGCCAAGGGATCTTACGAGCATTTCCTGAAACCGCAACCAACGGTAAAAGGAGAAATGAAGTTTTTCCCGTCTAGCCCATGGTTCAACGTCATCCTTTTCCGTGGTCTGAAAGCCCTTTACGAAGTTGACAAAAACGATACTTATGTAAAAGCTATGATCGACAATGCAGACTATGCCTGGCAGTACACCCGCGATGAAAACGGGCTGCTGAACAACGACTGGTCGGGCAACCGGAAAGACAAGTTCAAAAGCTTGCTGGAAAATTCCTGCATGATTGAACTGTACTCGGAAATCAGCGAACTCTAATATAGATTTACCACAGAGGACACGGAGTTGTAGCTTACTGTTAAACAAGTCAGCATATCTCAAAGAAGATTTCCTCTCATGCTCTCCGTGCACTTTGTGGTAAATTCACAACAGACCTGCACAAACCAATAATCTTACTAAAATGAAAGCAACTACCTCCTTGGCAACTTCTTGCCGCCGACTCCTGTTATGGGGAGTACTCACCCTTCAATGTCTTTTTAGCACCGCCCAAAAACGATTCACTGCCGATGTGGAACAACAAGCGGAAAAAATACTCTCACAAATGACCCTTGACGAGAAACTGTCTTATATAGGGGGTATCAATTGGATGTATACCCGTCCGCTGGAACGTTTCGGCATCCCCCAACTGAAGATGAGCGATGGCCCACAAGGGCTGGGAACACACGGGCCCTCTACTGCTTATCCGTGTGCACTGATGCTGGCTGCCACCTGGAACGAACAATTGGCTACGGAATACGGAAGCGCCTTGGGTAAAGATTGCCGCGCACGAGGAGTACATGTCGTTTTAGGTCCCGCAGTCAACATTTACCGTGCTCCGATGTGTGGACGTAATTTCGAATATATGGGAGAAGACCCGTATCTCACTTCACGCATGGCAACCGGATATATAAAAGGCGTACAAGGGCAAGGGGTCATGGCTACCATCAAACACTTTATCGCCAATAACTCGGATTATGATCGTGATCATATCAGTTCGGATATTGATGAACGAACTCTAAACGAAATTTATTTCCCTTCTTTTCGGGCAGCCGTACAAGAAGCCGAAGTAGGTGCAGTGATGTCAAGCTACAATCTGCTGAACGGAATTTATACTACCGAACACCCGTGGCTACTGAAAGATGTACTAAGACAGCAATGGGGCTTCAAGGGAATCCTAATGTCCGACTGGGGATCGACTCATCATTGCATCCCTGCCGTAAAAGGGGGGCTAGATCTCGAGATGCCTACCGGAAGCAAGATGCAACCCGAAGAACTGAAGTACTACTTACGAACAGGTGATATCACAATCGAAATGATAGACGAAAAGGTACGCCACATCCTGCAAACTCTCCTTGCTTTCGGATTCCGGGAAACACAGCAGCCGGATACTCATATCCCACTGAACAATCCGCAATGCGCGCAAACCGCTCTGAGCGTAGCGAGTGAAGGCTTGGTATTGCTGAAGAATACCAACCAGATCCTTCCGATCCGCTCCGGCAAAGTGAAAACAATCGCTGTAGTAGGTAAAAACGCACAAGGATATGTTTGCGGAGGCGGCAGTGGTGAAGTACATCCGTTCCAATATGTATCCGTATTGGACGGTATACGCAAAGAAGCCGCCGAAAGAGGCATCCGGGTAGAATATCTGGATGTATACGACTATTTACCGGCTATTATTTTTACCGATACTGAAAGAAAGCAAAAAGGCTTCCGTGCTCAGTACTTCGATAACATGAATTTGGAAGGCACTCCGAAAGTGGAACAGACTGAGACGAAAATAAACTATTCCTGGTCGGGTGGTACGGGATTAAAAGAGATGCCCAAAGAGCAATTCTCCGTCCGATGGAATGGAACCATCTGTCCACAGGAAACAGATGAATACCTGTTCACCCTTGGCGGAGACGATGGATACAGACTATATATCGATGGAAAACTCATCGCAGACGAATGGCACGAAGGTGCTTTCCGCAATTCCACTTATCGTTGCATGCTGGAAGCCGGTAAAAAGTATGACCTGAAGATAGAATACTTCCAGAAAGGCGGAGGTGCTGCTGTCAATTTTATATGGAAACAGAAGAATGCCTCAAACAATTTATTCGTTGAAGCACTGAACCGAAACGACCTGGTAGTGGCTTGCATCGGATTCAACTCAGATACGGAAGGAGAAGGACGAGACCGTACCTTCGAACTCCCCGAAGACGAAGCACAATTACTGCAGAATACGCTGCAATCTAAACGTCCCGTAGTAGGTATCGTCAATGCAGGGGGCAATGTAGAGATGCAAAGCTGGGAACCTTCCCTGAAAGGACTACTATGGGCATGGTACGGAGGCCAGGAAGCCGGAACGGCAATCGCACGTACACTCTTCGGGGAGCTCAATCCTTCGGGGAAATTACCTGTCACTTTTGAGAAACGATGGGAAGACAATCCCACTTTTCACAGCTACTACGATCCGGACGGAGACAAACATGTAGAGTACACCGAAGGTATATTTGTCGGATATCGTGGATACGATAAACTGAAACGGGAAGTACAATATCCATTTGGTTACGGATTGTCGTATACCCGTTTTAAACTTTCGGCACCGACTGTCGGTACTCCGAAAACGGACGGTTCGGTAACAGTCACCTGTAAACTCACCAACACCGGAAGAACGGCAGGCGCAGAAGTCGTACAACTTTATGTATCCAACAAAGATACGACAGTGGAACATCCGGAAAAAGAACTGAAAGGCTTCCGGAAAGTATATCTGGAACCGGGCGAAACAAAGAGTATAGAAATTACTGTTCCGGCAGAAGCATTCTCACATTATGATACGGGTAGCCGGAGATTTGTCATCGACCGGGGTAGCCACGACATCTTGTTAGGATTTTCTTCCCGGGATATCAAAGCAAAGATGTCGGTCGGGATTTCACGTTAAAATAGTCTAAACTTGAGCCGGACGTGTCTCCGTTCGTCCCAAAACGTGTTTAATTTGCAATATTGTTAAAACCCAAAGCCTATGAAACTCAAACATATCCCCTTACTCCTGTTGGTACTGACCTGCTGTCCGGCTTGTCAAAACAAGAAAGCTTCTGCCACTAAAGAGATTCCTTCCGAAGCTACTTATACCAATCCACTATTGGCAGTAGGAGCAGAACCATGGGCTGTCTTTCACGAAGGCAAATATTATTACACACAAGGAGCCGAGAATAAAATTATCCTTTGGGAAACCAATGACATCACCGACCTGGAACATGCTGTCCGGAAAGAGGTATGGATTCCAAAAGAAATCTCCAACTCTTATCACCTCTGGGGACCGGAGATACACCGGATTGACGGGAAATGGTATGTTTATTTCGCAGCAGATGACGGCAACATGGACAATCACCACATCTATGTCATAGAAAACAGTTCTCCCAACCCGTTGGAAGGTGAATTTGTGATGAAAGGACGAATTAAAACTGACAAAGACGATAATTGGGCAATCCATGCCAGTACATTCGAGCATCAGGGTCAGCGTTATCTCATTTGGTGTGGATGGCCTAAGCGCCGGATTGAAACAGAAACTCAATGTATCTATATTGCCAGGATGGAAAATCCGTGGACACTCTCGTCGGACAGGGTGATGATTGCGGAACCGGAATATGAATGGGAACGTCAATGGATCTCACCTGATGGCAGTAAAACAGCTTACCCAATCCACGTCAACGAGTCCCCACAATTCTTTGAATCGAAGAACAAGGACAAAGTGCTGATATACTACTGTGCCAGTGGAAGCTGGACTCCCTACTATTGCATCGGACTGCTGACTGCTGATGCCGGCAGTGACCTGACCAATGCGGCATCCTGGAAGAAGCAGGATACTCCTGTCTTTGAGCAGCAACCCGAAGACAGTGTTTTCGGACCGGGT
>ERZ791915.2791-NODE-2791-length-10421-cov-2.714933_pt1 | contig 10421 bp, 8 predicted proteins | sample MGYA00510139_ERZ791915 | MGnify/ENA primary metagenome ERZ791915 (study PRJEB30046, sample SAMN00792117) | human gut metagenome | study: EMG produced TPA metagenomics assembly of the A metagenome-wide association study of gut microbiota in type 2... | reverse complement strand
AACATGATTCCGTTAATTTCCTGAAATTACGACAACATTTAAAAGATAACAATGACCGGACTATAGCCTGGATCAAGACGCGGAAACATCATTTTCTCTGATGAATGAAAACAAAAAAGCACTGCCTAAGCAGTGCTTTCAGTTAACTCGTCAGGATAGCCAAGGGATTGCATCCAAACGGTTTATTAGCTGCGGCTGAGAACCCGGCGTGCTTCGTTGTAACGCTTCTTCCAGTACGGTTCATTCATGCTGGAAATAATAACACCACTGCTGGTGGAAGCATGGACAAACTGATTGTTGCCGATATAAATACCGACATGGCGTCCCGTTGAACCGGCACGGAACAGAACTAAATCACCCGTACGCAAATTACTGCGGGAAACAGATTTACCCATTTCCTGCTGTTCGTAAGTCGAACGCGGAAGTTCTAAGCCAAATTGCTCACGGAATGTACGCTGTACGAAACCAGAACAATCGATACCTTTTTTAGTGCTGCCGCCCAGACGATAACGTACGCCTTTCCAGTCAGCATACTGATCCATAATTCGCGATTTTACGTCGACATTACGAACCAGGTTTTCAAATTCATCCTGAGAAGCTTGCAGTGATGATGTTTCACTACCCACTGCACGTGTCTCAGGATGCATATTCTTTGCGGTGTTATTTACACTACATGCAGAAAGCAGAACCGCTACTGCAATCGCGGGAATCCCGCGCAAGATATATCTCAAAATCGGTTGAGATTTGACCATGTTGTTTGTTTTCCCTTGAAGTCCTTAACGACAAATATCGTTATAAAAAAATGCCAAGCGACACGAGACTAATTACCTGGGCATGTTGAAACAATTCCTTAAGGCCAAATCTGTGGACTAACGCACAAAATTATATGCTGTGAGGATAATCTACCGCCGAGGCAAAACGAGTTCGAGATTACCCGATTGATGCGGTCTTGGCGAGCGGTTTTGCATGATTTTTTATAAGAAAAAGTGATACAGAAAGTTAATAAGCGGGATTGGTCAATTAAAGTACGATTGAGTGAAACGCATGCAATCCATTCATTTACTTAGAGAATGATTTTTGCGCGCGATGGATGAAAGCACGGTGCGCATCATCAGGATTATCCTCACTATAAAAATAACCCTGATGATGTTAATTACTGTGAGTTATTTGTTTTGGAAATGTTTGTTTTTTCCCGGTAGTGATTTGTCAAAAAAGGTGATTAATCGATCACTTAATGGCGTCAGCAACACCCAGGGCAAACCGATCAATATCACGGTCATCGAACCGACAATGATGTCAGTAAACCAGTGTGCGCCAATCATTACTCTGGGAAATGCAAAAACCACAAAAATAATAAGGGCGATAAGGCCTGCAACTTTGCCGAAATAACGCCACATGAATGCCGAAAAAATAAGCAGCATCATGCCGTGATCGCCGGGAAAGCTATCTCGTGAGGCATCTTTCGTGGGAACAGAGAGCAGTTCGCTGACGCGGTTAATATCGGTAAAAGTCAATGTTGGGCTGGCCCGTTTTACAGGAATTAATGCCTGACCCAGCTGGTTTAATACCACTGCAGTTAATAGCATGACCAGACCCATAATCACGATACGTCGTCTGCCAGGGGCGTTTTCTTTCAGCCAGAAACCCAGCATCAACATTCCCATCGCCAGCAGAGAACAACCGTCGAAAGCGCGATTGTTGGTCAATGCAACCAGCCACAAAAAGGCCTTACTTTCGACCAGTTTCTGATTAAAGAAATAAAAAATATCCGCATCAATCGGCAACCAGAATCCATGATTAACGGGAATATACCAGGAAAGAAACAGCGCGAGGCCGACAATATTCAACAACACTATTTGCGGCAAATTTTTAATCATATTTTCTCTAATTATCTTACTGAAAAACGCAGGCAACCTTACGCGGTAGTCGCTAAACGAAGCTTCAACAGCGCGCTCTGTAAGGCATTCCAGTCAGCTTCGCTGCTGGAAATCAGCTCAATACGGCTGTCCGGTGGCGCAACGTTTTGCGTTTCAATGTGCAGGTCATCGCCCTGACGGTTGATTCGTACCAGCCCTTCGGGAATACGCAGCACGCCTTTGACGCGTTCCACCGGTGCAAGTCGCGCCCATTCCAGAATGCCAATGGTGTCGAATACCGTATCAGCGTCGAATATCCAGCCGCAGGCCTGATATCCTTGCCCGCTGTTCAGACTGCGACGCCAGCGTTGATGCTCTGGCAGGCTTAACGCTGCTAACCCTTTTTTCACGACATGCTGATGAGAATGCGCGGCGCTGGCGGGCAACTCGGCTAAATTGCGACGCGGCAAATCCAGAAGATGACCGTCAACTTTCCCATGCTCACTGTGAATTAATTGTCGATCGCCACCATTTTGCTGCCACCAACGCTGTAGCGCTTGCTCACTTTCGGGCGTCGCACGGTCGGATTTATTGGCGACAATGATGTCTGCGGCAGCCAGCTGGTCACGGAAGTTTTCATTGCTGGCGCTTTTTTCGTCCAGCAGCAGGCGTGGATCGAGAATGCACAAGGTGGCGCGCAGATCTATCCACGGTTCATAGACTGGTGCGGTTAACAGATCGAGGATCTGTTTCGGATGGCCCAGCCCGGTCGGCTCTATCAACAAGCGGTCTGGTTTTCCCTGACGCAGTAAGGTATTCAACCCTACCTGCATGGGTAAACCATTAACGCAGCACATGCAGCCGCCGGGGATCTCTTTCAGCAATGCGCCGCTATCGGCGAGCAAAGCACCATCAATTCCGACTTCCCCAAATTCATTAACCAGTACCGCCCATTTTTCGTTGGGATCTTTATGGGCTAACAGATGAAGAATCGACGTGGTTTTCCCGCTGCCGAGAAAACCGGTGATGAGGTTGGTCCTGGTCACAACGGCTCCGCAATACTCTGGTAAGTTAACTGAGCGTTAATCCTGGCTAAAAAAGGCAGAAAAGAGAAGGGGAGAGCGGACGAAGGTGAGCTTCATCCGCTTTAACCGCAGAAATCGTTAAATTTTGAGGGTGTTTAATAGCGCTTGATGCGCGCCGAATTGTGCGATTTGTTGCCAGGCTTGTTCGATGGCCTGCACAAAATGCGGGTTATCTGGCAGATCATCACCGAAAACTTCACGCAGGGAAAGCAGGGCGGTTACGCGTTGTTCACTGCTGCTGCCCGCAACAAGTTCGCGAATTTTATCGCTAAGCGGATCGCGAACATCAATGGCATTTCCGGCATCATCAACGCCGCTGACGTAACGCATCCAGCCTGCAACGCCTAATGCCAGCAACGACCAGTCCGTTTCGCGCCCCAGATGTATGCGAATACCTGCCAGCATACGTTGCGGTAATTTCTGGCTACCATCCATTGCGATTTGCCAGGTCTTATGTTTCAGCGCCGGATTAGCAAAACGTGCAATTAACTTATCCGCATATTGTGTTAAATCGACATCTTTAATTTGCAGTGTCGGCGCTTGCTCATCCAGCATTAATGTTCTGGCGGCATGGCGAAATGCGCGATCCTGCATGCAATCACTGATATGGGCGAATCCTGAGAGGTAACCCAGATAAGCGAGAAAAGAGTGGCTGCCATTAAGCATCCGCAGTTTCATCTCTTCCCATGGCAGGACATCATTCACCATTTGTACACCTGCGACTTCCCAGGCAGGACGCCCAGCGACGAAGTTATCTTCCACCACCCACTGGATAAACGGTTCGCAGCTAATCGCGCAGGGATCATTCACCCCCAGATGCTGGCTGATTTCCACCAGTGATTCGTCGGTTGCAGCCGGAACAATGCGGTCGACCATGGTTCCCGGAAAACTGACGTGCTCTTTTATCCACCCGGCGAGTTCTGGCGAACGTTTTTCTGCCATTCCCAGCACCGCGTTTTTCACCACATGACCATTGTCGGGAATATTGTCGCAGGAGAGCACGGTAAACGGTGTAAGGCCGCGCTCACGGCGGCGTTTCAGTGCTTCGACGAGAATACCCGGTGCGGAGTGAGGTTCTTCAGGGGTTTGTAGATCGTGAATAATCCGCGGATTACTGGTGTCGAGTGCACCGGTGGCCGGGTCAATACAATAGCCTTTTTCGGTAATCGTCAGGGAAACAATTGCCACCTGTGGCTCGCAAAATTTTTCAATAATTGCCCCTAAGGAATCCAGTTTTGCATTAAGGCATTCGTGAACGGCACCGACAATTATCACCTGATTGCCATCCGCACCTTTCTCCAGCACGGTATATAAATGGTTCTGTGCGCGGAGCTGGCGCATCAGTTGATCACCGCTGAACAAGCTGATTTCACAGATCCCCCAGTCGCCGCCCTGGGCATTCAGCACACGATCGGTCAGTAATGCCTGATGTGCGCGGTGAAAGGCGCCAAAGCCAAAATGAACGATACGTGATTGCAACTGCTGGCGATCGTAGCGTGGAGCGTGTACATGATGTGGGAGCGTAACGGAGGCAATTGTATTCATAGGAGTCACGTCTTAGTAACGATTAATTAACAATGACAGTGTAAAGTTATATGACAGCAATTGAAATTGGTCTGGATTGTTAATGCGATGAAGTGTGAGGGCGATCAATCAACGAGTGAATATTGCGGGCGTAAGGTGTTCAGGAAGCGCAAAATAGAAGATTGGTATAATAAATTAAAAAAGGGACAGCCTGAGCTATCCCTTTTCTGCATGCGGCTGAAGTTAGTCAGCACGCCCCATATAACGGCGTTCTTCGATATGGATACGAATTTTTTCGCCTGGGCTTAAGTATTCTGGTACCTGAATCACCAGACCAGTGCTCAATGTCGCCGGTTTGTTACGGGCGCTGGCAGATGCCCCTTTGATGCCTGGTGCAGTTTCAACGATTTCCAGATCAACGGTCTGCGGCAGCTCAAGCGCCAGCAGTTGACCGTCCCAGGTCAGCACCTGCATGTCCGGCATGCCGCCCTCTGGCATAAACAGCAACTCTTCTTCAATCTGATCTTTGGTGAAGGTATACGGGGTATAGTCTTCTTTATCCATAAAGACATATTCGTTGCCATCGACATAGGAGAAGTCAACGTAACGGCGGGTCAGCGTCACGGTGTCAACGATATCATCACCTTTGAAACGCTCTTCTACTTTCAGCCCGGTACGGACATCAGAAAAACGCATTTTGTACAGCGTAGCGGCACCGCGGGCAGTGGGCGACTGAATATCAATATCCTTAACCAGCAGCAGTTTGCCGTTGTAATTCAGTACCATACCTTTTTTAATTTCGTTCGCTCTTGGCATCGAAAAATTCCTGTAGTCGAAAATGTCAAAAATATCGCGACAAAGTACTCGCGACGGGCCTTTCGGGCAAGTGGTATTCGCACTTTTGCTGGTGCAAAAAAGGTGGTACTGTGCGCGCTCATCAATCCGGTGGTTAACCTTAAGAGAACAACGTATGGAATGCCGTCCGGGTTGCGGGGCGTGTTGCACTGCCCCTTCAATTTCCAGCCCTATTCCCGGTATGCCAGATGGCAAGCCCGCCAATACGCCCTGCATTCAGCTTGATGAACAGCAACGCTGTAAAATTTTCACCTCGCCACTGCGACCGAAAGTCTGTGCAGGCTTACAAGCCAGCGCTGAAATGTGCGGTAACTCGCGTCAGCAGGCAATGACCTGGCTTATCGATCTGGAAATGCTGACTGCGCCTTAAACATCTTTAATCCGCAGTAAGCAAAACAGAGTGGCGATAATCATCACCATCGCAAACCAGAACACAGCGTGATAATTCCAGATCTCGGCGACGATGCCCGCCACTGACCCTGCGATGATCCAGCCTACGCGCGAAGTGTTGGTATAGAGCGTGGTGGCTGAACCCGCCTGACCGGGCATCAGATCCTGAAAATAGAGCATCCCGATGCCGCCCAGAATGCCAATAAAAATAGCATTTAGCAGCTGCAAGCCCAACAGAATGATAGGTGAATGCGCCATCAGCATTCCTGCGTAAAAACAGACGCCACCCACGGCAGCAACGCGCATTAAGAAACGCTTACCCAGACGTTTGGCGAAATATCCGGCAATCAACATGGTCGGGATTTCCAGCCCGGCGGCGGTCCCCATCATCACACCAGCCAGTTTCTCGGGAAGATGCAGTTCGTTGATAATAAATAGCGGCATGTTGATGATGTACAGGCTGTTCGAGCCCCACATCAATGTACAAATGACAAGCAGCAGCAGCGTATCGCGACGGTTACGGCGCGGCGCTTCAACCGTGCCGGTCGCCAGCGGAAGCTCTTTTTGCATCGACGGTAAAAACAGCCACACCATCACGCCGCAAACAATAAATGCTACCGCTGCGCTCAGATACATTACCGTAAAGCTGAAACCCATCGCTAAGGCATAAGCCAGCGGTGGGCCAATGACCCATGCCAGTGAAACCTGAGCGCGTAAAAAAGAGCTGAACATCACCGCCTCACGTCCGGTTTTGTCGGCATGTTCACGGGCAAGGGCAAACATTTGCGGGTTAGCGGTCGAGCCAAAGCTGCTAAGAAAGACGCCAACGAATAGCAAAACAAAGTAGTTGCGATTCCAGGCAAAAAGGGTGCAGGCCAGCACGCCTAACAGGCAGCAAAAGACAATCAGCGATTTGCGATCGCCGCGCTTATCAGAGCGCCCGGCGAGAAACTGACTTACCAGAATCCCAATGACAGCGCTGCCGGTAAAGAAGAATCCCACCATCGCCGGACGGGCATGTACTTCATCAGTAAGAAAAATACTGAGTGTCGGGGTTTGCAGAGCGCCCGCAATACCGGTGAGAAAGGCAACGATTAAAAACGCCGTCGAGGTCAGATCAAACGATTTCGCGCTGGAGACTGCGGGGGAGTTATGCATGCTGGTCGATCACTGGAAGAGGAAGACGCGGAGTTTACGCTGCTTGTCAGAAAATAAACAGACAGCGAAATCAAAAGCGCCACGAATAATCAAAATGCCATTTCACTGTTGCTGATTGGCTGCTGACGCTGCTGAAATGAAATTGCTGATAACGGATTTTCCCATCAGCAATTAGGAAAAATGACAAAAAATTGTGCAGCACATCAAACTTTTGCTCATAACTTTACGGCTTTCCTTGCGTGCTGAATCAGAAGTATTATGCTTTCTTGAAACGTTTCAGCGCGATCTTGTCTTTAACCCTAAGCCAGGTTGGCGCTTTTTTTCTCATAGAAGCTGAATCGTTTCAATTCAGCAAGAGAGGAGAACTATGTTCCAGTTATCCGTACAGGACATCCATCCGGGCGAAAAGGCCGGAGACAAAGAAGAGGCGATTCGCCAGGTCGCTGCGGCGCTGGTGCAGGCCGGTAACGTAGCAGAAGGCTACGTCAATGGCATGCTGGCGCGCGAACAGCAAACCTCAACGTTCCTCGGCAATGGTATTGCTATTCCACACGGCACCACCGACACCCGCGATCAGGTGCTGAAAACCGGCGTTCAGGTATTTCAGTTCCCGGAAGGCGTCACCTGGGGTGACGGTCAGGTAGCGTACGTGGCGATCGGTATTGCTGCCAGCTCGGATGAACATCTGGGCCTGCTACGCCAGCTGACCCACGTACTGAGTGATGATTCCGTTGCTGAACAACTGAAGTCAGCAACAACAGCAGAAGAACTTCGCGCATTGCTGATGGGCGAAAAGCAGAGTGAGCAGCTGAAGCTCGACAACGAAATGCTGACGTTGGATATCGTCGCCAGCGATCTGCTGACTCTTCAGGCGCTGAACGCTGCGCGTCTGAAAGAGGCGGGGGCAGTTGACGCCACTTTCGTCACCAAAGCCATCAATGAACAACCGCTGAACCTCGGACAGGGCATCTGGCTGAGCGATAGCGCCGAAGGCAATCTGCGTAGCGCGATTGCGGTAAGCCGTGCGGCAAATGCTTTTGATGTGGACGGCGAAACGGCAGCCATGCTGGTGAGTGTGGCGATGAATGACGATCAGCCCCTCGCGGTTCTTAAGCGTCTCGCTGATTTGTTGCTCGACAATAAAGCTGACCGCTTGCTGAAAGCGGATGCGGCAACGTTGCTGGCGCTGCTGACCAGCGATGATGCGCCGACCGACGACGTGTTAAGCGCGGAGTTTGTGGTGCGCAATGAACACGGCCTGCATGCTCGTCCAGGTACCATGCTGGTCAATACCATTAAACAATTTAACAGTGATATTACCGTGACAAACCTTGATGGCACCGGCAAACCGGCAAACGGACGTAGTCTGATGAAAGTTGTGGCACTTGGCGTTAAGAAAGGTCATCGCCTACGCTTTACCGCCCAGGGTGCAGATGCTGAACAGGCGCTGAAAGCCATTGGCGACGCTATCGCTGCTGGTCTTGGGGAGGGCGCATAATGAGCAGACGTGTTGCTACTATCACCCTTAATCCGGCTTATGACCTTGTTGGTTTCTGCCCGGAAATTGAACGCGGCGAAGTGAACCTGGTGAAAACCACCGGTCTGCATGCGGCGGGTAAAGGCATCAACGTGGCCAAAGTATTAAAAGACCTGGGAATTGATGTCACCGTTGGCGGCTTCCTCGGTAAAGACAATCAGGATGGTTTTCAGCAACTGTTCAGCGAGCTGGGCATTGCCAACCGTTTCCAGGTTGTACAGGGGCGCACTCGAATTAACGTTAAGCTGACGGAAAAAGACGGCGAAGTGACCGACTTCAACTTCTCGGGTTTTGAAGTCACCCCCGCCGACTGGGAACGCTTTGTGACTGATTCTCTGAGCTGGCTCGGTCAGTTCGATATGGTCTGTGTCAGCGGAAGCTTACCGTCAGGCGTCAGCCCGGAAGCGTTCACCGACTGGATGACTCGCCTGCGTAGTCAGTGTCCTTGCATTATCTTTGATAGTAGCCGTGAAGCGTTAGTAGCAGGTTTGAAAGCGGCACCATGGCTGGTGAAACCTAACCGCCGCGAGCTGGAAATCTGGGCAGGCCGTAAACTGCCTGAAATGAAAGATGTGATTGAAGCTGCGCATGCGCTGCGTGAACAAGGTATCGCGCATGTTGTTATTTCACTGGGTGCTGAAGGCGCGCTTTGGGTTAATGCCTCCGGCGAATGGATCGCCAAACCACCGTCAGTCGATGTCGTAAGCACCGTTGGCGCAGGGGATTCTATGGTTGGTGGCCTGATTTATGGCTTGCTGATGCGTGAATCCAGTGAACACACACTGCGTCTGGCGACAGCTGTTGCAGCCCTGGCGGTAAGTCAAAGCAATGTGGGTATTACCGATCGTCCGCAGTTGGCCGCAATGATGGCGCGCGTCGACTTACAACCTTTTAACTGACAGCAGGAGAGGCATAATGAAAACGCTGCTGATTATTGACGCTAATCTCGGTCAGGCACGCGCCTATATGGCGAAGACCCTGCTGGGCGCGGCGGCGCGAAAAGCAAAACTGGAAATCATCGACAATCCGAACGACGCTGAAATGGCGATTGTTCTCGGTGATTCCATCCCGAATGACAGCGCGCTGAACGGTAAAAATGTCTGGCTGGGTGATATTTCCCGGGCAGTTGCGCACCCTGAGCTGTTCCTGAGTGAAGCCAAAGGCCATGCGAAACCTTACACTGCGCCGGTCACTGCGACAGCACCGGTTGCCGCCAGCGGTCCGAAACGCGTAGTTGCGGTGACTGCTTGCCCGACTGGCGTAGCACACACCTTTATGGCGGCTGAAGCCATTGAAACCGAAGCGAAAAAACGTGGCTGGTGGGTGAAAGTTGAAACCCGTGGTTCTGTTGGCGCGGGTAATGCAATCACCCCTGAAGAAGTCGCCGCAGCGGATCTGGTGATTGTGGCGGCAGATATCGAAGTGGATCTGGCGAAATTTGCTGGTAAACCGATGTATCGTACCTCTACCGGTCTGGCGCTGAAGAAAACCGCGCAGGAACTGGATAAAGCGGTTGCTGAAGCAACGCCGTATGAACCAGCGGGCAAAGCTCAAACAGCGACCACTGAAGGTAAGAAAGAGAGTGCAGGCGCTTATCGTCACTTGCTAACGGGCGTCTCTTACATGCTGCCGATGGTCGTTGCAGGTGGTCTGTGTATCGCGCTTTCTTTTGCTTTTGGTATCGAAGCGTTTAAAGAGCCGGGTACGTTGGCAGCGGCGCTGATGCAGATTGGCGGTGGTTCAGCCTTTGCGCTGATGGTGCCGGTACTGGCAGGTTATATTGCCTTCTCCATTGCCGATCGTCCGGGCCTCACGCCGGGTCTGATTGGCGGTATGCTGGCTGTCAGCACCGGTTCTGGCTTCATTGGCGGTATTATTGCGGGCTTCCTGGCTGGTTACATTGCGAAGTTAATCAGTACGCAATTGAAACTGCCACAGAGTATGGAGGCGCTGAAACCGATTCTGATCATTCCGCTAATTTCCAGTCTGGTGGTCGGTCTGGCGATGATCTACCTG
>ERZ791915.2788-NODE-2788-length-10438-cov-2.510161_pt1 | contig 10438 bp, 11 predicted proteins | sample MGYA00510139_ERZ791915 | MGnify/ENA primary metagenome ERZ791915 (study PRJEB30046, sample SAMN00792117) | human gut metagenome | study: EMG produced TPA metagenomics assembly of the A metagenome-wide association study of gut microbiota in type 2... | reverse complement strand
CGTTCATATAATTTTCACGCCACCTTTCTTTTCAATGCTTCAATTTCTTCGTGCTGCAGCTGGATTGCCTTGATCAGATACGGGATCACAGCTCTTTCATTCCAGTCTTCAATCAATCCGTTCTGGTATCTGGCAGCTAATGGAAGGTACTGTTCCACATCCTCTGCGTAAAGCCCGGGAATGGGAACGTGTTGTTTGTCGTATAGACCTTTAGAGTCCAAAATCGCAGCTAACATATCTATGTCAGCTCCATACATTCCTTTTAAGATAGCCCTGTCTCCCAACACCATTTCTATAGGTGACCTAAATGAAGTACATCTGCTTCTTCTCCCTGAATAATGTGAGCGGTGAGAATAATGAGAACGATGGCCAGCGATCAAAGTAAACTTACCATTTCCATTTAATTTTATGACGTTTTTTATAATAGATTTCTTCTTACTCGTAACTGTTTGTTCATCATCATTATTTCCTACAGTATACATATAGTCGTTTGTATCTTCTACATCATTTCCCGATATGGAAAATACAGACGCAACTAATAAAGACTTTATTATATTTGATGCTATTTTATTCATGTTATTGTGCCTTTGTTTTTAACGCTTTGATAGTTGCCTCATTAGCTCTTCCTGTAACACTAAGGTTGTTGTATGCTTGGAAGAAACGAACTGCTGTTGCAATATCCTTAGTAAACTCTGTTCTACCATCATTTGTCATGACAATCTTCTTCGGATCAGGAGCGAATCCAGCCTTGGTCAACAAGTTCACAAGTTCTGTCACATCAGTACCCTTATCGGTTGATGATTCTGAATACGATAACTCACGAGTACCAAGGATAACGGTTGTCTTGCTATTATTCCATGACTTCAACTTATTAATGGTAGTTTGGTCTGCAATACCAGTCTGAGGTAAACCTGCATCCTTTTGGAAGTGCTTGACAGCGGATGCTATGGTAGCATCATAGAGACAATAGCCCTCCTTTTCCTTTATCCAAGAGCGGTTGATGTATAAAGCTGTTGCAAGGTAGCCTGTAAGTGAGGTTACGTCACTTCCATGGATACCTGTCTTTAATGTTCTATCACCGATTGAATAATCACCTGCAGTCTTTGGCTTAGGTTTGCTGTAAGAATACGAGCTGCTACGAGAACTTGATGAGTAATGACTTGAACCACCTCCGTATGATGAATAATGAGAGTAGTGTGACCTGTGACCAGATCCACCACCGCCACCACCTGAACGATGTGACATGTGCGAACGATGGCTTGCAATGTATTTCACCTCACCATTCTTATCGAGTTTTGCTACATTCTTGAATACCTTTCCCCATGAGCGTTTAGTCTCACCGAAGAAATCATCATTATTGCCAAGGTCAGGCATAAAAGTGGCGGTTTCTTCTGCTTGAGCATGAGTTGGCAATAATGCCGCAGCAGCAGAAAGCAACAATGCCTTTATTTTGTTTTTTGCTGAATTCTTCATTTTTCTTTCGTCTTAATAAGGTTCAACCAATAGTTGTCGGGAGATACAGCCAAAAATTGATCAAGGTATTTCTTACCGTCCTCCGTTAGATGACCTCCGTTGAACGAAATTATTTCTGCCAGTTGGTCAACTTCTTCTGCTACTGTGTTTTGCAGATCTATTTTGGTCTTTTCAATCCAGTCGCTCTTATTCTGATTTGCAGCCAAGTATTCCGTTGGAATAGAATTCATAAGGGCAAGTATCTGTCCGTATTGCTTTCCATCTATCAAAAAGGTTACTTGGTCTTGCATCTTTGCGAAACAAACATCTGCCTGTGACAATGCTTCATCCTTATAAGATGATGTTCTGAAACTTCCGTCATACTGGTTGGAGGCTTGTATAAAACCTGCAATGGCTTTTCCGTAATTTCCATTAGCAAGATAACCGTCTGCTGCTTTCATCCTTTGCTCATAAGCGTTGATTTCGTCAGTAGATACTGCATAAGTTCCGCCATAATAGCCAACTCCGCAGAACATGGCTGCTGGCATTGCTATCTTCAACAGCATCTGACGAAGGCGACTACTATCAGAAACAACGTATGGTGACAAGATTCTGTTCTTTTCTATTTTGCACCAATCATCATACTTAACACCCATTTCACCATATAGACCTTTTATCTCTGATTCCAATTTTTCGATGTCAGACAGTTTATCAGAAGCATAGTGTCCAGACTTGCTGATGTAGGAAGCTGATGGCTTGACAAGTGCGGTATTCAATAGGTTAGTGAAATCTATCTTCTTTGCATCCAATACTTCTTTGACAGAGTTTACCTTCCTTTGTCTATGACTGTTCAAAGTCTTTTCCTTCAGATTCTTGCACCAGTTGTTATCGTTGATACCCAATTGATTGCTGATGACATGAATCTTGCCTTCTATCAAATACAGCTGATTCTCTGCTGACGCTGGATAATAAGCAACTGCATCCCAAATAATATCTTTTGGAAGTACAAGAAGGGACTTCAATGCCTCATCATATTCTTTCTTCAACTCTGCCAACATTCCTGGAAGTTTATCCAGTATGTTATCCGACTCGTTTATGTATGGATCAAAGCTATTGCTTGAAGGTTCCTTGACGGCTGTCTTTAGTCCTAAGCCGTAGCATATAGAGTCGAACACATAATTGACAACGTCTTTCTTGAACTTTGATTTTTTACTGTAATCTTGCTTAATCATTTCTATTTCCGCAAGATAATTTTTGCCAGACTCATTGAAGGTATTGTAAATGCGTTGCCCATAACCAGTGGTCAGTACATCTTTCAGAACAACCTTAGTGGCAGGATATTCATCGTAGGCTGAATAGTCAGCAAGGATATTAGCCAACTGAACGGTTCGAATGGGTTCTATACCATTCGTTTGGATAATATCCTTTATGCCTGTATGTAATTGATATTTCTTATTCATGTCATATGTCGAATTTATACATCGGATGACTCAAAACTCTCAAACGTTTTCTTATTTGTTCAGCAGTCAGAGTTTGGCGCTTTTCCTCCTCCTTATACTCATATAATCCTATTTCGTCATCGTAATCTGTATGAGACGATGTTGATGGGAGTTCACTTGTGAATCGGTTATACTTGGTAGCTAGTTCTCGTTTGGAAATAAACAGTCGTTCAATATCTGTCTGAGCATACTGGGCCTCTATCAATTCCTTCTTTGTATAAATTTTAAGAGGGGAGTATTTCGACATCTTAGCTTTTGCTACCAGAATTTTCTCATTAACAGCAGCAATCTGTTTCTCCACGTTGCTTCTTTGCCATAGTATGAGCTTAGGTAGAATGGATTCTAATTCCTTTTCGTCATATAGGCAAGCTACAGACATATCGTCCTGACTTCCAATCTTGCTTAACTGCGGAAGCGTATCTTCTATTTCTTTCTGTGCATCATTGTTTGACGTGTTAGCAATGAGCTTCAATATCTGAATATAGAAGTTCGCCTGATTGTATGACTCTCCGAAAGAGTCGTCCAATCCATCAGAAGCAAGGAAAACAGCTACAGGATAATCTCCATTGCCTTGATAGCAATAGCGGAATTCAGATAGCACATCTGTATCACAAATGGATGTTGTCTTATTCAGAAAACATCGTTCATCCCAAGGGATAGGTTCATTCCAATTACCATCTCCATCAAAAGAGAAACACTTCCCATCTCCGAGGTGGAAAGCAAACCAGTACATTGGTGTTCTGACATAACACATCAATGTACAGCCGTATGTCATGTCTATGGAGTGAGGATCTTGTGGGTCGGTAATCAACTTAAGTTCTTCATCGGTAAATGGATTTTCTTTTACATGTTGTTCTACCATAGTTCTCCATCCGAATATGATTGACTTAAACAACTGGTTCAGTTGATCATCCACTTTACTGTTCTTTCGTAGATTCTCTTCTTTGCGCTCGGTAGTCAACGCCGATACTGCTGTAAATGGTTTTCCCTCAAATATGCTGGAATCTATATTTTCAACAAATCCCATTACTTTCTTGAAAGCACATTCAACTATTGTCTTTGAACCAACATCACTTCTGAAATACCTGCTGCCACCATGTCCATCACTCAAGACAGCCACTGCAATACCATTATCAGTACTACACATTGCATAGTCCTGACATACTTTACCTGTTGCTTTATGGCTTTCTCCTTGACAAAAATGAACTAATTTCTCCATCAAAGAAAACTTGGTTTAATCCCAATCGTCGTAATTATCAGTATAATTCGCAGGAGCAGCCTCTGACTGAGCTCCGTCAATATCCTTGGTTGCTTCGGTTACATCCTTGATAACCTGTTCCTGCTTTGTGGTATCGCCAGCAGTACTACTCTTGCTACCAATCTGCGAAGAGGTAACGGCTACAACTCGAATGATTTGCTTTAAGGCATCAATATTGTGAACTGTAAATACTGCCTCATTCGTTCCAGTGAACTGAGTGAGAACATCCTTGTCTGCATCATCACCAATGGCGATAGCTATCTTAATCGCATTCTTGAACCAGTTGTTTGCCTTCAGTTTTGACAAACCTCCATAGAAATCGTCTGTAGGCCCACCATCAGAAAGGAGAATAATTGCAGGAGCAAAACTTCCGCTTGGGGTCTGCATAAACCCATTGCGAGAGAGTTTTGTGTTGAGCTCCTGACAAGCAGCACCAAGTGAAGTTAGACCACTTGCACTTACATCCTGCCATACAAACTCTGATGCAAGCTTTGGTTCGTCATAAAGCCAGTTACAGCCACTTGAAAACTCAAGAGCTGCTACCTTGATTTCGGCATCTGGATTGGATGCAGAAATCTCATCAAGCATAGGAAGTACGTTCTCAACAGCATCATTAACGGCACCAATCTTGTTACCTGCCATACTACCTGATGTGTCGATTACAAAGAAAAGTGTCATTGTTCTGCGTGGGACACTTACCACGTCATCTAAAAGGCCCATTGTTGTAAAAATTAAATATTTGTCATTTCTCCTCGATAAGGAATCTCACGGATTTTGAACATTATTTTTAATCCTTCTTTTACAGGCATAATACCTTGCGATTCTACGGTCTTGACCTTGCCACTTGGTGTTTCGACCGTCCATTTGTCTGATGAGATATTCCTAATTATCAATACGCCATTGGCATCTTTTGAAACAATTGCATCTGGCGTATTATCGTTATCAATAAAGATCTCTGTCTTATCGGTGAGAGGCAATGATCTGTTATTGATAAACAGACGCTTGGAGATGTCAATGTTGCATCCTCGGTTGATACACTTGCCAACGGCTCCATTGGTTTCAACAAAGGTTTCTTCTTTGCAAGTAGGACAGATGACCAATTGATCACGAACTCGTGAAATGATCTTCTCCCAATTCTGTTCAATCATTCGTTTCTCTGGATTATGTAGATAATCCTGACTGAACTCACGTTCGAAAGTTTCACGAAGGATAGATGGGAATACAAACCAACGTCTGATGACATTCTGATGGATTCCTCTCACAGGACGATTGGTATTATTTGTCGGATCATAAATAAAGATAGCTTCACTTCCATAGAACTTACGCTCATAGCTTTCCGTCATACAAGGACATGCAATGACTCGTTCTCCTTCAAATGGGTGGTTAGCATAGAAGAGCATAAACAGAATGACAGAAAGCGAAAATCTGTCGCTTCTCTTGTCTGGAATACCACCAGCAACAATCTCAGGAGCCATATAACGAGCCTTACCCATAATGCCAGATTTCTCGCCCTGAGGCATTACGTTGTCATTATCGCAGATTAGCACATCGCCATTGGTTGGGTCTATGAAGAAGTTGCCATCTTTTAGGTCTTGATAACTGTAGCCACAACGATGAAGCATCATGAATCCATCACAGATCTTCATAGCTGCAGCCAACATTACTGTAAAAGACTTGAAACAAACCTTGGCGAGCAAATAATTGCCGAACTCATAGTAATTCTTTGGTCTCAGTTGCATAACATAACCAAAGCTACCAAGTTGACGGTTTGTCAAATGCTCTGGCCATAGGAATGCATCAGAAGGAGCACCATTCATGATATTCTTTTCGAGATTTCTGTAAAACTTCTCGTCTGGTGCAGTCAGATACCACTTCAGAACCTTTTGTTGGCCATTCAAATCTACGAGATAGACAATACCTTGTCCACCTCGACCTAATTCCTTGATGATGGTTACACAACCTCCATTCGTGAGAGATATTCTTGTTCCTTTTGCTAAATCTGCCATCATATTTCAATTTTAGTAATCTCCACCTTTGAGATCAACCTGTTCTACTGATACCACATTTCCACTCGTTCCACAGTTGGGGCATGTAATATATTCCTGTCCATGGTAGCAGAAGAACTTGTTGCATGATGAGCAAACAATGTGTCGTTTTTCACCACAATAAGGGCATCCTGGATATTCTGTATCTAAAGTTATATTGCCTTTGACATTGATTTTGCCATAGCCTTCTCGTTGTGCTTTTTCTTTGTCAATCTTGAAAGCCCACACGAACTTGTATTGACCGGAACAAATCTTATCGACTGTTATACCGAAAGGTTGTTTTGTTCGTTCACAGGCTGCCATTACAGCAAAAGCTTCATTGCTTAATGTTGTCATAATCTGCTATGAGTTATATTTTTTGAGGTAAAAATAGTGCTTTTACTTCAAAACAACAAGATTTATACGCATTTTTCATTAAAAGCCTTTGTTTTTTGAGTATAAATTTTAATTTTGCAAGCAAAATTCGCGAAAAACAATGGGTTTATATTGGCGCAGAAGCACTAAAATTCTTCCAGGTGTACGAATCAACTGGAGCAAAAATGGACCAAGCATATCAATGGGACCTAAAGGGGCAAAGGTGAACATTGGCAAGCGTGGAACTTATGTGTCTGGAGGCATTCCAGGCACGGGTCTTTATTACCGTCAAAAAGTGGGTGGAAGATCAAAATTAAATAGTTCTTCAACTGCTGGAACAAATCCTCCAACCAGTGCCACTACTCAGACAACATTTGGATTTTCCAAACAGGGTTGCCTTGTGTTCATTGTTGCGTCTGTAATTCTTTCGTTGCTACTTTCAAGCAACTTCATAACAGCTGTATTGGTTGCAGTAATTGCAGGACTATGCTGGTTCTTCTTCATGTCACGAAAGAAGGCTTCTCCTCCACAACCAAACACGAATGCGACACAACCTACACAGCCTGCTCCAATTTCACCCTCATCTACACCAACTCCTTTTCAATCGGCTTCTTTGTCTAACGATATTGATGTAAAGGTTGCTGTAGCCGAAGTTGAGCATCTTATTACTGAGATTGACAATACGACAGACAAGGTGAAACTACCATCGATCTACCGTAAACTCATGTCAATCGTCTATAAGTTGGAGAAAATAAATGGCGTTGAAATTAAAGGACTTCCGATTGAGATAGCAAAGAAACGTATATTAGAAAACTATCGCAGACGTTTGAACTCTTAAAGATGTAAATTTATGCAATATGTTATAGCCATAGTTATAATAGCCATTATATTATATTGGACTTGGGAAATTCTTCTCTTGTTGTTTCTATTGTACGGAATAGGAATAATTGCCAAATCTATATATAAAAGTTCGAGCACACATGCTGTACTTTACATGTATTTGTGGATAGTATATGGAGGATTTGCCTTCCTTCTTCTATGTTTACCAATTACACATGTGCGCTGGTTCAAAGGCGAAAGGACTTGGTTGGAAAAATTGTATAATACAGAGTATCTGTCTAAGATAGAAAAAGATTGCAATAAATACATAGCATTTATTTTAGTAAACCAATTAAACGAATGTAAAATCCATCCATCTACAGAGAGATATAATCTGTATAATAGAATTGCGAGTCAAAATGCCGAGAATTTGTATCTTGATTTTCGTGTCGGAACGCTTGCTAAAACATTCTATGATATGAACAAGAACGAATATGACAATGATTACTACCGGTATTCATATATGTATCCAGAGGTTTATGATAATGAATTCAAGAAGTACGAATTGCTTGATGGAGTGGATTTTATATTAGATGGTATTTTCATAAAAAAAGGTTGCAAGGCGTTGTGTTACGTGACTCGGAGAGTAGTTCTGAAGCCGGATGCTTTAAGGCGGAAAAGTTACCTAAGACAATTAGAAAGAAATTTGGAGATCCTATAGAGACCTCAAAAGATTCGGCTAATTATATAACAAAGTGGTTGTTTGATGATAAGCATATTATAGTAGCCTCGATACGTGAATTTAATGGGAATGGTGGTGATGATACATATTATTCGTATTACAACGAGTCTCAACGCTTCACAGGCGTCATAATATATAATCCGCATTCCGTCATATCTTTAATCGAACAAGAAAGATTAACACGTAGAGAAGCTGCAAGAGTCGCAAAAGAACAGAAAAAGAAGAAGCAAGAACAAGCACGGAAAGCATTATTAAAACAACAAGAAGAACAAAAGGTTGTTCGTCAGAAAGAAATTGCAGATAGTATTTTTGCAGCAAAAAAGAAAAACGACATTCAAAATGGTTTCTAATAATTTTATAATGCATATAGTATCAGCGACTACAGCAATTATATCGCTGATACTACTTATGGCATCTGTATATTATGGTTTGTATGAACAATGGATTTATGTGACAATTTGCATTGTTGCCATCGTATTGGATTTCTACATCCATACGGCGCTGATAAATAAAATCAACAACAAATACAATAGTAAACAGGCTAAGTCAAAGAAAACTACCAATCTGAAAGATTAGCGTTGGCCTCAACCTTTTTTTCTATATCGTCTGGTAAATTATAGAAGAAGTCAAAACCTGTGATACGTTCAACTTGGTCAATGCTATTAACATAACTTGACTGTGGATTGTTGCATGGATGATTTTTGTAGATAAAGCCAATAGCCTTTGGCGGGCCATTCATGCACAGAACCACCTTGAAGAATCCTTCAGGAACAGTCACTTTGTTAGGACCAATCGTTTCGTGCTTACCCTTATACAGAATGGGGCCTGCAACAATGTAGATGTCACCATACTTGTTAGCCCAATTACGACAAGCAATCTCCAACTCATTCCAATCACCACAGTTAAGATTATGATCCTGTGGACAAACATTTGTAAGGAAAAACGACTCCTTCATTGGCTCAGATTCCCATTTGTTGTCACCAGCAGGACACATGTGACCACGGTCATAACCAGAACCTTTGTAATCAACAAGTTCTGCTCGTGGCGCAGGCACCTTATCATCTATAATAAAGTTTGACAATCTCTTCTGATTACCATTTGTGTGGTCTGAAATTAAATGCCAAGCCACCCACTTCGGAATTTTATTCACCTTGTCATATGAGGTAGTATAAGCAGTCCTCTTTAGGATAAAATCGTTGTCAGAATAAGCCGGAACCTCCAAACCTTGATGATTTTGTTGGCTGATGCTTACGGATTTTGTCGCATTTTGCGTTAAGATTGTTTGTTTTGCCACTGGTGATTCCTGTGCATTTGCAAACATCCCAATTATCATCTGGTCTATCTTTCCTGGTTGACATCCAAACAAGGAAAAAAACATTATAGTAGTTAGGAGTAATCGTATCATAAATGCATGTTATTTTTTCTGAGTGCAAAATTATAAAAAATCACAAAAAATAGGCAAAACTATTCATTTTTCTTTTTCCAAATAATACATGCTTCCCAAAGATAGAAAAATCAAAACTTACCAAACCGTAGAAGATAATGATTGACTTATGGTTCAGAACCGAATGCATCACACAAAAAGACTAATAATAATCATAGGGTGAAGATGCTTTACTTGGTTCTAATTTGAGATTTTTCATAAGTCATTTCCTGTAAATGCTGATATTGTTCTTTCACCGCCCGATACATCGAATAATGTGCAAAGGATTCTTCCTTATACTTCACGCTACTAACTGACGTAGCAACAGCCCACGTAACAATAATAACAATAAAGGCTACAACATATCGGAGTTTAATATGATAGCCACGTATAAACATCCCATTGATATAGTGTGGAATAACCGTTACTGGAATTTTCAACTCATTGATTTTGGCAAATATATCATCCTGCCGTTTTAATATGCTTTCGGTATTTGCTTCAATAGTCATACGATTAAGATTGTAATCGCAAACATGCCTATAGAGGTATTCAAGAAATTTAGACTTCTGCTTGAATAATTCAATGAGTTTCGGGAACCACAGCGAAAACGGTAATGTGTCCGGCTGTTGCTTCCAGATATGCTTCTTCACCACTGATAATGCATCGTTCCAGCAAGTACAGAAACTTTTGGCGACTCCATTATAAATGGTCTTTTCATCAAAGTCCACTTTTACAGATTGCTCTGATTTAGAAATTGTGGTATTCTGTTTTTCAATACACTCTTTTAGCTCGTTGATACTTTGGCGCAAATTTGCAAGATTTGCAGCTACTACATCTTCTTTCATT
>ERZ791915.2787-NODE-2787-length-10438-cov-45.228450_pt1 | contig 10438 bp, 7 predicted proteins | sample MGYA00510139_ERZ791915 | MGnify/ENA primary metagenome ERZ791915 (study PRJEB30046, sample SAMN00792117) | human gut metagenome | study: EMG produced TPA metagenomics assembly of the A metagenome-wide association study of gut microbiota in type 2... | reverse complement strand
CCGTTGTCCCGAAGCGTCTGCAATGTTCGTGGGCTGATGTTCAGCATCCGGCACACGTCCTGATTGTCCATCCACTCGCTCATTTTCTTTTCGCCGTGCCTATGGCAGATGGCATCCATCCGGCTGACGAAGCGGTCGAACTTGGCGACCAGTTCCTCGAAGGTCTTTCTCTCGATTGATACGATTTCCATATTGTCTTTCTTTTAGTTGTTACTGTTTCTTCTGCCGCAAAGGAATATATAATCTGTTATCCTGCAATGGATTTTTCGGAAGCGGCAGCGTGTTGCGTCAATAGGTAGCCTCTGTCTGGGATGCCGTCTTTCCTTTGACCGTTATCATTCCTTCTTCCGCAAAGAAATACATAATCCGGCATCCGGCAATGGTTTCAATCAAGTCTGGCAGCAGGTGGCACAGGGTGGTAGAGGTTGGCACAGGCATAACCCATCGATTGCCCAATCCACCCAGCCCTTAATTCCCATATTTAACAAGGATGCCAAAACCCCAATAAGGGCTTAATTCAGAATTGTCCGTGACTGGACTTTTGCTCTTTCGGTTATCCACATCCGGCAAAACAGTGAAGTCCTCACCTCTTTATCAACCGCCATAAAGCAAAACCACACAAAATTGCCGAAGCGAATCCAAGTGCTTGACAGGTTGAACTATAGACACTTACTTTGCTCCCGACAAACGGTCAACTATGCGCATACAGACCACAAGTATTAACTTTTACATGTAACAAGATGGCAAAGAGAAGAAACTACGAGAACGATGAAGCGTTCAAAAATCTCAGGGTGGAAGACTACCTGCCCGAAATGAAATGGTGTGAGCCGGAGGCAAAGGATTCCACAACGAAAGAGACGGACCTATTCCCTTCGATGGACGATTCGGGCACATCCGCAGCACAGGCAGCGGTATCCGAAACTTCCCAACCTAACGAGCAAGAGGTATGGGAGGACAAAGTGGAAACTGGCGATACTGATGTTATCGACAATGATGGAGTGGATGAAGCAGCTCCAGAAGCGGAGGAGGAACGAACCATCGTCAGACGCATCAGTAGCAAACAGCGCAAACTATCGCTGGAGGAATACCGCACCACCTACTTGCAAGTCCCCAAGATTACCGACCGCAAGCCTGTGTTCCTTAGCGGAGAGGTTCGTGATAGGCTGGACGAGATTGTCCGCCGTCTCGGAGGCAGGGGATTGAGCGTGTCGGGACTGGTCGAGAACCTCGCCCGGCAGCACCTCATCGCCTACGAAAATGACATCGCCCAATGGCGTAAATTGTAGGAATTAAGACAAGACCAACGGGCAGTCTTTGGGGTGTAATTCAGAGATGCTCTAAATCATTTGTAACGAAGTTTGGAGGGGCAAGTTTATGTTTCGGGCAGACCGAAACCACTTGCCCCGCTCCAAACCTCGCAGGGAAGCCACATCCCGTTGGTCTATCTTATGCACAATTGTTGCAATCAGTATTTAAACTAAGAAACAGACATTTATGGACAGCGAAAAAAGAAAGAACAACGAACGGGAACGAACCAACAAGGGCGGTCGTCCCGTCAAGGGTGTCACCGAGAAACTGAAATACCGCATCACGGTGAAGATGGCAACGGAGGACTACTATCTGTTGAAGTCCAAGGCGAAATCGGCAGGAGTATCTGCCAGTGAGTTTATTCGGGGTTGTGTCACAAATGGTGGCGTGAAGGAACGGCTATCGAAAGAGCATGGCGACCTTATCCGCAAGCTATGCGGCATGGCGAACAACCTGAACCAGTTGGCGAGAAAGGCGAATGCGGAGGGGTATGTCTCCGTGTTCTTGCCTTGCCGCACACTGATGATAGAGATAGACAACCTTATAAACCGGATACGCCTATGATAGCGAAAATCATGAAAGGCTCCGATTTCAAGGCGGTAGTTTACTACATCCTAAATGATGAGAAAGGAACTCAAATCATAGACTCGGACGGCTTATTTCTGGAAAATAATGACACGATAGCGCAGGGTTTCATTGGTCAAGCGCAGATGAATCCGAGGGTGACAAAGGCTGTCGGGCATATCGCTTTGAGCTTCTCCAAGGAGGATGCACCACGGCTGAACAATGCAATCATGGCTCAGATAGCCCGTGAGTATATGGAGCGGATGGGCATCAAGGACACGCAGTACATCATCGGGCGGCACTTCGACAAGGAGCATTCGCACGTGCATATAGCGTTCAACCGTATCGACAATAACGGCAAGACCATTTCCGACCGGAACGACCGTTTCCGAAGCGAGCGCATCTGTAAGGAACTAACCAAGAAATACGGGCTTCACTTCGCCAACGGCAAGGAACAGGTGAAGATTGACCGACTGCGTGAGCCGGACAAGACAAGGTATGAGTTATACGAAATCTTGAAAATGGAGGTAGGCAGATGCAAGGACTGGAACACCCTACTTGGACGGTTGAGGCGGCAAGGTATTGATGTACGGTTCAAGTATAAGGGGCAGGCGGATGAGATTCAGGGCATCGTCTTTACGATGAACGGCTACCGCTTCAACGGTTCCAAGGTGGACAGGCAATTCAGTTATTCCAAGATTGATGCGGCATTAAACCGTAACAATTACGAGGAACGACAGACGCAACCTCAACCGCAGGCTAACCGGGAAGAAATAAGCCCGACAACAAACAATGCAAGCGGTCTTATTGAGGGTTCATTAGGCTTGTTCACACCGACCAATGTGCCTGAGGAACAGCAACCTTACGACCCATATCTGAGAAACAAGAAAAAGAAGAAACAACGTAAAATCAACTGGTAATTATGGCAGATAACAATGTATTCATCCTCTTCGAGGAAATCAAGACAGCCTTGAATGGCATCAAAAGTAAAGTGGAAGAGTTGCCCAATATAGCAAGCCAACAGCTTCAAATCGGAAATGACAAGCCGGACTTGTCCCCAATTAAGGAGACAATATCAGAAATGGCAAAGGCTCAGTATGGAGAAATTAAGGGCTTGTTGGATAAGCATTGGAAGGCTTACGCCCAGCTTTCCACTTTGACCCTGCACCACCTTGATGCAATCAAGAAATCGCAGGAAAAGCAAGAAGTACAACAAGAGCAGCAACCGCAGGAGCATATTCATAAACACAGCTTTGACATCAAATCAAGCAAGGTCTTTTCTTTCGTTGTGGGGCTTGGCGTGGTATGTGTCTTGTCTTTATGGGGCAATATCGAACAATGGCAGTCCAAACGGCAGTATGCCGACGATGCGTTGAAGTTCCGTGCCATCCGCTCATGGGGCGGATGTACAGCGGATAACATACTTTGGCTGAATAAGGTGTTTGACATCCATCGGGACGAGAAAGCCATCGAATGGGTACAGAAACAGGCTGACGGGTACGACACATCCCTGAAAGCCGTTTCCGACAGCCTGATGCAGGAGAGTATTAAATAAATGCACAATTAACCGTAAGCAGTTTCTACGATTAAAATACTTTAGGAAAACTGCTTACGGCTAATATTATACTATTAGTCAAAAAGAGTACTTTCTTCTTGATACCTCATAACTATCTTAAAACAGCATTCCATTGTTCTAATTCCTATGTTAGGATATGAAATGAGTGAAATCATGGATTTTAGGCCATCATCTCGAAGTGCATTATTTATTGTTTCAATTTGCCGCTTCTGCCTAATCTGAGTAACTTTTTTTAGGTCGTTGTATGGAATAGAAAACCATTTTTCCTTAAATGTTTCGAACAAATCATCTGAAGCCATCGGGTCGTAGTCGTAAATCTCAACAGGAATGTTGCACTGCGACAGATAGCTGACCATGAGTGTTCGGACGGTGTCTTTGTCGAGTCCGCCGTTATGTGTTCCCAACATCGGGAACGCAACGGACGTAATGCCGCGTTCCTCGTATGTGTCAACAAATTTTTTCAGCCCTTGCTCCAGATACTCGATTTTGCTTGGGTATTTCCAATGAAACTTTGTTGGGAAATTCAGCACCCACGGGTCGGTTTCATCGCCTTTGTAAAGCCACAGTTTGCCAATGCCGATAAGATGCCGCTTGCAATAATCGTGGTAAATGTCGAACATCTGTGGATAACGCAGTTTGTAAACGAGCGCAATGCCTTTTCCCATCACACCCACGCAATTGACCGTGTTGACAACGGTCTGTGCTTTCGTATTGAAGATGTTTCCTCTTACTATCGTTATGTTGTTCATGTCTTTATGCTAAATGTTTTGATATACAAGCCATTCTTTTGTCCTTGCTTTCGGGTCAACGAAAGAAATGTTAAACGGAATATCCGTTTTCTTCCATGCTATAGTTCCCTTTAAGCGCAGTTCGTTTGTTGTGTCGCGGATAACTTCGCAATCAGACAAGTCGAAATCCACTTCAGACATTTTCTCGCCAGTGATGTTGAAATAGTATTCATCCTCGAAGTCTGTTGACAGACGGACGTTGTCTTCTGATGACGAAAGATTAAGGCTTCGATTCTCTCGCTCGAAAAGACTCTCATCGCCGTATGTCACAATCTTTTCAGAAATTGGGTCATCTGCAAAGATTTGTTTCAAGAGTTCCGCATAAGAACTGTCGTAGCAGATAATTTGAAGAGACTTGATATCGCTAAAGTCAAATTCCGACATAACAAGGAATTCTTGCTGAGAAAATCTCATCACTTTACTTATCTCATTCAAATGCACTTCGCGATTATATCTGCCAGAACTTTTCGCAGCAATATAAGCATCGTCCATTGTACTGTACAGATATTCAAGTCCTAATGACTCTGGCTTAGTAATGATTTTGTACACATTTGGATTGTCCGACTGCATATTTCTGTCGCTGTAATAACATTGCTCAGGCATCTTAGCCAAAACCTCGTCCATGTCGAACTTGAAGAATACAGGTACGGGACATTTCGGGAGTCCCAACCCGACAGCCTTTGGATATTTACTTTTCCATTCACCTCTCCAGTTATAATAACCCAATTGTGAATCTGCACCCAGAGCCTCGTTGTAATACTGCGTTGGAGTACAAGGACGGAAATAGAAGCGGGCGAACTTGTGTGCCTTGCTGCTGCGGAATACGACCGAGCCAGCAGAGTCATATTTCAACAATCCCAGTTCCTCGGCACGGTCTCGGCTGAGAATCTTCCGACTGCGTATAACATCTATTGCATTGTAAAAGTGTGTAAAGTGGTAGATGCACGGATTGCTGCGATAATCCCTGATTCTGTCTGTAAATGTAACAATGCTGCGATGGTTGGCGAAGATGTTCTTAAAGCCCGGAACGTCTTCTTGAACTTTCATGTTCCGCATCAATTCTGACCAGAACCATTTATTTTCGTATTTGCAAACCAATTCCTCGGTAAACTTTATTTTCTGTGACTGAGAAACATATCTCCAATTGAGCAGGTCGGCAAATTCTAGCAACATTTCAGTCGTAACATCCAAGCCAAGGCGCTCGTTAAAATCTTCCCAAGAAATGGCATCCTTATATTTCTTCAGGAAATCGACAGTTGCAATAGAAAGGAGTGCAGGACAACGATTGACAAATACATCCCAATTAATTTTATCCTTGAATGTATCAATGACATCGCCTGTAAGTTCCTTGTTTCCAGAAACAGATTCCCAGTCTATTTCGTAGCCATGCTCGGCAAGATAAGTCAGCAATTCAACAGTTGGTACGAAGATGTCAAGTGTTGACAGGTAATGCCAATCCCAATTTTTTTCCTTGTGACTGAGAACTACATCAAACGGCAAACCTTCGCGATGTGCAAGAACATGCCAATCCCACGGCTTGTCTTCATGCTTGTCTATGTATTCAAACGAGAAGTTGATGCTTTCGTTCTGCACCAAAGCATCCCAATCCCATTGCTTTTTCTTGTCGTATCGTTCAATTACTTTTTCTGTTAGTTCTATGTCTGTGCGATGTGACAACTTGCCAAAGTCCAACGAGTCGGCAAATAACTTGAAGTAATAGTTTCTGCCTTCCTGAGCAGAAATCCATGTCGCGTGCCCAGAGATATATTCCCAATCCCATTCTTTTTTCTGTAAGAACAGTTTCGGCAGTTTCAATATGTTTGGCAGTTTTGTCAGTTTGTTGAAATCCCACTGATAACCGTCATTATTCAGCATGTCTTCGTATATGCGCAGCCACAAACTTTGTGTCTTGTTTGCACCAGTCTTTGAGAACAGCCTATTTGCTGCGGCAGATGCCGAGAACTCTGACCAATGCACATTCTCGGTATGTTGCTCAATATATTCCTTTGCCGGGAAATCAGGCAAATCATACATGTGAGTATAGTCCCAGCGGTATTTTCCGTCGCTGTATTCCTCGACAAGCAAAATGAGTTCGTTTGCAGGGAACTTGCAGGTTATTACTGGCCAAATTTCTTCCGCCAAGTTCTGTCCTGAAATTACCTCGGCATAGGTTCCCAAGAAATTGTCGGCCAACAAATCTTTGCAACTAATACGATTGGCAAAAGCAGTATGACTCCACTTGTCAGCATACTTGCTTATATTCGACTGGATGTCTGCGACAGGCAGATTTGCAGTCAGATATTCCCAATCCAACATTTCACGCCATTCCACATCATCCAATGTTGCCAAGTCAACAGATTGACAAATCCTTTCAGTAAACAGAGTCTTGTTCCATCCTTCTGAATAACTGTCAAGGATGGTATCTGTGGAAAGATTGGCAATCAGTTGTTTCTGAATATCCAATGACGTAGCCAGTAATTGACCAACCATAGCTTTTGCCGACAACGAAAGGAACAATTCTTCCAACATTGCAGTATCGCAACACATGATTATTGTCGCAGCATCCACTACATCCCAATGCGAGGTAATGAAAGCGAGGTCGTTGCAAATTGCTGGATTCTGAGACAATGCAACCTTGTTCCATTGGAAATTCGGATTGTTGCCAACAATTGCTGAATCTGTTACACGCCGAGAAACCAAACCGTAACCTTGCGGTGTTACGACTTTGTCGCTGTATTTCTGGAAGAAGTTCGCATCCCAAACCAAGTTCGGGTTACACTCAAAGCCTGGCTTGTATGTGGTTGATGGCCAAGAAATCAATCCACACGATTCAAAGAAACCAATAACATCGTCAGTCCAAATGAGTCCAAGACCGTTGGCATTGAATCGCAGAGGAAGTTCTGATGCCCGAATACTGTCTTTCAGCGATTGCGATGTTGCATAAAGGCTGGATAGTTCCTGGTCAGTAAATATGCGTTGCACAAGTATCTGCATATTGATATGCGGATACAAGACAGCGATGTTAGAGACAATGAAGTCAATAGGATATTCTGTCACTACAAATTGCCAATCCCAACGTGCATCGGGATTAGCCACAATGTATTGACGTTGTGTGTCATGCAGTTCTTTTGTAATATCGGTAAGGTCGAACGGAATGTCGCCAAGATGTTGCGTGATGAAGTCCATACCGACAATAGGCAGAACGTCATCCCAATCCCATTGGTCATCGTCTTTCCACTCTGGGAATGAATGCTCAACGAGGAATTTCTGTATCAACTCCTTCTCAACGGGAGTTCGGGCAAACAGAGTGTATTTATCCCACGGATAATCTGTTGAATAATTGGAAATATATTGACTGTCAAGTCTGAGAGTCAATATTCCCCAATCCAAGTCTTGAATATGGTCAGGGATTATGCTTTTCAAGACCTCGACATCGCAATGTTTTGACAACGAATGCCAACGGTCAGCATCGCATTGTGAAATTATTAGCTGAAGTAATTGTGGGTCAGTCCAGACCAATCTGGAATCTTCAATCAGCTGGTCAACTTCGATAATATCTTCAAATGGCTGCAATGCTTTGTAGTCCAGAATAACATCAGGATTATTGACAAGACGATAGTACAGACATTGTTCTACCTTGCGGTCTTTCGCGTCGGCATTTACTTCAAATTCAAACAGAGCATTCAACACCGGACAGCTATTGCCTGCCGAAATGAACTTCAGTGCATATTTGCCTTCTGTCTCGTAAAGTTCAACATCCAGTTTGATTGGCTTTACACCCAAGTAATTGGTGGGTTCGGCTTTGTGAACACAGATTCCTTCAGGAACTTGCAACTTCAAGTTATTTACCAGCACATCGTCTGTCTCACTGTTGATTACTTCACACAAACAATCTTCGTAATTGAGTGTTTTAGCATAGTCAAGCGAAAGAGACAAACCTAATTCAGAATGGAACGGATAAAGTGATACGATGCCGCCGTCAGCAGCTTTCAAATTGACAAACTCCAAAGAATCTGTATTGGCAGAAAAGAATTTGTATTTCTCTTTGTTCTGCAAACAAATCTTGCCTAAAGCAGTCAGGATTACGAGATTGTTTTCCTTGTCTATGTCAATTATTCCCCATTCTTGTACTGAATACAGGAACTTATGGAACAGATTGTCTTCTGCCTCGTCGTAGTACATTCCGTTTTCTGGCTGCGCTTCTACATCAAAACCAAGAGCCCGTCCAAGAGCGACACATTCAAGTTGTGTGTTCTCGCTTTCCAAAAGCAATTCGCCGACAAGTATGTCTAATGGCTCAAGCTTGTGGGTGGTGTAGTATTCAACCATGCAAGAGCGCGTTTTCAGAGCAAGCGAACGCAACTGGCTGTCTTTTTCTACAGAACGATATATCAAATTGTTGTATGTCTGATTTTCCATATTAGTCGGCTACATTAAAAAGATGCTGCAAATAAATACCATACCACAAGCCTGTTCCACAAACGTGGATTTGCTTGATATAGAATCTTTCCATAAGCAGAAGATACATCGGCAATCCCATGCGCATAGTGAGTATATCATCAATGGCATCGCCAGTCATTTGTTGTTCCCAACGTACCAAGTCACCAACGGTGTTGAACTTCTCCAGCAATTTTGCTGTGAGATTTTCTATCTTTTCGGCAATCTGCTCGTAGTAGAGAATGCAATCATGTTGTTGTGCATTCTTTTTCTTTCCTGTAGCATGAGTTATGGCAGAACCTACGCTGACGCAGAATGTGTCTTCGTTGGTTTGCATAGTCGTGTTCATATTCTTAGTGAACGCCACCATTCTTTCTCTCAGCATTTGGTCGCTCTTCTTGAAAGCATCGACCAAAAGCGTTGTTGGCGGAATGTCTTTTGTCAGGATATTGCGCAAGGCTGTTGTACCGAGATTGATACTGTACGAACCTTCCAATTCGCCCTGATTGAACACACTGACTTCGGTAGAACCTCCGCCTTGGTCAACCATTACAGAATGTCTTGATTTCTGAATCTCCAACTTGTAGCGTGATGATATGCCATAGGCAAACATTGTCGATACAGATTCCTCCTTCTTTGACAGAATGCGCACATTTATTCCAGCCTCACGACGGATGCACTCTATCACCTCGTCACGATTCTTTGCTGTACGATAGGCAGCAGTGGCAACGGTGTAAACAACATCAACACTTTCAGAACGCATTTTCTGTTTCATCCTTCTGATTACAGGAAGAACCCTGCCTCTGAAGTATTCCATGTTCATCACGTTCTGACTGTCCAATCCTTTTCCAGTTTCTGGCTTGGCAGCATCACGAATGAAATTGTTGAAATCGAATCGTATTGCGGTTCTGATTGTTTCCTCGTCTCTGCCGATAAGCAGTTTAACGGCTTTGGTTGACAGTTCAAGGACTGCAAAATGTGGATTTTCGACGGTTTGCCCGTCTGGTGTAAGCCATGTTTCCTTTATACGCAGATTCTTGTCTGTTTCCGCGTTGATGTCACGAGTGTTCAGGTTTACAGAACGTTGTATAGGCATCGGCACTCTGACAATCTTCGCCACATGTTCTTGTTTCGGCTTGCGAACATTCCATTCAATAATCCTGCCATTGGGATTGTTCTTTACCTCATCAAATACATTCTTGTAAATAGCTTGTCCTTGCGGATTGGTGTAGTTGCTGAAATGTTCGCCGTTGCCAACGATGATAAGCAGCCTCTTTGCTCGTGACAAAGCAACATTAAGACGATTTGGAGATTTGGCAAAACCGTATTCTTTTTGTGCAGGATAACCGACATTGGGAAATCTGTTGTAGTCTGGCTTTTGTCCCCACTTCTGCGCAATGGAGTTGCTTCTTACCATCGAGACGATGATGATGTTGCGCTCCATTCCTTGGAATCGGTCAACAGAACTCATCTTAATGCTGAGTCCTTTCTTTGTTTCCTTCTCCACGATTCCCTTCAATCGTTTCAACTGACTGCCATAGAATGTAATCAGTCCGATTTCTCGGTCTTCACTGGTGGGCAAAGATTCCTGATAATTGTGGAAACTCTCTGATTTTGAGAGTTGCGACAATACCCACTCGATAGCTTCCACCTCACCTCTGTTTGCTCGTGATGTTCCGTCTCGAACTTCTGGGGAAGATGTGTTTATCCGCTGAATTCAACTTGCAAATGCAACAGAATTCTGATTAATAATTTGTTTAAATTT
>ERZ791915.2778-NODE-2778-length-10479-cov-4.108020_pt1 | contig 10479 bp, 10 predicted proteins | sample MGYA00510139_ERZ791915 | MGnify/ENA primary metagenome ERZ791915 (study PRJEB30046, sample SAMN00792117) | human gut metagenome | study: EMG produced TPA metagenomics assembly of the A metagenome-wide association study of gut microbiota in type 2... | reverse complement strand
AGGTACATGTGCGCATCAGTTCACCGCCATTCTTATGGCCTTGCTATTTCGGTACAGATATTCCTGCAAGAGAGCAGCTTATCGCTTACAACAGGACTATTGAGGATATCAGACAGATTATAGGTGCAGATTCTTTAGGCTACCTTGGAATTGACAGACTTCATGAGATGGTAGAGGGATTGCCAATCTGTATGGGCTGTTTCACAGGAAAATATCCGATGGAGCCACCGAAGGATGATATCAGAGGCGAGTATTTTGATAAAGAAATAGACCTCGAGAGAAAAATGCTTAATCGCTAATAAAGGAGAGAATATGAGTACAGACAGATACACAAGTCCTCTTTCTGAGCGTTATGCCAGCAAAGAGATGCAGTATATTTTTTCGCAGGATATGAAATTTACCACTTGGAGAAAGCTCTGGATTGCCCTTGCAGAGACTGAGATGGAGCTTGGGCTTTCACAGGATGGCAAGCCGGTTATCACACAGGAACAGATTGATGAATTAAAGGCACATGTGGATGATATCAATTATGATGTGGCAAAGGAGCGTGAGAAGCTTGTGCGTCACGATGTAATGAGTCATGTCTATGCATATGGACAGCAGTGCCCTAAGGCAGCAGGAATTATACATCTTGGAGCAACCTCATGCTATGTAGGTGACAATACAGATATCATCATCATGAATGAAGCATTAAAGCTCGTTCACAAAAAGCTTATAAGTGTTATTGCGGAGCTTGCAAACTTTGCTGATAAGTATAAGAATCAGCCAACTCTTGCATTTACACATTTCCAGCCGGCACAGCCGACAACAGTTGGAAAGCGTGCCACACTGTGGCTGAATGAGTTTATGCTGGATCTCGAGGATTTAGAGTATGTGCAGGGCACATTAAAGCTCCTTGGTTCTAAGGGCACTACAGGAACACAGGCCAGCTTCCTTGAGCTCTTCGACGGAGACAATGAGACTATAGACAAGATAGATCCGATGATTGCAAAGAAGATGGGCTTTAAGGATTGTTATCCGGTGTCTGGCCAGACATATTCCCGTAAGGTAGATACGAGAGTAGTAAATGTGCTCGCAGGCATCGCTGCATCAGCTACAAAGATGTCAAACGATATCAGACTGCTCCAGCATCTTAAGGAAGTAGAGGAGCCGTTTGAGAAGAACCAGATTGGCTCATCAGCCATGGCATACAAGAGAAATCCTATGAGAAGTGAGAGAATAGCATCTCTTTCAAGATATGTTCTTGCAGATGTAATGAATCCTGCAATTACCTCAGCTACACAGTGGTTTGAGAGAACACTTGACGATTCAGCAAACAAGCGTCTTTCAATACCTGAGGGCTTCCTTGCAATAGACGGAATCCTTGACCTCTGCCTCAATGTGGTGGATGGACTGGTAGTATATCCAAAGGTTATTGAAAAGCACTTTATGGCAGAGATTCCATTCATGGCAACAGAGAACATCATGATGGATGCTGTAAAGAACGGTGGAAATCGTCAGGAGCTCCATGAGAAGATCAGACAGCTCTCAATGCAGGCCGGAAAAACAGTCAAGGAAGAGGGAAAAGAGAATAACCTCGTAGACTTAATCGCTGCAGATCCTGCATTTGGACTGACAAAGGCTGATATCGAAAAGAACCTTAAGCCTGAGCTTTATGTGGGACGTGCACCTCGTCAGGTAGAAGTATATCTGCGTGATGTAGTTAATCCGGTGCTTGAAGCACATAAGGACGAGAGTGGAGTAAAGGCAGAGATTAACGTATAATATCGAAAGTACAGATAACGGTAATTTGCTTGTATTAACATATTTATCTAAACAAAAAGCCCCGGCATATAAACCTGTTTCATGGTTTATATGCCGGGTTTTTATATATCCGTCAAGTATGAAGTTAGTTTAAATTAATTCTCTTTGTCATCATCTCAGGGTTGGTGGCCTCGCTGATTGCCACATGCTTGCTGATTACACCGGCCTTGTACAGATTGAAGATGCTTGTATCCATTGCAATCATATTCTCAGCTGCAGAGGTGTAGATGATACCGTCAATCTGATGGACCTTGCCTTCACGGATTAAGTTCCTTATTGCAGGCGTGAGTACCATGATTTCAAAAGCAGGCACCATCTCACCGTTTGTGGCAGGTAAAAGCTTCTGGCAGACGACAGCCTGCAGCACAGATGCAAGCTGGATGGCTATCTGGTGCTGCTGGGAAGCAGGAAACGCATCGATTATTCGGTCAATGGTATTTGCGGCACCAATTGTGTGAAGTGATGAAAATATGAGATGACCGGTTTCAGCCGCTGTGACAGCTGTATTGATGGTCTCATAGTCTCGCATCTCTCCAAGCAATATGACGTCAGGACTCTGGCGGAGTGCGGCGCGAAGTGCAGTAAGATAGCTTTCTGTATCTGTGTTGATTTCACGCTGTGACACAATACATTTGTCATGACGATGTAAAAACTCAAGCGGATCCTCAAGAGTGATAATATGCTCTTCCTTCTCATGGTTGATCTGATCTATAATACATGCTAGTGTGGTAGATTTACCGCTTCCGGCTGGACCGGTAACCAGCACCATGCCGTTGTTTGTTTCCGCAAGCTCCATAACAGAGTCCGGTATATGTAAATCGCTTGGCTTTGGCAGTGTGAATGAGATAACACGGATGACAGCAGAGTAAGAGCCACGCTGCTTGAAAGTGCTCACTCTGTAACGTGATACTCCCGGTATAGCGAAGGAAAAGTCATCATCTCCGGTTTCCTCGAATTTTGAAATATCTCTCTCGGCAAGAGCATAGATTGATGTGACAAATTCAAAGGTTTCTTTTGGAATCATTCTGATTTCATTGAGGCACTCCATAACTCCCTTTGATTTGTATGTGAGAGGGCGGCCGGCCACTATGAAAATATCCGATGCTCCGTTGTCAGTCGCTTCCTTTAATATCTTTTTAACATCCATTTTAGTTTCCTCCAATTAAGTTTAGTGTATCATTTTCCTCGAAAGCTGTGTCGGTATTGAGCTTCCATTGTTTTATTTTATAAAAAGCATCCTGCCTGTGGACAGGATAGTTGATATCAAGCTTTACAGTGAGAGTCTGAGTATCGCTTACAGTACAGGTGATGGTATAGGTCAGACCGGTAACCTTGCCGTTTGATTCATTTTCAGCGAGGTTTTTATTTATGGCAGTATCGTTGTCTGATAGAGCAGTCTTTATGGCCTCATAGTATGCTGCTTTATCAGGACTGCCATCGTAGGCGGATGCAAGAATGGCATCAATCTGTGATATCTCATCCCATACCTTTTCACATGCACGGTAATACGAGCTGTTGTTATCAGCAACGCGTTTGCTCAGCTTATAGTCGGAGTTTGCTGTGACAAAGGCGAGTGCCGAGAACGTGACAATGCATATCATGGAAAAGGTAAGCAGGATGGTGGAAAAACCGAAATTTGAAAACTCTCTTCTTTTTTTCATGGGGTGCTCACCGTCCTTCCATCAGAGGAAAGTGCAGTATAGCTGCACGCAGTAATGCTGTATACACAGTGGCTGTCTGCTGCTATAAACTCTATGTAAGCCTTTTGTACTCCGTAGGCATCCTGCCCAAGCCTGCTTACAATAACCTTGTATGCGGCATCATCCTTATCACATGGATGATAGCTTTTGTCAAGATAAATGAATAGCTTTTCATCTGCACAGATGGAGCCGTCAAAGAGCGATGATACGGCGTTTAAATCGCCATGCTCCTGTTCGTATGCGCTTGCTGCATTGCTGCATGCATTAACAGCCTCATGCAGTACCTGAGTTTCTTCTGTCAGCTTGTGGGTCTTTATGAAGAAAAGCAGTCCCACAATCAAAAGAGCTGAAAAAAGCAGCAGATTAATGGTAATCTCAAGCAGGAATATTCTGTTTTTCGATTGTTTAAGCTTTGTTGAAATCATGGTTTATTCCTTATGGTATGTAAGTTTGTGTGGCATCGAGTGGCATATTAGGGAGCGGTGTACGTGATATTGCTGCATTTATTGTCAGACGATGATTAGTCGGAATTGACGGAGCAGTAGGTATCGGTAGTACCACCGGATGTATCGGTGATAGTTACGGTAATCATTTTGTCGGTGGTTTCTGTCATGTCAAGTCCCCCGATTTCGACAATCCTTTGTCCGCTGTCCAGACTGTATGAGGAACCATCCTGTACATAGAGCTCTCTTAGAGAACCGTCATAATAGTATATGAAGGTATTATACACGATGTCATTTATTGTGTTTTTCAGACATAGAGCTTTCGTGCCATTTATTGTTTCTACACTGATTGCAGCGTCAGAATCATTCTGTCTGACTTTTTCGCGCAGATAAGATGTGACAGTGCGTATTTCGTAGTTGTAATTCATGGCATTGGCAGTGGACTTGTATTGCTTTACGCCAATCAGCACGAGGATAAAAGCAGTCAGCGCAAAAAGAAAAAAAAGCAGCATCACAAAAAAACTGTCAGCCTGATGTGATCTTGATTTTAGCTTGAACATGGGTTATTTCCTCTCTATTATTGTCACATCGGGACGCAGATTGGAGCCGATGTATTGATAGTCTATGTAATAATAGTCGCTGTCGTAGGTGAGACCATAGTGGTCTGTTAGATAATCTATGTCAGGAGGGTATGTTCCCTCAAGAGCATAGCACTGTGTGATACTTCGTGTGAGGGCGCGTTCCAGCGTGCTCTTGCTTCTTTTGGTATTGTCATCTGACAGCTTTGAAGAGAAAGCACTAAACAAAACGGTACATGCGGCTAAAAGCACAATTGGTATGAATTTCCATATGGTTGATTTCTTTTTCTGAACAAAAAACAGCATACTGTGCCTCCGTAAGCTATCCTATGCTTGATATAATTCCAAGCAGTGGGAGTAAAAATGATACTAGTATGAAGCCAATGAATATACAAAGCAGGATAACCATAGCAGGTTCAATCACTGATATGAATCGTGACAGCCTTGCATCTGTGTCATCCTCACAGGATGTACATATATGTTGCATGACCTCGTCCATAGACCCGGTTTTGCTGCCGATTGCAATCCAGCTTGAGTACATCTTTGAAAAAATATTGGAGTGCAGCAGTGCCTCAGAAAATGTCTCGCCGTTAGATATATTTTTACGGCAGTCATTTATTTTAGAATCAAGGACAGGATTGTTTACAAGAGCCTGTGCCAGATCAAGACCACGGTCTGTGTCGAGTCCGCTTGAGAGTGCTAAAAACATGCAGTTTGCAAAGCGGCTGGATGCGATTGACATGGAAAGGGCAGTTTTCATAAGGAGCTTTTTTCCGAAGCGTGTCTTAAAAAATATAAAAAGAACCAGTGCGGCAAAGAGCATGACAGCTATAATGATAAGCAGATATCTATTGATGTATTCACTGAGCTTCATGAGCACGGCAGCGGTGCCGGTAAGCTCACTTCCAAGCTCTGCATATATCTGTGAGAATACAGGTAAAACCTTGGCAATCATTACGACAATAACGGCAATCATCACTGCAGAAAGCACGAGAGGATAGGCAACGGCACTTTTGATGCCTGAAGCTATTTCGTCTTCGCGGTCATAGTACTTTGAGAGTGAGTTTAAGACCTCTTCAAGACGGCCGGTTTCTTCACCCAACTGTATCATATTAATCATATATTTTGGAAAGTATCCTGTATCTTTAAGTGCACTGTGAAGCGTTGCACCAAGCTCCATTGGCTTATATATCTGCTCAAGCAGATCATGTGTCTGCTTATCAGGTGCTTCATCACATAATATGGAAACACCATAGTATGTAGGCAGCCCGGCTGCTATGATAAGAGAAATCTGCTGACAGAAGGCAGAAAGCTCTGCATTGCTCAAAATCTTGGATTTTCTAGACATTTATGTCCTCCTAATAGACGTATTTGGTAATGTAATCATTTTTTTGTGCTATGAACTTCTTTGGCGAATCACTGGTAGATGCAAATGTTGGATCCAGCATGTTCCATGAGGTACCATCAAACTCGATGATGCCGTTTATCCAGCCCTTGTCCTTTATATAAGTACTGATCCAGGCATGATATTCTTCACCGGCATATCCTACCTCTAAACGTGTGGGAATAGCCTGAGTCCTTAACATAGTGGCCATGACTGCCGCATAGTCAAAGCATATACCGGTATTTTCGGTAAAGACCTTGTCCACATCAGGCAGATAGCCGCTTTTGACATTTTTAGCCTTGTCATAGTCGTATTTGAAGTTTGAAATGATATAATTGTATACACTTTCCACGACCTCAGTATCGCTGCTGCAGTAGTACGCCAGTGAGCTGCCTTCCTTCACAGCCAGAGAATCGGCAGTGAAATTTACATACTGGTTAGGGTACAGATACGGTCCGAATTCATCGGTGATGGAGACAGAAATCACCTGCGACAGCACGGTGGCATATTGTGTCCCCTCAACATTTTCAAACACGGTTACAGTATACGAACCACTTGAAGCAACCAGAGGAAACACTTCATTTCCTCCATGCAGATCAAAGGTGTACGTGACACTGTCAGGCCCGGTTATCTGAAGCTTGACCTTTTGATTAGAACCGTGATAATCCACTATGATATAGCCGCTGCCGCTGTTTGAAGCGTCGATAGTAGCCACGTCACAGGTATAGACCTGTGTGCCGTCGGCAGTTGGGGTGAGCACCTTTGGAGCAGAGTCCCAGGTGCCCTTTTCGGTAGAAGTATGGGAAAGAGGCTCCTTAGATACATCGTCATTTTTGGAATTACCGCATGCACCAAGCAAAAGGCATGATAATAATATGAGTGGAAGTGCTTTTTTATACAGTATGCACTTCATAAAAATCTCCTAAATATAAAGTTGTTTCTTTTTTAAATTATATTATAATGTATTTTCTTGTAAAATAAAATGGAAAAATGTATAATATTAAAAAATGATTTAGATTATCAAAAGAAGAGAGTAAAAAGAAAACTCTTGACTGTGCAATAAAAACGTAGTATATTAGTTCTGTTATTTAGAATTGAAATTAGGAGGTCTTATCGTGGCAACTTTAAAAATTGTTTTATCGGTATTATTTATAATCGTCAGTTTAGTAATTACTATAGTTATTCTTTTCCAGGAGGGCAAGTCAGCAGGACTTGGCACTATCGCCGGAGTTGCTGATACATATTGGGGCAAGAACAAGGGACGTTCAAAGGAAGGACGTCTGGTTAAAGCGACAATTGTATGTGTTGTTCTTTTCTTTATTATATCAATTGTCTTAAATATGGGAATATGGTAAATGCTTAGACTGTCGAGAAATCGGCAGTCTTTTTTATCGCATCAACATTCATAGGATGAAAATGTCAATGGAGGAAATTTTATTTAAAGCCTGTGCATTTGAAATCAGATGGGGCAACGAAAAGGAGAGATAATGAGTAATATAGATAAATATGAAACACGAAAAAAGATGGTCTATGACTTCATGTGTGATGACATGTATGTTCCGATGAAAATCAAGGAACTTTGCATAGTACTCGGAGTAAAAAAAGAGGACAGACCACAGCTTGAACAGATTCTTTTGGATTTGCAGGCAGAGGGAAGGATAACACTCTCAAAGCGCGGGAAATACTCAAAGTCGGAAATTAAAAAGACAGTCGGCGTATTCACAGCGCATCAAAGGGGATTTGGCTTTGTCACTGTGGAGGGAGAGCCTGATGATATTTTTATCCCTGCAGAGTATGTAAATGGTGCGATGCACATGGACACTGTTGAGATTACAATCTCACCTGTCACAACAGGACGCCGCAAGGAGGGAAAGGTTGTTTCCGTCATAGAGCGAGGCATGAAGCAGGTAGTCTGCACCTATGAGGCAAGTGATAATTTTGGTTTTGCAGTGCCCTACAATACCAGATTTGGCACTGATATTTTCATACCAAAGGAACGCTCAAAGGGGGCTATGTCGGGCCATAAGGTAGTGGTTGAAATCACAAGCTATGGTAAAAAGGGCAAAAAGCCGGAGGGCAAGGTTGTTGAAATAATCGGACATATAGATGACCCGGGTACAGATATTCTTTCTATAGTAAAGGCTTATGATCTGCCGGTGGATTTTTCGGAGAAAATCATGCATCAGGTGCAGAATGTGGCAAAGGATGTGACACCTGCGGATATGGCCGGCAGGATGGATTTACGCGACTGGATGATGGTCACGATAGACGGAGAAGATGCAAAGGATTTGGATGATGCCGTGTCTTTATACATGGATGGCGACAATTATGTACTTGGAGTACACATAGCAGATGTGTCGAATTATGTGCAGGAGCACAGTGCCCTTGATGTGGAGGCACTTAAGAGAGGAACATCGGTTTATCTTGTAGACAGAGTAATTCCGATGCTTCCAAGAGAGCTTTCAAATGGCATATGCTCCTTGAATGAGGGATGTGACCGGCTGGCTCTTTCATGCATTATGACAATAAATAAAAAGGGTGAAGTCATCGATCATAAGATTGCTGAGACAGTCATAAAGACAAACCGCAGGATGACATACACAAATGTAAAAAAGATTCTTGCAGATAAGGATGCCGCTGTGATTGAAGAATATAAGGAGCTTGTGCCTATGTTTGAAAAAATGGCAGAGCTTGCAGCAATTCTACGCAAAAAGAGAATGAAACGAGGTTCTATAGACTTTGACTTTCCGGAGACTAAAGTTGTGCTCGATGAAGATGGTCATCCGATAGATATAAAGCCGTATGACAGAAATGTGGCAACAAAGCTCATTGAGGATTTTATGCTTATAGCAAATGAAACTGTGGCTGAGGATTATTTCTGGCAGGAAATACCTTTTGTATACAGAACACATGACAAGCCGGACTCAGAAAAAATCGCAAAGCTTTCCACATTTATCAATAATTTTGGCTATACGCTTCATATTGGAGCTGATGAGGTACACCCAAAGGAGCTTCAGAAGCTTTTGATGAAGGTGGATGGCACAGATGAAGAATCCCTGATAAGCAGACTGACACTGCGCTCTATGAAACAGGCACGATATACAACAGCATGTACAGGACATTTTGGACTGGCGGCAAATTATTATTGTCACTTTACATCACCAATCCGCAGATATCCTGATTTGCAGATACACCGTATCATCAAGGAAAATATCCGCGGCAGGATGAATGATAACCGCAGGGAGCACTATGAGTCTATACTCGATGCTGTTGCAAAGCAGGCAAGTGAGACCGAACGACGTGCAGAAGAGGCAGAGCGTGAAACAGTCAAGCTTAAAAAATGTGAATACATGTCAAATCATATTGGTGAATGCTTTGAAGGAGTTATATCAGGTGTCACGGAGTGGGGCTTTTTCGTGGAGCTTCCAAATACAGTTGAGGGACTTGTGCGCGTGACAGACCTGACAGATGATTTCTATGAGTTTTACGAGGATACCTATGAGCTAGCCGGTTCAGCCACCAATAAGAGATACAAGCTTGGACAAAAAATCAAGGTTGTTGTGGACAGTACTGACAAAATTATGCGTACAATTGATTTTAAACCGGCGGAATAATATGACAATAATGACGAAATCTTTTTATGATTTAAAAATACTTATTTGATTATCTGTTATTTGTCGGTCGTTGTGCGATAGATTTATTGAAAAAGATGTCATAATATATTATATAGTGTAAATAAACAGAAATGTGAACCAGCGGTTTACAATAATTTGCTTTTTAGATATTGGCAATTGTAAAAAAATGTGTTAGTATTGTAAAGCAGTTAGAGGAAAGGAGATACCGACATGGCTAAGGAACCAAAGAAATTAATAGCCAACAACAAAAAGGTCTATCACGATTACTTTTTGCTTGAGAAATACGAAGCCGGTATTTCACTTGCAGGAACTGAGGTGAAGTCACTTCGAATGGGAAAGGGCAGCATAAAGGAGTCGTTCATCCGTATTGAAAACGGTGAGATTATCCTGTATGGCATGCATATCACACCATATGAGAAGGGAAATATCTTCAACAAGGATCCACTCAGACCTAAAAAGCTTTTACTCCACAAGAAGGAAATCGAGAAGCTTTCATCAAAGATGAAGGAAAAGGGTTTCACAATTGTGCCTGTGGAGGTATACTTTAAGGGGAGTCTGGTCAAAGTAGAGATAGCACTTGCCAAAGGTAAGAAGCTTTATGATAAGAGAGCAGACATAGCCAAGAAGGATCAAAAGCGAGAGGCACAGAGAGATTTCAAAATCAGAAATCTGGGTTAGTAAGGCTTTGGGCGGACCGAAGCGGAGCGGAGAACATGGAGCGTAGCTGCATGTACCCCGCAAAAAAAATTGAATATGGGCTAGTAAAGGTTTCGACGGGGTACATGCAGCTGGAGAAGCGAGTCGTATGGCGATGCGTTAAATGGCCAAATTAAAATTAAACGCTGAAGATAATTTAGCATACGCTGCCTAATGGCAGCAGTCTGACCTAGAGCACTCACACTTTAGGACCCAGGCTTCGACTATGTGAGAAACGAC
>ERZ791915.2775-NODE-2775-length-10492-cov-3.164703_pt1 | contig 10492 bp, 9 predicted proteins | sample MGYA00510139_ERZ791915 | MGnify/ENA primary metagenome ERZ791915 (study PRJEB30046, sample SAMN00792117) | human gut metagenome | study: EMG produced TPA metagenomics assembly of the A metagenome-wide association study of gut microbiota in type 2... | reverse complement strand
ATCGCAAAAAGTTCTGCTGTGAGTTTATCCCCGACGAAGTTGCACGTACTGTGCGTATAGAACTGTTTAACGACATTATGGAGTCAAAACCAACAGTCGATTTAACCCCATATTTGAAATCCCATCCTGAACTTTCTTTTTCCGGATATCAGCAGCTTAAGCTCTCATCCGAAACGGTAATTACAGAGGGAGACACTTACGATGCAACTTATGAATTGGAGGCTAAATACCCGGAAGCCTGGTACAAAGAAGCTGATGGTAGCTATTGTCGTACAGGCTACACAAGTACCACCATTGAGGAGCGACTGTCCGATGGCAACATTCCCTACTACGCTGGCGGCCCTCTCAAGGCCTATGAGGTCAAAGTACCGGATTGTGCGTTTTGCTTGTCATATCTTGCCTTTCCGGATATATCGGATACTAACAGAACTATGAAAAGGGGAGAAACATCTCCTTATATCGGTGATGGCCGCACACTCAACTCAACGATCGATGGCGTACCGGTAGAGAGTGCGGCCGAAGATTCTACAGCGTCAGATGATGACGTTGTGGCAGATAATCCAGACCAGAAACCCATCCTGTCTTTCGTGCACTATAGTTCTAATTATGCAGTCGGAACCAACCACGATGTATTGGGCAAATGGGGATATTCCCTGCTATATAATGGTCCCACCGGTATATTCGAGAAATTCTACCGGAAGTTTGACAACCTTCTCCGTAATTCCCTTCATAAAGTCTCTGCCGATTTATTGCTCCCTAACTCTTTAAAAAACTCCCTTCAGGTTCATCACAAGGTTACTCTCCAGGGAGTTGAGTTGTTATTCAACATTTTTAAATACACGATCGGCGGAGAATCAGAACCGGTAACCTCTGAGTTGATGACCACTGCACTCTATGAACCACTATCTATTGCAAAGTCCGAATCCGAACGTATGGTCCAGAATACGCAGTACAAATGGATGATTGTTTCCAACAGAACCGAAGTTAGTGAAGCAGAATACATCGCTGCCGGTTACAGTACCGATATTGACACAAGTCTGAGGAATAATCAAAATGCAATTCCGGCCATTTATCCTTTGCAACCGACTAAAGCTATTTATGATGCTGGAGGAACCTATTATCATCGTACTTTCTATACGCATTTAACAGATCGGAACAACAAGAAAGTCTACTATCGTATGGACTTGTCTTTGCGTCCTGCTCTTTTCTCAGAGAAGGATCCTAACGAACGTCCCTCACGTCCGTCAACGACTCCCACCTGATTTTGTCCTTTTAATAATCCCACTCCAGCTCTAATTTTGGCATAAAAAAGAAATCAATATGACAATACTTCAGCAACCGGACGCTTTATCGCTATCTCAGAACTTGAAAGAGTTTCGCATCTCTTCTTCTGATCAGGTCTCCTTTGTCCTGAAGCAAGGCGATATCGAAATCCTCTCTCAGCGATACGATCCGTCGTCCAACAACGACATCACAATAAACTTGCGTGATATCATCCATGCTAGGCTATCCTATCGGTTATTCGAGTCCGGACAAGTATATCAGCAGACCTCGCTTGTTTCCGATTTTACTGCAGTAATTGATGGCACATCTGTACTGACCTTCCGCGTCATCCGCGCCGGCGTCGATCGTTTATCCGACTCCGCCGCTAATTTTCTCACGCAGAACTTCCTTACTTGGCAACCCAATATCAAGCCGGTTACCTACTATTCTCCGGAGTTCCTGACCTACTATTCCGTAGTCTCCAGTACAGTGAAGCTGCGGGCCTTTTTCACTGACGCTTCTGGATCCGTCACTTCGCATACTGACTACACCGTCGCTGAACTGACTGCCAGCATTGCCTACACACTCCCTCTGCAGTACTCTGTTGTTGCCGGCTGGCTCAACCATCAGCTGCCTGCCTATTACGACGTCTGGGTTGAGTCTCCCACCGGCCAACGACTCACATACGTACAGCGTTACTGTGCCGAAGACATGCGCACAGAGCAGGAACAGTGGATTCTCTTCGAGAACTCCCTGGGCGGGCTCGATACCTTTCGCGCCTACGGAACCACCACATTCAATGGCAATCACACCCACAACCTGGCTGAGATTGACGAAGTCTCCCAGGAGTACCGCGTTGACACTGAACGTAAGTTTCAAAAAAACACTGGCCACCTGAATCAAGACGAGCGCAAATGGCTACTCGACTTCTTCCCCTCTCAGGCAAAATACCTCTATGTTGGTAACTACCTGCGTCAGATCGTTGTCACCGAAAGTAACGTAAATTACACTGATCGTGCCCTCCCCAGCAACTATACATTCACCTTCAAATATGCGGATGCCCGTCCCTTATTAAACCTCCCCAGAACCGACGTTCCTGCAGATGTCCTCAACATCACTGTGCCCGAAGTAGGTTCTTTTACAGTGCCCCCTCGGCTTGCTGAAGTTCCCCGCCTGCCACTCTCCGAGGGGGCACTCTTTCCTATCCAGAACCCTTACTCCGAGGAGTGGGGAACCACCACTGCCGAAGGCTTCGCCACTTTTGTTGGGCAATTCTTATCTTCATTCGCAGGATCCAGCGGTGGTGTTGGCCATCAGCATAAAAACATAGACTTACTGAATCTACTTAGCTATTTTCAAGAGTACTTGTTAGTCAATAGCCAGAAAATCAAAGCCGGTTATGCCGATATAGCTGGAGATATCGAAGGGGATAAATATATTCATAAAGACCGTTCAGATTTTACAGAATTTCTCCTCAAATTATTAGGTGGTGCTGAAATTGGTGAAACAATAGACTCTCTCACTGCTGGGAAAGGTATTCTTCTTAAAGATGGCCGTGTACAAGCTGATACTCTGGAAGCTCGTTTTGCCCTCATTGTTCAGGAAGTCATCTTCAATCGACAGTCCGCAATGGAGTCTGATTATTTCTTTTCCGAAGCCGGTACAATTGAAAGCGTCGAATTACTGGAAGATGGCACCTACAGGCTGCCTCTTCGTAAACAATGGGAGAATGATTTCACAGCTTTGAGTGAAAATGATGTCATCTATGGCATCGTAAATAACCTTGCATCAGGTGGCGGAGATTATTATACTTCCTGGTTACGTGTTCTGAATGTGAACACAGTGGCCAATACCATAACTGCTGTCATGTTCCCTGATGATGAGGTGCCGGGCGGAAAAAACTATCCACCTGAGCCGCTGATGATATTATCGCACCGTGGCAATCCGGTGAATGAAGATCGTCAGGGATATTGGTACATTTCATCCCGCGAGAAGTGTATTTGTATGCTTGACGGAGTGACAAAGCCCATACTGGAAGAGAATAACTATGCTATCATCATAGGTAAACTAAAGCAGTTGTCGCTATTCGACAACCTGCCTATAAACTATCGGCATAGCTATATCTACTGTCGTGGTATCGCTATTCAGGACTTGTTACGTGTAGACTATCAGGGTACACCGGTTCGCTCGGAGAATAATCGTGGTCCGTGGTCGGCTGAGGATACTGTGAACAATCCTTACCAGTCCACTCAGGAAGTCTATGATACTGTCTATCATGTTGGCTGTAAATGGATGTGTCTGGTTACTGGAACCACCCAGGCACCCAAATGGAATGCAACTGACTGGGCACAGATTGAGGGGAACTCTGAACTGACTCTTGAGTTCTCTTCCAGCAATGGTTATAGTTTCTTTGCCGGCAGGGTGAATACCGATATCACTCCGATAGTCTATTGGGGTTATAATGACATCTCATTAGATGTCTTGGCTGGTGATTGGTCATGGACCCGTGACAGCGGTCAAGTGACGGAAGATAACGCCTGGTCGGTCGTTCATGCCAATAACGGCCGTATCCTTCATTTGACCAATGAAGATATGCCCTCCAATTGGGGAGCTACAAGAAAAGTAAAATTTACCTGTACGGCATACGTCCGCGATGGTGCCGAGAGTATTAACATCGAAAATAGTATAGTTGTATGAAAGGAATTAAGGCTGCGGTTCAACCGCAACAAATAAGGACCAGTTATACCCCTTTAAAGGCGAGCTTTGGTGTGGTTATTGATGGGGGCGGTAGTAAAACCCAGTTTTATTACACGAACTCCAATACGTACATTCCGAATCGTACTATTACTCCTATGAAGCTAAAGTCATTTCTCGATATTGCCGATCCGGACGGTATTATCAGTAATGGAGATAAAAGCAGCCAGTTGACCGTAACTTGGTATGAAAATAGTGAGAATACTCAGATCACCTCGGAAAATAATAATTATGCCCTGAATGCAGATGGTACATTGCTTGTGAAGAAGAATGTCACCCCGGCAGCACCGGTGCAGATTCTTTGCCGGGCTACTTATGTGGATTCCAGAAACGGGAACACACTGGTATATAACGATACGTTTACCTTGAACACTATACAGAAAAGTGATGACCAGCTTTCGTTAAGTATCAATCAACCTGCCAAGATAACCTATAACCCCCTAAAGGATAACCAATACATAGATATCACTGCCGCTTTAAAAATGGGTAGCGAAACAGTGGCGGATGCCAATGTAGCGTATTGGTGGTATAAAGTTGTGAATGGCGAAGAGACCTTAATCAACTCTTCTGACTTGAACATAGAGTATGTATCTGGCCAGGGAACCAAGACGCTACGTATTGATGCCGACAATACATATCTGAGCATCATTCGTTGTCGTGCTGCTTATTATACCGGAACCAAACCGTCGGCACCTACAGATGATACCCTGATGGCGGAGACGGCCATAATTTATAAGATTCCTCCGATTAGGGCATTTGTCTACAGTCCGAATGGCAACATTATTCGTAAGGGAATGACTAATATGATTTTTTATGTGAAGATATTGACGAATAAAGAGGAGTTGACGGAAGAGCAGATAAACAAGTACTTCTTCGTGAAGTGGTTCAAAAAGTCGTCTACTGCCGGTGCTACAGGCACGGAAATCGGGCACGGTAGTTCGGTATCGGTAACAGCCGACAACCTGCGTCTGAGCGGTGGATTGCAAATGTCCGTTTATCCGGAAGTCTATGAGATAGGGCCTTATACGGTGCTTACCACCGGAAGCGGTGATCCCATCCGTACAGGTACTAACGAAATAATAATAGCCAGGGGCTAAATAAAAAATGAAGTATATGAGAGAAATGAAGTATTTGAAAGTTTCCGCCGATATCGCCAGGCGTGCCGGTGTGATCGATGTCCGCCATCGGACTGCTGACGGTAATTTTATCGTTAACGAGAGTGATCTACGTATGGTTAGGTTTGAACCTGAAGAATATGTGAGAGGGATTTCCGGGCAGGTTCTTACAGAGCAGGAAGCGGCCAAGCTAATCGAAGCGGGTGGAAATCAAATAGGAGAGGAAATCTTAAATGAAGAAAGTAATAGATTACCTGCTGAAGATTCTTTGCCAGCTCAGGATAATCAAATTAACGGAGAGGAGGTACAAGATGAGTGATGTTTCGGGTTCTCTTTTTATCGGCATGATAATCGACGGTGATAGTGCACAGGGTAATATCCGGTCCACTAAACCGCTTGTGCAGATGTACCAAAAGGATACGGGCAAATGTGTTCCGGACTGGAGTGTAGCGGCTAACCAGCCTATCATTTATCCGGTTATGCGTTCAGGCAATGAGAATGTGATCAAGCCGATTGTGTCGGGTTCCGAGAAGTGGTATTACAACAACACTTTAGTAACGTTCAACGCTTCTGGACTTTCTACCGCTCCGGCTGCCGTTGCCAGCAAATTGCAAACCACTACTTATAATAATGGCTCTGTAAATGTGCCTTCTTTGAAGATAACAGGAAACCTTGCCAATGCTTCCAACATGGACGCTGACACTATCCGGATGGATGGAGAGATAGAGGCTTCCGGGCATAATCTTAGTTATACTTCTGAGATACCGCTTGCTATCTCTGAATTTAGCAACTCCGCTTATTATGGTTTCTTGTATCCTTCTGATGGCGGTATTATCGACGGTGATACAGCTACCGTAAAAGTAACTCAGGAACTTTACAAGGGTGGTTCGTTAGTGCCTCAGAGCAACTACTCACTGAAATGGGATAAGATGCCGTCAACTACAGCATGGTCAACCGCCAACAGTGTTTCATTAGTAGCGGATGATGTCGATTCCAAATTAAGCGTGAGGGCTGAGTTTATCATCGGTGGTGAGGTGGTTGCGACTGCCATTTGCGAAGTGAGTGATGAAACAGATCCGTTATTCCTGGCAATAAACTACAGTGGTCCGACGATGCTTACCAGCAGCGGTGCTACCAGTGAGGTTACAGCGACGTATAAGGTCAAGAAAACAGGAACGGGTGAAGAAGTGAGTGGCTTTACCTTTACAACAGCTTTCACAAAGGCTAACGGTGCCACCTTTACTCCGGCCAATGCGCCTACTACCACCGGTTGTAAGCTAACATATGCGGACGTAAAGAGTGCAGGCGGTAACATTACCGGCTATATACAAGGAACTAAATCTTGAGTAGTTATGGCTAAGAAACAGATAGTAGCATCAACTTTTAGTGTTACGGCGGCTCCTGAAGATGGTGTGAAAGGGAGTCGGGGCCAGCTGCCTTATCCGGCAGGCGAATACAACCTGTATACGGATTATATCTGTACGGATATGGTTGCTCCGTATGTACTCTATGAGGGCATCTATTATGTGATGAATCAGATTACCACCTGGGTAGGTCACGGCGTTCCATCAAATATTAATAACCCTCAAAAGGATTATGCTATAAACGGCAAGAAGGCTACCTGGATACCTTTTGAGAATTATAAGGCTATCTATGTAGAGATATTGATGGCTAACTTCGCAAAATTGGCGAGTGCTGTCTTTTCAGGAGATTATATGTTTTCCCAGCAAGGAGTTGATGCTGAAGGAAACTCCACGTCTTCCTATGAAAAGTTTGGCACGGCAAATTTTATACCGAACTTGCTTTTTGATTTTCAGACAGGGAGCTTCAAGGGACGTAATGTTGAAGTTGAAGGGACAATTATTGCCAATGCATCATTTGTTCGGATGCATGATTTCCGTGCTAACGAGGGGTATTTCTTTTTGAATCCGGCTTTTGGCTCTGAATTTCGGAATGGCCGTCCAAATCGAAATTCCCAAAGCATGTATATGCTTCCAGAAGCTGTCCAATATAATGGGATGAAAATCTCGTTGATAATATATAATACAGTATGGGGAAGCACTTATGGTTATACTTCAGTTGTAACAACAGATGGATTTAATGAACTTACATTTGAAAATAATGAATATCATTATTGCAATAAGATCGCTATATCAAAAAGCGGAGTATATGAGTTCATGTCATTAGGTACAATATGGATTCTAACTAAAGGAACGGACGTATCCTATTCTTATGTGGAATTGCTAGATCGTACTTACGAAGACCCAATTAATTAGTAAAATATTAAACAAAAAGAGATTAAAAACAAAATGTTGAATCTGGACGTTTCTCGCTATAGTTTAAACGTCCGTTAAAACTGAATAGGTATGGGAAAATTGAATGATACCACTATTGTGAATAGTATTAATAGTGAATATGTGCTACTGACAGATAGTAATGGGCTACCAGTACGGATCAGCAAGAATAATCTTGCAGAAGCCGTTCGTAGCGTGATGAGCGAGGGTAATATTATCAATAAAGGTTTAATGCCTGCCGGATTAATAGGCTCTAAAAATGTAATGGCAAGCGTTCTGTTATGTGAAACTAAGGCTTTATCCATAACTGGATCTATTCTGTTATCTGTATCAGCTATTACGTCGGGAACACCTAATCTCTATTTCATATCAATGGGGCGTGCAGTAGGCATTACTGGCAATCCGACCGTAAAGGTTAAGGTGTTATCCGGTGATTATACTATTAAAATTATAGGAAAAACGGATGCAGAAGGTAAATGCAAAATATATGCAGAGCGAACGCAGTATACTCCGGTTCTCAATATCCTTTCAATGAATACGGTAGGCATTACTATAAAAATGGAGACCGCGGATAATTCAGAGTTCTTGAACGGATTCGAGGCGGAACTAATATAGTTATAGGGGCATAATGCCCCTATACATAGTTTGTTATTTGCATTACGGATACCTTTATACTGCTTTCCCTTGTGTTTTTAAGGTATATATTCCCGTTAACTTCTTTCTTGCTCATAACAATTTTACCGGTAGAATTAAAATCAGTAGAGAAAACTGATTCATGGTAGCCAATCATTGCAGCTCCAGGTTGTGCACCAATGACGAATAAACCTGTTGAACCTAAATCTCCTGACCTTACCATATATAATCCGTAATGAAAGACCTTTAAATCATATTCTTCACCTGGAGCTAATGTTACTTGCCAAGAAGGAAACATCAAACTTTTTATAACCTTGGATAAATCTGATTTATTAATCAATAAAGGATTACCGGAGGCATCCAGTAAAGTGATATACTCGTCATTGATGTTATTCACTTGGGGAGCTTCATTCAATTTCATATCTATTCAGTTTTAACGGACGTTTGATTCGTTGTTTGTCCAAGATGGATTAGTTTGCTATCTTCACCGACAAAAATGATTTACGCATACATCCGCATTTCAACTGATAAACAGATAAAAGAAAATCAGAAGTTTGAGATTGAGAATTTTGCAAAAGAAAAGGGGCTTGCAATCGACTCCTGGGTATCAGAACAGGTAACAGGAACTAAGGCTGCTAAAGAACGTCGTCTTGGGCCACTTCTTAAGAAAATGAAGAAAGGTGATACCTTGGTAATCTCTGAGATCAGCCGTTTGGGGCGTAACCTTATGAGTATAATGTCGATGCTCAATTTCTGCATGACTAAAGAGGCTTACGTTCTTACGGTTAAAGAAAGATACGAGCTTGGCAACAATATCAATAGCCAGGTACTTGCGTTTGCCTTTGGTTTGTCCGCTCAGATCGAGCGTGACCTAATCAGTCAACGAACCAAAGAGGCACTTGCTTGGCGCAAGGCTTCCGGGAAAAAGTTGGGCCGGCAAGCTGGTGAAAAGAATACGCATTACAAGCTTGACAAGAAAGCAGAACTTATTAGCCGGATGCTTGCTGAAGGAAGTTCAAAAGCTGCTGTTTGCCGGAAGTTGAAATGTCACTTAGTAACTCTTAATAATCATCTCGAAAGGATAAAACAATTGTAGGACGGTAGGACAGTAGGAGGCTACAATAAGCCTCCTACAAATAATAAATCTACATATCTGGAAAATCATCCCTTATCAGTTTACTCTGCACACCGAAGTTCCGCTTTACATATTTTTCCGTCGTATCAATTGATTTATGCCGGAAGTGTCTCTGCAGTTCCCACGTATTCACTCCAGCGTTTACCAATTTCACACCACCGGTGTGTTTGAAACTATATAGCTTATACCGCTCACTTAGCCCCAAGATATCTCGGATCCGGTTGAATCTATATCGAAATGTATTTTTTCCAAGTTTATGTTTTCCAGGCACATCATCTTTGGAAAAGAGATACCAATCTTCCGGATATCCTCCAATTTGGAGGGTATTCCCCAAATACTCGTACAGCTGCCTTGGAATATTAACCGTTTCCGTAAGTCCATTCTTGCTGATATCCTGTCGTACTGTAATAGTAGCCGTTTCCAAGTTTATATCCCTTATTAACAATTGCCGGCACTCATTCGGCCGAATCGCACAATAGTACTCCAGCTGACAAACCAGCAATAATTGTGGATCGTGCTCTTCCATATATGCAATCAACTTTTTACGATCCTTATCCGGAATAGGCCTTGCAGCTTCATCCCGCTTTTCACCCAGTTGTGGAATGTTTGACACAGGATTTACTGCAATCACTTCTTTTGTCTTCATCAGAAAGTCAAAGAAAGTATGCAAGAGCTGCTTGTATTTCAACACAGTTCTCCGGCTTGTATGATTCTCTCCAGCTATATGATAAAAGAATTTATGGACATGGTCCTGGCAAATACACCGAACATGTTTATCTGCAAAACCCTGTAATTCCATCCATTCACAGAATATTCGAAGCTTCGAACAATAAGTCTGATAAGTAGAGTGGGAGACTTCGGCCTTCTTCATCAATAAGAAGTCCGAAAGGTAAGTTCGAATATTAACGACGCTTTCCCGCTGATTTCCCCAGCGTGCCACTGTAGCTTGATAGATTAGTTCATCCTGGTATGTCACTTTCTTCTCGCTAAAGGGATCATCCCCTTTTTCGAGTTTCAATTTTATTTCTGAGATGATTTTCTTTGCATGCTCTTCACGTTCCTGGACAGTATCCAGTTCTGCGAAACCATCATAGTGCCTGAATCTCTTCATCTCATTGGTCTGCGGATCCCGGCAGGAATATTCCACATACCACTTCTTACTTAAATCTCCACCACAGTTCTTTAACTTAGGTAAGATTACTAACGATCTTTTCCTTGCCATATTTGTCAATTTTGAGTTTTTGAATTGATGATTTACTAACTCAATAGACAATTAACAGACAGTTATAGACAGTTAT
>ERZ791915.2774-NODE-2774-length-10494-cov-2.881502_pt1 | contig 10494 bp, 7 predicted proteins | sample MGYA00510139_ERZ791915 | MGnify/ENA primary metagenome ERZ791915 (study PRJEB30046, sample SAMN00792117) | human gut metagenome | study: EMG produced TPA metagenomics assembly of the A metagenome-wide association study of gut microbiota in type 2... | reverse complement strand
GGTAGAGCAGGTAGTGCAACGGCAGCGACGGCAGCCACTCTTCGCCGCGGATGACATGGGTAATTTCCATCAGGTGGTCGTCCACGATGTTGGCGAGGTGGTAAGTGGGCAGGCTGTCAGCTGATTTATAGAGTACTTTGTCGTCGAGCGTCGAGGTGTTCACCACCACGTCGCCGCGGATCAGGTCGTGCATCTCCACCTCTTCGTTTTCGGGCATTCGGAAACGGATCACCCATTGGTCGCCACGCTCGATGCGGCGCTGTACCTCGTCGGGCGGGAGGGCCAGCGAGGTGGCCAGTTTTCCGCGTACTTCGTAGTTGTAGGCGAAAGTGTTCCCCGCCGCTTCGGCTTCGGCGCGGATAGCATTGAGCTCTTCGGGCGTGTCGAAAGCATAATAGGCGTTTCCCGATTCGACCAGTTGCAGGGCATATTTCAAGTATATTTCTTTCCGTTCACTTTGGCGGTAGGGGGCGTGGGGGCCTCCTTCGCTGATTCCTTCGTCAATGGTGATACCGCACCATTTGAGCGCTTCCATGATGTAAGCTTCTGCGCCCGGCACGAAACGGTGCGAGTCGGTGTCTTCGATGCGCAGAATGAAATCACCGCCTCGCTGGCGGGCGAAAAGGTAGTTGTACAGCGCCGTGCGTACGCCGCCCATATGCAGCGGGCCGGTGGGACTCGGGGCGAAGCGGACTCTTACTTTGCGTTCCATATCGGTTTTTCAGTGTTGTGTTCGGTTAATTCCGGCGAAAACGCCCTTTGGAATGTCGTTCGGCCGGTCGGCCTGCCCGGGAGTGCCGTCAAAAAACGGACACGGGCGAAGCCGTTGCAAAAATAGTAAAAAAAGCGCCAATCGCTATGATCGCGGGGATGTTGCGTTTCAGAAACATTTTTCTACATTTGTTTTGCCGGAGAAACATATTTCGACCAGCCATGTTGAAAAAATACCTCTATTTTTTTATTAAAAAGAGTTCGGAGCGTCAGCACCGGGCGTATTACCTGGATTACTACCGGGCGGAATATGCGGAATTCGAACGATGTGCGGACAAGAAAAGTCCGGCGCGGATCCGCAGGGAGATGCGCTGTTTGCAGCGCTATTGGAAAATCTATCCGTTCCAGTATATCCGTTACCGTCTCTACCGCAAGGACTGTCCGCTTTCGATGGAGCAGATGAAGGCCTATATCCCCGATTATTTTGCCTATTTCCTTTTCTATCCGCAGTCATTCAACGAACGGAACGTGCTGTGCGAAGACAAGCGGCTTTTTGCGTCGCTGTGCCGGGGGTATGGGATCAACCATCCCCGGGTGTTGTTATCCGTTAGCGATGGGGTATTGTTCGACGGAGGGGAAAATCCCTGCACGGCTGAACGGGTGTTGGCCCGGATTCAGGCTTCCGGTGTGGGCCGGCTGTTCGTCAAACCGACTTTCGGCAAGGGAATCGAAGTGTTCGATCTGCGTGAAGGGAGGTATTTGCGCACGCCGGACGGGCGCCTTTTGGATGCGGCGTATGTGGAAGAGCTGAAAGGAGACGAGTGGATCGTCGAAGAGGGCTTGGTCCCTCATCCCGAGATGGCTGCCATTTATCCGCATGCGATCTGTACGTTTCGGATCGTTACCAGGAACGAGAAAAACAGCGTGTCGATCCTGTTCTCCCTGTTGAGGGTGGGCCAGGGCGCCATGCAGGTGGATAATGCCAGCTCCGGCGGCCTTTATATGCAGACGCCGTGACGGGCAAATTCGCTGCCCGGGCTTACGCTTTCGACGGTCGGGTCCATGAGAAACATCCCGATACCGGTTTCGTTTTCGGGGATTATACGTTCCCGTACTGGGAGGAGTTATCCCGTTTTGTGACGCTTTCGGCCCAAAAGCTCAACAAGATTAAATACATCGGTTGGGATATCGCCTATACGCCGGACGGCCCTGTCGTGATCGAAGCCAACAACGGCCCCGGCGTCTCTATCTTGCAGGATAGCTACGGCGGACTGCGCGACGCCTTCGGCATCCGCAACCCGAAAGATTACTGGTTCGCTTCGAATTATGCGCTGAAAAACCTGTAAGACTGCTCAGACGTTGAACAGGAAGTGCATGATGTCGCCGTCCTGCACGACGTACTCTTTGCCCTCCACGGAGATTTTGCCCGCTTCCCGGCAGGCTTTTTCCGAGCCCAGTGCGGTGTAGTCGGCGTATTTGATCACCTCGGCGCGGATAAATCCCTTTTCAAAGTCGGTGTGGATAATGCCTGCCGCCTGCGGGGCTTTCATCCCTTTCGTGTAGGTCCATGCCCGGGTCTCGTCGGGACCCGTGGTGAAATAGGTTTCGAGGTTCAGCAGCGTATAGGCCGAGCGGATCAGGCGGCTGACGCCCGATTCGGTGAGTCCTGCCTCTTCGAGGAACATTTGCCGCTCTTCGTAGGTTTCCAACTCTGCAATATCGGCTTCGGTCGCCGCTGCCACGATCAGCAGTTCCGCATTTTCTTCCTTGATCGCCTCCCGTACCGCGTCTACATGGGCATTCCCGTTTACGGCGCTCTTCTCGTCGACGTTGCAGACGTAAAGCACCGGTTTGTCGGTCAGCAGGTGCAGATCCCGTACCAGTTTGCGGTCTTCCTTGTCGAGTACGACCGTGCGTGCGCTCCTGCCCTGTTCGAGGACGTTTTTGTATTGTTGGAAAATTTCGAAAAGGCGTTTGGCGGATTTTTCTCCCGTGACGGCCTGTTTCTGCACTTTCGCAATGCGGCTCTCGATCGTTTCGAGGTCCTTGAGCTGCAGTTCGGTGTCGATGATCTCTTTGTCGCGCACCGGGTCGATGGTGCCGTCCACATGCGTGATGTTATCGTTTTCGAAACAGCGCAGCACATGAATGATCGCGTCGGTTTCGCGGATATTCGCAAGGAACTTGTTGCCGAGACCCTCGCCTTTCGAAGCGCCCTTGACCAGTCCGGCGATGTCCACGATCTCGATGGTAGTCGGGATCACCTTCTTCGGATTATCGATCTTGGCGAGGTTGACCAACCGTTCGTCGGGAACGGTGATAACCCCCACATTGGGTTCGATCGTACAGAAAGGGAAGTTCGCCGCCTGTGCCTTTGCATTCGAAAGCGAGTTGAAGAGTGTCGACTTGCCGACGTTGGGCAGTCCTACGATGCCGCATTGTAGAGCCATTTCGCTGAAAATTTGGTTGGTGTTCCGGGCGACAAAGATAGTGTTTATTTTGGAAATCGGGGCCGGACGACCCGCGTAAACGTTCGGGAGAAACGGGGGAGGGCGCGGGTTGGACGAAAATAAATTACAACAAGATCGGAATTAACCTGATTTTTTGACTATTTTTGAGCGCATTTGGGATAATAAATGCGACGAATGTACCAATTTGTATATCCCCTGAATTCCCAATAAACCCGAATATGATTTATCGATATGGATATTTGCGCCGGGAGGCTTTGGCGTTGCTGTGCTGCGGTGTTGCGGTTTGTCTCGTCACGGCGACCGGATGTGTGGACCATCGCTATGACCTGAAAGGTGATCTGGACCTAAGTGTCGGTGTCGGAGGCAAAGAGCTGACGATTCCGGTCGGGGAGACCGAGAAGATTACGCTCGAAAAGTTGATAGGTTCCGATGAAGATGACCTTACGGTTATGCCGGACGGCACCTATGCGTTGCTCAAACGTGACGACGTGCAGATGGATGTAGCGGGGATCGCTCCGGTGACTTTCAGGACTCACCCTTTCGCATTGTCTGAAATCCGGCCGGATTTCGGAACGGGCGTGTTGCCGCCGTCCGGTTCGGGAACGCCCGGAACCGGCGAATTGCCCGCCGCACCGATTACGAGCCGGGGCGATGTGAAGATCAGCGCCGATATTCCGGATGAGGTGAAATCTGTCGGCAGGGTGACGTTTTCCGCCCCGGTCGAAGCGCGGGTCGTGTTCGATGTTTCGGGGGTGTCGGGCGTGGTAAACCGGATGCGTTTCGAAAACTTGCGGGTCACTTTTCCTCCGTATATCGTTCTGGCTGGCGGAGGACATGAATTGGTGATCAACGATGAGTTTGCGGCGGCAGGTGGATATGTTTGCAGCGTTGGGATTACAGCAATGGTTTTCGATCCGCTGCTGGTAACCGACGGTACTGTACAGCTGGACGATCCCGTCGAGTTGTCGGGCAGTTTGCGCATTACGGACATAGCGCCCGGCGGCGGTGATCTGACCGGTGTCGTGCTCCAGCCCGCGCTGACGATCGGCGATATGCAAGTCAAACTCGTCGAAGGGCATGTGGAACCGGAGTTGCCGCATGTGCAGCAGTGGCTCGGATTGCAGGATATTCCCGCTTTCCTGCGCGAGGCGGGAACCGTGCTCGACGTGAATCCTTATATCAACCTGGGGGTCGCCAACCCGCTGGGGATGCAGGTCGATGTCTTCCTGGGGCTGATGCCGGTGGTCGGTAACCAGGAAAATCCGGCCGGAAGCAGTAATGTAGCGATGCGCGTCCGGGAGGCCGGGACGCCCGGAGGGGCTGTTTTATCGGTATTCCGTATAGCCAAAGATGCTTCGGTCATGCCCGACGGATACATGTTCGTCGAGGCGCCGAACCTGCCTGCCCTGATCCGGACGGTACCCGATTCGATCCTGCTGGATGTGCAGCCCGCTCTTGTCCCCGGGACTCTGCAGCGGGTCGACCTGACGGTGCCTGCCTACCAGATCCGGATCGATTATGAACTTTGCGTGCCGATGACCTTCGGGCCGCAGTTGTCGATCCTGTACCGTGACACGGTGGATAATCTGGCCAAGGATATCCGGGATTTCGTGGACAAGGTTCAGGAAGTTAAGATATTGGCTACCGTGGACAATACGGTGCCGCTCACCTTGCAGGCTGCCGCGATTGCCGTGGACGGCCAGAAGCAGCCGTTGCAGGGCGTCGAGGTGTCCGCTCCCGGGACGATAGCCCCGGGAGACGGCGGCGATACGCCTGTGTCATCGTCGTTCGATGTGGTGATCCGTGAAACGCAGGCAGGAGCGCTGGCCCGGCTCGACGGGTTGATTTTGGAAATTACCGCCGGGAACAACGAGGCCTCGGCAGGTATTCCGGCGACGCCGCGGCAGTATGTACAGGTGCGGATGAAACTGCGGGTACCGGGTGGACTGATCATGGATTTGGATGATCTTTAATGGAGTTGCCGAATGAAAAGACGAATGAACAATAGAATACTCCGTACGTTTTTGTGCGGGGCCTGCCTGATGGGATGCGCCGTCGTGCCGTTTCTGGCTCCGGCCCAGACGCTCCGTACCTCCTATTTCCTCGAAAGCATGCCGATGCGGCACCGGCTGAACCCCGCACTGGTGAGCGACCGAGGCTATATCAGCATACCTGCGATCGGCAATATCAACGTGGCTACCCAGTCGAACGTAGGGCTGACCGCTTTCCTGTATCCGCTGCCCGACGGAGGGCTGACTACTTTTATGAACCCGATCGTTTCGGCCGAAACGTTCCTCGGCCGGATCAAGAACCGCAATGCGGTACAAGTCGATGCCGACGTGTCGCTGCTCTCCTCGGCTTTTTATGCGTGGAGCGGTTTCAATACGATCGATATCGCCGTGCGGTCGAGCTCGGATATCGACTTGCCCGGCAGCCTGTTCCGTTTTATGAAACTGGGAATGGACGCCCCCGAAGGGAGCTCCTATCAGATGCGCGACCTGATGTTGCAGACCGATAATTATGTCGAGATCGGATTGGGGCATGCCCATCCGGTAAACGACCGCCTGACATTGGGCGGAAAGCTGAAAGTACTGCTCGGGGCCGGCAGCGCGCGGACGCACATCGACCGGATGAATGTGGTCATGAACCAGAACAAATGGGAGGTCGACGCACAGGGGTATTTCGACTTGTCGGCCGCCGGCGCGTCGTTCGAGACGAAGTCCGACGGCGAAATCAATAAGCTCGATTACCGCAATCCCGGAGTAGGGGGCTGGGGACTGGCCATCGATCTGGGGATGAGTTACGAATTGGTGGAGGATCACCTCACGCTGTCGGCCGGGGTAAACGACCTGGGTTTCCTGTCGTGGTTCAAGAACCTGCGCGGGACAATGCAGAACGAACCATTTATATTCGACGGTTTCAGTAATATCGTTGTGGACGATCCCAACAATCCGGGCTCGTTCAAAGAGCAGTGGAACAGGCTTAAGGACGACCTGCGCGATCTGTTCCGTTTTTATGACACTCCGGCGCCGGAGCATCTTACGCGCATGCTGCACCCTACTGTGAATGTCGGGCTCGAATACGCCGTCCTCGACCGGAAAATCTCATTCGGCCTGCTTTCGACGACACGTTTTTATATGCCCCGGGTCTGGACCGAAGGAATGTTGTCGGCCAATTTCCGTCCCTGCCGCTGGTTCAATGCGACGGTGACTGGTTCGGCGACCAATTACGGGCTCGGGTGGGGCTGGCTCCTGAACTTTACACCCAAAGGCGTGACGCTCTTTTTCGGCTCCGACTACATGGTCACCCGCGTGACCCCGCAGTGGATCCCGACGGGCCGGGCGACAGCCAGCTTCAACCTGGGCATGAACATTCCCATCGGCAGGCGGCACGACCTCGATTTTCAACCGGTTTATTACCGCTGAGTTTACATGTGGTGCGAACAGCGTGAGTTACCGTTAGGGAGCGGCGGTTGCTTCTGTTCTGTTGAACGGAAGGTCCCGGTCTCCAGGCAAAGTTCCGTGCTGTTGCACGGAAAATCCCGGGATCGTGCGGTGTGTTCATGCTGTAGGATCGGTTTGGCACTATCGGTTTGATCCGGGACGGATTACCGAATGGGGAGCTCCGATCCGTTCCTGTTGTCGACAGGGGAATCTTCATGCTCCTTATCCTCTTCATCCCCTTCGTTTTCCGGGAAGATGTCGTTGCACCGCCGAATCCGGTAGCGGAAGAACAGGATCGTGATGAACGCATTGATTGCGCTGGCAATTCCGAATCCGGTCCAATAAGGCAGCAGCAGCCCTTCGGGGGCGATCAGGATATAGAGCGTTACCACTTGCGTCATAAAGATCGACGGCAGCAGGGCGATCCAAAAATTCTTATGCCGGACGGCCAGATAAACCGTGATCGTCCATAGCGTCACGGCCGCGAGGGTCTGGTTGACCCAGGCGAAGTATTGCCAGATGACGCCGAAATTCATCAGCGTAATCGCGAACCCCACGACGAACAGCGGAATGCTGATGTAAAGCCGCCGCCGGATCGCACGTTGCTCGAGGTGCAGGAAATCTGCGGCGATCAGCCGGGCGCTTCGGAAGGCCGAATCCCCGCTGGTGATCGGTGCGACGACCACGCCCAGCAGAGCCAGTACGGCGCCGAATTTGCCGAGCGTCGTGCGGGTGATTTCATTGACGGCCCATGCCGCATTGTCGCCGTGTTCCGCGAGCGTCGTGTTCAACTCTTCCGGTCCGCCCCAGAAGGCCATACCTGCTGCGGCCCAGACCAGTGCGATCAGCGATTCGGAGATCATAGCGCCGAAAAAGACCGGTTTGCCTTGTTGCTCATTTTGCAGGCAACGCGCCATAAGCGGCGACTGGGTGGCGTGAAAACCCGATACGGCTCCGCATGCGATGGTAATGAACAGCGTGGGAAAAATCGGGAAACGCGCGGCGTCGGTTTTGAAATTATGCCAGTTCCCGGCCGATAGTTCCGGGATTGTATAAGCGTCGAAAAGCAGAACGTAAAGGATTCCGAGAGCCATGAAAAAGAGCGCGGCCCCGAAAAGGGGATAAATGCGTCCGATGATCTTGTCGATCGGGAGCAATGTGGCCAGGATATAATAGAGCAGGATGATCCAGATCCAGGTGCTTTGGTTCATTCCGGTCATGCCTTGCAAGATCCCCGCCGGTCCGACCAGAAAGACGGCACCGACCAGTACCATCAACAGCAGGGTGACTGCGCGCATCGACTGTTTCATCACAGGACCGAGGTAGCGGCCGACGATTTCAGGCAGGCTCAGGCCGCCCATTTTCATCGAGATCATACCTGATACGTAGTCGTGCAGACCGCCGATCAGGATGCCTCCCAACGTAATCCACAGGAAGGCTACCGGTCCGTACATCGCACCGAGCAGCGCGCCGAAAATGGGGCCCAGTCCGGCGATGTTCAGCAACTGGATCAGAAAGGTTTTCCATTTCGGGAGCGGCAGGTAATCTACGCCGTCATAACGGCTCCTGCAGGGCGGTTCGCGGTCGGGATCGGCGCCGATTGTCCGTTCGAGGTAGCGGCCGTAAATAAAGTAGGCTCCCACGAGTACGGCGAAGCAGATTAGAAAGGTGATCATCTTGATTCGGGTCGGTTAGGTTTCGGAACACACGTGTTCCGGACGTGGTTACGGGTTTTTATAACAGCTGTCGGGACTATATTGTAATCCGGATTCGAAGCCGGTTCCGGCGGCAGGCGGTTTTCCTGCCCGGATTTTCATTGCGGGTTTACAGGATTCCGATCTGCGTGAGGAACAGCAGTGTGATGACCACCGGAACGACGAACCGGATCAGCAGGCGGATGGCCGGATAGCACCACAGGTTTACGGTCAGGTTGTTGGTCAGCTCGTTGCGCAGTTTTTCGGGCGAAAATACCCAACCCGTAAAAATCACGATCAGCAGGCCGCCCAGCGGCATGAGGACGTTCGAACTGAGGTAGTCGCACAGGTCGAACAGGTTCATGCTGCCGATGTGTAGCGAGGAGCCGGGACGCTGCGACAGCGCGCAGAGGGAACCCGTTACCAGGATCGTGACCAGTACGCCGACTACGGCTTTCGGCCGGCTCATCCGCAACTCTTCGGTCAGGTAGGCGGCAATGACTTCGAACATCGAGATCGACGAGGTGATTGCGGCGAGGAACAGCAGTACGAAGAATACGATCGCGATCCAGTAGCCGCCGGGCATCTGCGCGAAAATATTCGGCAGCGTCAGGAAAACCAGTTCCGGACCCGAGGTGGGGCTGATGCCGAACGAAAAAACCGCCGGGAAAATGGCGATACCCGACAGGATTGCGACCGACATATCCGACAGGGCCACCATCGATGCCACTTTCGGCAGGTTTTCGCCTTTGCGGATGTAGGAGCCGTAGGTGATCATGCAGCCCAACCCGAGGCTCATCGAGAAAAACGACTGGCCCATCGCCTTGAGGATCGTCGCGCCGGTAATCTTGCTGAAATCGGGACGCAGCAGGAAGCCTATCCCTTCGCGCGCGCCGGGCAGCGTCAGGGAGTTGATGGCCAGCGCGGCGAGCAGGACGATAAAGACCGGCATGAAAATCTTGGTATAGCGTTCGATTCCTTTTTCGATTCCGGACCAGACGATGAAGGCCGTTGACAGCATGAAAACGCCCATCCACACCACCGGTCGCCATCCGCTGGCGATAAAACCGTTGAAATTTTCACTGATTTGCGCCGCGCTTTTACCTGCGAACTCGTTGAGGACCGATTCTTTGATGAATTCGAGCGCCCAGCCGGCAATGACGCAATAGAACGACAGCAGGATAAAGGCGCAGAAGATCCCCATATAGCCCACATAGTTCCAACGGGTGCCCGGGGCGAGCTTCTGGAACGCACGTTTGGTGTTGCGCTTCGAACTGCGGCCGAGGCTGAATTCCGAGAGCATCAGCGGGATCGAAATCAGGAAGCTGCACGCGATATAGATCAGGATGAACGCTGCGCCGCCGTTCTCGCCGGCCACGTAAGGGAATCTCCAGATGTTGCCCAGACCGATAACCGATCCGCTCACTGCGGCGATGACGCCGAACCTGCTTCCGAATGATCCCCTGCTGCCCATAATGATGTCCGTACGGTTTAGATGTCGCGCGCCGTGGCGGCGGTCTGTGCAAATTTCGCTACCTTTGTGCGCTGTAAATATGCAAAATTAGGTATTTTTCCCTGATATTCCTTCTGAACGATGTCCGAAATGTCGTCCCGCAAGTTGCGAACCATCGAGTTGTTAGCCCCTGCCAAGAATTATGAACAGGGACGTGCGGCTATTTTGTGCGGTGCCGATGCGCTGTACGTGGGCGCACCGCGTTTCGGCGCGCGTTCGGCGGCGGGTGTTCCCGAGGAGGAGATCGTCCGGTTGTGTGACCTCGCCCATCGTTTCGGAGCGAAGGTCTATGTGGCGATGAACACGCTGCTTTATGAACAGGAATTGGCCGATGCGGAGCGTATCGCATGCCGGATGTGGAATGCGGGAGCCGATGCGTTGATCGTGCAGGATATGGCCTTCCTTCGGATGGAGTTGCCTCCGGTCGAATTGCATGCTTCGACGCAGGTGTGCAATACCGATCCGCAGCGCGTTCGTTTCCTCTCCGAAGCGGGTTTTACGCGTGTGATTCTGGAGCGCGCCCTGTCGCTCGAGGAGATCGGCCGGCTTTCCCGGGCCGCCGATGTCGAGATCGAGGCCATATCCTGCATGGAGGCCTTCGCCAGCGGCCTGGTTCCCATTATTGCGAACAGCTCGAAATCCGCGACGCCGCAGTTCGCCCT
>ERZ791915.2768-NODE-2768-length-10507-cov-3.552717_pt1 | contig 10507 bp, 9 predicted proteins | sample MGYA00510139_ERZ791915 | MGnify/ENA primary metagenome ERZ791915 (study PRJEB30046, sample SAMN00792117) | human gut metagenome | study: EMG produced TPA metagenomics assembly of the A metagenome-wide association study of gut microbiota in type 2... | reverse complement strand
CATGTAGCAACAACCGGTGTACGATCGTCAACACACTATCCACCCCGTACACAACAAGCAATACAAGCCAGCTGAAATCTTTCGTTTGAAGAATCAAACTCCCGATCAGGAACAGGACTACAAAAGCTATACTGACCGAACCCACATCACCGGCGAAGCATTTCGCTCTCTTACGGAAATTAAAGAAGTCAAACACCAACACAGAACAAATCATCGTATAAATAAAACTCTGTTCTGTGAAGGAGATCACTTCTGCATTCACATATGCCAAAGAAACCAGGATAACCAATGAATACCCGCCGGTAATGCCGTTAATGCCATCCATAAAGTTATAGGCATTGATAATCCCCGTACAGACGATCAGAGCGACAAGCAACGTCCACCAAGGCAAGCTGAACAACCCCCATTGATAGAACATCAGGGCCATTGCCGTAAAATGGAAGACTAAACGCAAACCCTGCGAAGTAGAACGGATATCATCTATAAAACTGATAAAAGTGATCAAGGTCAAAGCCAATATAAACCAAGGATATTCAAACTGATTCGTCAGAAAAAAAGTTAATGCACCCAAATAGAAGATGATTCCTCCACCTCTCAGAGTAATCCGAGTGTGTGAACTCCGCTCGTTTGGCTTATCGATAATATTGCATTTATCAGCAATACGGAAATAAAAAAGTTCTGCCAGGAATAGCAGAACTAAGATTAGCAGATAACACATAAACTATTCGTTCTTTTTAATGAAATAAAACCAAAGTTGAAGTCCTAAAAAGGCAAAAGAAATACCCCCTATTAGGAGTCCTATAATCCCCCAAAAATCCACTCACAATACCTCCTTATTCTATCTGAAAATTCTCCAAAACATTCATAGGTTTCCACCCAAGTTCACGCATAGCCTTTTCATTACTAAGAGTCAAAGAGTGCGTGATCTTACGAAGTTTTAAACTGTTTATTGGGGCATTTTCCCCAAGACAATCACCAAAAATGGCCATACTTTTAGCAAACAATAAGGAATAGATATTGGTCTTTTTTTATTCAATTGCTTACATATCACCATCTCTAATTCACGAAAACTCAGCTGGTAACTGTCACAAACATTATATATCCCTCCCTTTTCAATCAATAGAGGAACAAGATTAGTTATATCCTGAACCATCAAAACGCTTTTCCGAGCTTCTCCCCCAGCAATACTTAAGTACTTACCATTTCTAATCCCATGAATCATCGCTCCTAAATTTCCCGGAGGATTAGGTCCGGCAATTTAGGCTACTATTGACGGAACGATAGATTCAGACGCAATGCTGAATTATTACTTATACGACTTCTTGTCGCACGAGATACCTAAAGAGACAAAAAATCAAATGATTTTCAACAATTTGATTATGAGCAAATTGTAAAATTTTATAATATTTTCTCATAACTACGGTGTTGCATTGATACTGTTACACTATTGGTAAGTGATGTACTTCCTAGTAAGGCTACACCATTGGATTAATTCTTTTATTTGCTCAGAAAGAGCGAGAAAAATCTTCAGCTTAATCTAATAAATGATGCCTGTTTGCTGCAGAAGAAATTTCTTCCTAGTAAAGATGGAACTCGAAGAGGTGTAATACAAAAGAAAAAAATACAAGAAGCATAAAAAGAAAGAAAAGCCTATTCTCAAACTTATTGATCCGCCTTTCCTGTTGGTAGAGGAGATTCATCTTAGCATGAAAAAGACAATAGATAAAAAACGGTATTCAGAAAGATCGTTTTGCTAAAATCAGAACGAGTATTAGTCCTTGTCTACAACTTTAAATTTTATTTACAGAACAATATATTTTAAAACAAAATCTAAGTAATAATTGGAATATGAACTATAAAAATTAATATTCTTTTTGTAATCTGATTTTTTCGTAAGATAGACGAAAGTGTTAAATTACGCAAAACATATCAACATATATTTACAATCAAATTTATTTTGACTATATTAGAAAAATGTTCCTTCAATCTTTAAATATAATATGAACAATGGCACAGTTAGAATCTAAACAATTAAACAAAATTGGTTTACATGAGAATGTTACCAATAGAAACATGGATGAAAAATTATTATTAAAGTGCGAAAATAGTATTCGCGCTTACAAAATTGTGAATTTGCTCAACAAGCATAATATTGCATTACGACAGCATGACGAGAGTCAGGATCCTAGGGTTGGTGCATATGGCGCCGTAACTGGTATTGCTATATATGTATTTGCTAAGGATTATGAAAAGGCTTTATCTATAGTTTCCCCTATTCTTAAAGATTTTAATACCATCAGTACATTCTGTCCAAAATGTGGAAGTGAAAATGTAAAACCCATTACTGGTAATCACAAATATATTACTTATTTAATTTTCCTTTGCCTGTTCCTTATACTTACTCCTGGTATTTATATTGCTTTGCCTGAAGATTTTGGACTCAGGTCTTCCCTAATAAATAAAATAGCTTTAATGATGGTTGTGCTAGGTTTTATTTTAATGCCAATTATTAACCATTATAATGTTAATTATAAGTGTAAAAAATGCGGCAATAGATTTAGGCATTATTAGCTTTATTGTTCATAATCGATTCTATTGTTTTATTACAACAGAATCAAGTCAATAAAAAGCGATTGTCTTACATAATAAATGTTTTTTATTATGAGGTTTAAAATTCTGACCTTATCAGAAGCAGAACGGAAACTTCAGGCTGGTGAAAGCGACACTGATTTACTATGAAGCGGAATTCCACAAGAAATACGATCCCATAAAATAGAAGGTCCTGTAGTCTATTGGAATGTAGATGAACAGCGATGAACGACATTCCAGGTGGAGAACTTTATGGAAGAGAACGCAATGGAAGTGATAGAGGCAAAATACGGAATAAAGGGCCCGGCAATCGTACTGAAGCTGCTTTGTAAAATATACAAGGAGAGATACTACATACTTTGGGATGAGGAGCAGTGCCTGATCTTTGCCTACAAAGTAGAAAGGGAAGTGCAAACTGGGGAGGTACAGGGAATTATCGTAATTCTCTTTATCAAAGGAATACTGGACAGAAGCAGTTGTCAGGAAAACGGAATACTAACCTCGGAAAACATACAGAAGGTATGGATGGAGGCAACAAAGCGGAGAAAGAAAGAGCTGTCGAAACTCCCCGACCTGATGGTGAAAACGGAAAAGGAAAACGGCAAACCGGACAATACATCCGCACAACAGGAAATAGAACAACCCAAGCCGCTTAAAGAAGGAAAAGTAGCTGTCGGCACAGGAAATGTAGCCGTTAGCCTGGGAAATGTAGTACGTCATGTAGCCGTTAACTCAAAAAATGCATGCAATTCCAGACAAAGTAAAGTAAAGAAAAGTAGAGCAAAGGAAAATAAAGAATTACCCCCTCAGCTCCCCCTGAGGGGAAGGAGGAAGAAAGGATGGAGGATTCTGCTTCTCTACCGATACCGGGATACGCCTTCAATACGATGACACACAATTATCCGGGACTGAAGGATACGCTCCAAAGATTGGGAATTAACGAGGTAAGTGAAGTAAATGCCATTCTCAGACTGTCGGACTATGGAGGAAAGGGAACGACGGTGTGGCGGCTGATTACCAACACTTGTTGGAGTGACATAGTGTCAAAAGGAAGGTATCTGATAGCGGCACTGAACAAGGCAAAAAGGAAATAAACGGATAGGGTAAGTTCCCTGTGTATAGTTGACAAAAAAGCAAGTATATCGGCTCTAACCTGAGAGACCTTCAGTGAAGCTAAAAAATAAAAATCAAACTTAACAAGCTAAAATACAAGCTATTCAAAGTTCAAAACATCTGTCAGTAAAAACTTGTTTTAACACAGTGTTAAAGCTTGTTCTTTGCATGCAAATAACAAGTGTTTTAAATGCAAAAGATTTGTTATTTGCACACAAGAATAAAATGAACGGAAATTGACGTTAACATTGTTAAACAGCCGGTTTTCCCATACAATTTAGCTCAACAATACTCCCTCTTAAACCAACGTTCGAATACAGGATCAGAAAACACATACAGTTCCCCCTCCTTCTCAATAAAATCACGCTCGGTCAGCATGCGTTTGTTGCGGGTGATGGTTTACGCGCTTCCCAATTCATATTTCCGCACTACAGGAATAGAATTGAAGCGGTATTCACCATTGGCTACGACACGCAACATGTCTGTTTGCACAGCGGTCAGATTTTCAGTATCATTCATGCACATAGGCATATCGGTATCTATCAATTGCCGGGTACGCATTTCAATGGTTTCCGAACCTGTTCATCTTCATGCATCAATTCGTCCATCGCTACTTTGACAAGTGAAGACTTTCCCCAACGACGTGGAGAGATGAGAACAAAGACACAAATTATACATCAACGTATAATACATCGATGTATAATTTTAAAGATTATCTATTTCAAAAACAGGCATAGAAGCATCATTTAATGGTCACCATGGTTGCTCCGAAGCCATATTCCTGAAATGAAGCATCCTGATAGCGGCAATTACTATATTTTCGCTTTAATTCATCAATCAATGCTTTACGAAGCACTCCGTCACCTTTGCCATGAATGAAAACTATTTTTTGTTCACGTTTGGCTTTGTACTTCTCCATCACTTCACGGAATTTATCCAACTGGTAATTCAGTATCTCGGCATTCCCCATGCCACGTGTGTCATCCAGCAATTCGTTGATGTGCAAGTCTATTTCAAGAATTTCATTCTTTCCGCCACGTTTCACAATCGGTTGTGACTTAGGCTTATCCACTTCCTTCTTCTGGATCAATACAGACTGCAGTTCCTCAGCCGAAACAAATACCTGACGGGTAGGAACATCGTCTTTCACAATATCATAAACCAAAGCCGGCTGTTCAAAGAAGTCCGACTCACGGAATGTATGCAGTTTATAGAACTTCACCGTATCGATACGCAACTCCACACAAACCGCAGGTTTCAAAGGCGCTGTCCGTCCATCTTTAAAAGCAATGAACTGAACGGCTACATGCTCCATTTCATTCAGCATATCCTTAGTAAACTCTTCCAGCAAAAGCTTCGTATTGGGTTCCACCAGTCCATGCGAACGGGTTTTCCAGGCCTTTCCTTCGGCACTCTGATACGTATAATACAAATAATAATTGCTGTCATTTACCAAATAAGCCTCAAACGAAGTACTGCTGATAGCTTTCACGTCTTCGGGCACATAAGCCAGAAAAACATTTAAAACATCACCACCCCGCACTTCGGCCGAACGAACTACCGGAATCTCAGGCTTTACCGGTTTGACGGGTTCTTCGGGTTTCTTTGGTGCAGGAGCAGCCTTCCGGGTCATATTATAATCATCCGTATCGATCACCACACACTCGCGTATCTGCATCGGGATATCAAATCCATCAGCATCTTCCACCAATACAATATCTTTTCCCCGGAATCCTTTTACGATTCCTCCGCCCACCTCACTGAGGAAGCGCACTTTATCACCTATTTTCATTGTTCTGTTTACAATTTACCATTTACAATCTACAAATTAAGGCAAATATAACTACTTTTGTCGTCGCAAAGAAAGAAATGATGAAAGAAAACCCGAAACATATCCGTATTAGCGAATACAATTATCCATTGCCGGATGAACGCATCGCTAAATTCCCGTTGCCTGTGCGCGACCAGTCTAAGTTACTCATTTATCGTCATGGCGAGGTCAGTGAAGATGTATTTACCTCTCTACCGGAATATTTGCCAGCCGGAAGCCTGATGATATTCAACAACACCAAAGTGATTCAGGCACGGCTCCATTTCCGCAAAGAGACAGGAGCACTCATCGAGGTATTTTGCCTGGAGCCCATTCAACCCAATGACTACGTACTCAACTTTCAGCAAACGGAACATGCCGCCTGGCTTTGCATGGTCGGCAATCTGAAAAAGTGGAAAGACGGTCCGCTATGTCGTGAAATGACTGTAAAAGGATTCCCGATCACGTTGACCGCCACCCGCGGTGAATGTCGTGGCACCAGTCATTGGATCGATTTCCGGTGGGACAATCCGGAAGTAACATTTGCCGATATTCTCGAAGTGTTCGGTGAGCTACCTATCCCTCCCTACCTCAACCGGGATACGGAAGAAAGTGATAAGGAGACCTATCAGACAGTCTATTCAAAAATAAAAGGCTCGGTGGCCGCTCCTACGGCAGGTTTACATTTCACCCCTCGTGTACTGGATGCCCTGACCGAAAAAGGGATCGACCTCGAGGAACTGACTCTCCATGTTGGCGCCGGTACTTTTAAACCGGTAAAAAGTGAAGAGATAGAGGGGCACGAAATGCATACGGAATATATATCCGTATCACGCAGTATTATCAAAAAGCTGATAGACCACGACGCTTGTGCCATTGCCGTAGGAACAACTTCTGTGCGTACCCTTGAAAGCCTCTACCACATCGGCGTAACACTGGCTAACAATCCGGAAGCCACAGAAGAGCAATTACACGTAAAGCAGTGGCAACCTTACGAAACGGAATGTGATGTTCGCCCCGTAGTAGCCTTACAGAAAATATTAGGTTATCTCGACCGACATGGAATGGAGGCACTGCATACCAGTACACAGATCATTATTGCTCCGGGATATGACTATAAGATAGTCAAGGCAATGGTTACCAATTTTCATCAGCCACAGAGCACTCTGCTATTATTGGTTTCGGCATTTGTGAAAGGCAACTGGCATACCATTTATGATTATGCACTCGGACACGATTTCCGCTTTCTGAGTTATGGAGATTCATCTTTATTAATACCTTAAAACATGCAAAGCGATAATAATCAGGAAATGTTCCCCATCGTAGACGAACAGGGAACTATTACAGGAGCTGCTACACGCGGCGAATGTCATAGCGGAAGCAAGCTATTGCATCCGGTTGTCCATCTGCACGTATTCAACTCAAAAGGTGAACTTTACTTGCAGAAGCGCCCTGAATGGAAAGATATACAGCCGGGCAAATGGGATACTTCCGTAGGCGGACACATCGATCTGGGAGAGAGTGTAGAAATAGCTTTAAAGAGAGAGGTCGCCGAAGAGCTGGGTATCACAGACTTCACACCGGAACTCCTGACAAGCTATGTCTTTGAGTCTGCCCGTGAACGGGAATTAGTCTTTGTGCATAAAACGGTGTACGACGGAGAAATACATCCCAGCGATGAATTAGATGGCGGACGTTTCTGGAGCTATGAAGAAATCAAAACGAATTTAGGAAAGGGTGTCTTCACACCGAACTTTGAAAGTGAAATAGATAAAGTAGAGATTTTCTCTTCTACTTCCCCCAAAGAGGCTGTGTAGAGACACTTTTCACCACGGAACACAGAGTAACACAGAGTCTTTTTTTGTTAATAATCAACAATTTAAAATTGCCACTGTGTTACTCTGTATCTTCTGTGGTGAGTTTTAACACCTTAAATTACTTTTTTTCTATCCAACTGATTATCGTCTCTGAAAAAGGACTCTCTTTGGGAGCTACAAAACCAACCCAATTTCCATTCTCATCAATCATAAACTTCTGAAAATTCCACTGTACCGGCGCATCTTGCTTTCCGTTCAGCTTCTTCTCTGTCAACCAGTGGTAAAGCGGAGCCATATCTTTACCCTTTACCGATATCTTGGCCATTATCGGGAAGGTAACATCATAGTTCACCGAACAAAATTTGGCGATCTCTTCGTTTGTCCCCGGCTCTTGTCCCATGAAGTTATTGGCAGGAAAGCCGATAATCACAAAATTCTGATCTTTATACTGATCATACAACTCCTGCAACTCTGCATATTGCGGAGTCAGTCCACACTTGGAGGCGACATTCACTACCAGCACCTTCTTACCTTTCAGACCTGACAGTGGATACTCTTTGCCATCTATGGTCTTCACTGTGAAGTCATAGAATGATTTATTCTGAGCAGCCATCGACAGTGAAAGTACCAAGGCTGCTACGAAAGAAAAAAATGCTTTCATATCTTATTATTTGGTTTATCAAATAATTAACAAGCAGCCCCGGCAGAATGTTTGAAAGCAGCCTACTCTTCAGACATGGAATAAGGTTTAGCTTCTTTGGCAAGCCCCCTCTTTTTATTCGGAGAAGCAGCCATATCAAACTCAAGTGTTCCTCCCGCCAAAAGGTCGGCATGAGTAATATACATCTTATCGTAAACCTTTCCGTTCAGCTTCACCTGCCGGACATAGCAATTACGATCGCTCACCTTTGGCGCTTTTATTTCGAAAGTGCGGCCATTGGGCAGATTCATACGGATATACGGCAGATAAGGTGCTCCCAATACATATTGGTCAGTACCCGGGCAAACCGGATAAAATCCCATTGCCGTAAACAGATACCAGGCAGACATCTGGCCGCAATCGTCATTGCCGCCCAGGCCGTCAATATCATTTTTATACATCCGGTTCATGACCGTCCGCAGCCAGTATTGCGTCTTCCAGGGTTGGGAAGTCCAGGCATACAGATACGGAATGTGATGACTGGGCTCATTGCCATGTACATACCCTCCTACCAAACTTACTTCAGCAATATCTTCATTCTTTTCGTAATATTTGCGGGGAAGTGCCATTGAGAACAGTGTATCCAACCGACTGACAAACTTCTTCTCACCTCCCATCAAACGAATCAATCCGGCCACATCATGAGGCACGTGGAAAGAAAAATTCCATGAATTTCCCTCTATAAATCCTTCCCCGTAAGTCTGCATTGCATCAAATTCCTTCCTGAACTCTCCGTTGCTATAACGGGGACGGGCAAAACCAACCGAAGTGTCGAAAACATTCCGGTAATTATTCGCCCTTTTCTTATAAAGATCGGCCAACTGGTCGTCTCCCGCCAACAGAGCCATCCGGTAAATAGTCCAATCGTCATAGGCATATTCCAATGTAGTGGAAGCAGCCGTCCCACTTTGATCGAAAGGTACATAACCCAATCTTTTATAAGCTTCAACTCCTTCGTAATAAGGAACATTAGCTGTATGATCCATTGCCATCAAAGCCTCCCCGACAGATATATCCGCTCCTTTGGCAACCGCATCAGCCAAAGCAGACACTGCATGATAACCGCTCATACACCAGCCTTCATTGCCCATCAGGCTCCAAACCGGCAACATGCCATGTACACTTTGCTGCTGATGACGAATCATAGACTGCACCATGTCCGTATTCTGCCGGGGTTTTAGCAAGTTCAAGAAAGGGTGCTCCGCACGATATGTATCCCATAATGAGAAGATAGTATAATTGGTAAATCCTTCGGAAGTATGGATATTATGATCGAGTCCACGATACCGACCGTCTACATCCATATAAACAGACGGGTTAATCATGGTATGATACAATGAAGTATAAAACATGGCCAACTGATCGGGAGTTCCTTTGGCTTCGAGTACATCCAACTCACGATTCCATGCAGAATTTGCCTCGGCAACCAATTGATTGAAAGTTTTTCCGGCAGCCTCTGCCTGTAAATTCTTTACTGCACCTTCTGTGCTCACAGCCGAAAGAGCGACTTTTATCACTAGCTCCGGATTCTGCCGGGTATCGAAATTAAAGTAAGCCACCAGCTTCCGACCGGTCATTTCCGGGAAATTACGGTCGGTATTAAACCGCCGCCAAAAGCCTTTATACAGAGCTTTCCCTTTATCCGTATACCCATAATCCTTGATGGGCTGAGACAAAGAGATGGCAAAATATGTGTAATTGGTACGTGCCCATCCGTTCGTTATACGATAGCCCGTCAGTAATGTGTCATTTTCCACACGTAAATTAGCCCATAGAGTTTTTCCATCATAGTTGTAGATTCCGTGTATCAGGTCAAGAATGATGTGCCCGTCCGCATTATCGGGAAAAGTATATTTATGTATTCCTACCCGTTGAGTAGCTGTCAGTTGTGCCTTTATGCCATAATCAGCAAGCTCCACTTCATAATACCCCGGACGAGCAACCTCTGTGTCATGACTGAAACGGGAGCGGTATCCCTCGTCAGGAGTACCGGCTCTTCCGGGATTCAACTTCAGTTGACCTGTGGCGGGCATAATCAAAATATCACCCAGATCCGAATGTCCCGTACCACTCAGATGGGTATGGCTGAATCCCACAATTGTCGGATCATGATACTGATATCCGGCACAATATTCATACGCATTTTTTTGATAAGTTCCATCTATGTTGTGAGGAATCGTATCTGTATCCGGACTTAACTGTACAAGTCCGAACGGGGCACAAGCACCGGGAAATGTATGCCCCATACCATTGGTTCCGATGATCGGGTTGACAAATGCACATACATCCGGCACTTCTGCCGTCTGCTGGGCCATCACTGTCGTAAATGCCGGAAGGAATGCCAGCAAGGAAAGTACTTTTTTCTTCATAATCTTATCTTTGTGATGTGTTGTTGATATGCAAAGATAGTTTTTTTGTTTATCCAGCGTTAAATAATTAAGGAATAAAAAACAAATATTAATGCACGCTTGCAGAATA
>ERZ791915.2766-NODE-2766-length-10513-cov-3.392714_pt1 | contig 10513 bp, 7 predicted proteins | sample MGYA00510139_ERZ791915 | MGnify/ENA primary metagenome ERZ791915 (study PRJEB30046, sample SAMN00792117) | human gut metagenome | study: EMG produced TPA metagenomics assembly of the A metagenome-wide association study of gut microbiota in type 2... | reverse complement strand
GAAACAGACAGTTTAACGCTAGACATGTCTATCTTGCCAGGTCACTCCTTATGTGGGAGTGTGGATTGAAACTTGTATGGACGTTAGGAGTAATTATTGCGGTTATGTCACTCCTTATGTGGGAGTGTGGATTGAAACGAGTCTAGTGGCTAGCACGTCCGTGGCAGGGGCGGTCACTCCTTATGTGGGAGTGTGGATTGAAACGAGGCTTGAACAATATCGGCCGAAGAATGAGAAAGTCACTCCTTATGTGGGAGTGTGGATTGAAACACCTTAAAATTAAATGGAGTCAAACTATGGAGATGTCACTCCTTATGTGGGAGTGTGGATTGAAACACATCCTTACGGATAAACTTGTACAACTCTTCTGTCACTCCTTATGTGGGAGTGTGGATTGAAACTTACCGCATTGCGCTCATGCATCGACGGTCAGAGGTCACTCCTTATGTGGGAGTGTGGATTGAAACCGCACCTGCGAAATCAACGCCATCAGGTATATACGTCACTCCTTATGTGGGAGTGTGGATTGAAACGCAGTCGTACAGGCAACCATCAATACCTATTTGGGTCACTCCTTATGTGGGAGTGTGGATTGAAACTCACCATAGTTGATAATTTTATCACCTGTGTTGACGTCACTCCTTATGTGGGAGTGTGGATTGAAACCTGCTCATCTCTAGGATCTTCCGAAGGCTTAACTTGTCACTCCTTATGTGGGAGTGTGGATTGAAACTCAAGTGCCTATGACCTTATACAAGCGTACTGCAAGTCACTCCTTATGTGGGAGTGTGGATTGAAACGTGTAAGCCACAATCAAATAATTTGGGGAGGAAAGTCACTCCTTATGTGGGAGTGTGGATTGAAACTTCGGTCTGGCTTTGCAAATCTCGCCTATGAACGTCACTCCTTATGTGGGAGTGTGGATTGAAACATCTTTGCGAGCTGTCTAGCCTCATCCAGGTTGTGTCACTCCTTATGTGGGAGTGTGGATTGAAACAAAATACTCCTTATCTATTTCGGTCGCATAAAAAGTCACTCCTTATGTGGGAGTGTGGATTGAAACAGAAAAATTGTCGTCGAGATTGATGCCACGAGCTAGTCACTCCTTATGTGGGAGTGTGGATTGAAACTCAAGTGCCTATGACCTTATACAAGCGTACTGCAGTCACTCCTTATGTGGGAGTGTGGATTGAAACCTTCCGGTACGGGTGAGGGTTAACCCAAACACAGTCACTCCTTATGTGGGAGTGTGGATTGAAACTCGAACAATGAATCAAACATCGTTAACAACACCGTCACTCCTTATGTGGGAGTGTGGATTGAAACAAAGCGTATCGAAGCCCTGGAACTATCTATAGCGTCACTCCTTATGTGGGAGTGTGGATTGAAACCGCACCGTACATACTTTAATAAAGCCGTCCTCCCGTCACTCCTTATGTGGGAGTGTGGATTGAAACATAAGTTCGGCAAAATGGATAGGGGGAAGGACAAGTCACTCCTTATGTGGGAGTGTGGATTGAAACTCGCCATAGTTGATAATTTTATCACCTGTGTTGAGTCACTCCTTATGTGGGAGTGTGGATTGAAACACGTATAAAAGCTGCCCTTTGTGGTGTTCGATAGTCACTCCTTATGTGGGAGTGTGGATTGAAACCGAATAGTGATAACTCAATGGTAGGGTCGTAAGGTCACTCCTTATGTGGGAGTGTGGATTGAAACTACAGCAACCGTTACACTTATTGCGGTAAACAAAGTCACTCCTTATGTGGGAGTGTGGATTGAAACAAGATTAATATATGTTATTAAACACTGTGTTAAAGTCACTCCTTATGTGGGAGTGTGGATTGAAACTTCTAATTTCAGCTTTAAATCTTCCATATAAATGTCACTCCTTATGTGGGAGTGTGGATTGAAACCGGCATGAGTCTTGAAAAGTATCAATACATCCAGTCACTCCTTATGTGGGAGTGTGGATTGAAACAACTGGTTGATTTGCCTTCCACGTTGGTGTCTCTCGTCACTCCTTATGTGGGAGTGTGGATTGAAACAGTCCATGTTTGCCAAGATGAAAGGTAGCGTGCGTCACTCCTTATGTGGGAGTGTGGATTGAAACATCTTATAGTCGATGGAACCACCGGCATTAATGAGTCACTCCTTATGTGGGAGTGTGGATTGAAACATAATCAGGGACTTACCAAATGGAGGTAGCAAGCAGTCACTCCTTATGTGGGAGTGTGGATTGAAACAGATGCCCAAGCTCCGACAGCGTGATACTACTTTTGTCACTCCTTATGTGGGAGTGTGGATTGAAACAATTTTGAGATAGAAGATACGCTGGCATTGCTCGGTCACTCCTTATGTGGGAGTGTGGATTGAAACTCTTTGTGGAAGGTACACCCTATATAGGCATGGTAGTCACTCCTTATGTGGGAGTGTGGATTGAAACCCGATAGACACTAATCAGTGGGCTAGAGTAACCGTCACTCCTTATGTGGGAGTGTGGATTGAAACAGAGGGTGGGCTTGGATTATCCAATACGGTATCAGTCACTCCTTATGTGGGAGTGTGGATTGAAACCTCACCTGCAGCCCACGCAATGACACGTGCTTCAAGTCACTCCTTATGTGGGAGTGTGGATTGAAACAAAGTTGGCATTATGCGCCACCACCGTTATATCGTCACTCCTTATGTGGGAGTGTGGATTGAAACCGTACGAGAATGCTGTAGTAAACCTCTCGGCCATGTCACTCCTTATGTGGGAGTGTGGATTGAAACAATCTCTAATTTCGATACCGTTAACAACTCGTTGTCACTCCTTATGTGGGAGTGTGGATTGAAACACGAAGGCTGATGGTACGGCCTTTACTCCGGCCAAGTCACTCCTTATGTGGGAGTGTGGATTGAAACAATTTTTATGACCTTACCAACAACAACAACAAAGGAAGTTGCTTTTTATATGGAAGGTGCGATGGCCGCCTTTATGGACGAGCTGCGCGACTGCCTTGCCGATGGTTGGACGGTGGAACTGGGCGAACTTGGCTATTTCACCCCTTCACTGAATTGCCGTCGCGAAGCAATGGAAAAGAAAGAACTGCGTGCTGCTTCGGTGACGCTTCGCGGTTTGAACTTCCGTTTGGGGAAGGAATTCTATAAAGAATTGGATAAAAAGATGCGATTGGAACGCCATCCGCAGTCGTCATCCAAGCCCGAATCTTCTACTCCGCTTCTGTCCGTAGAGCAGCGTTTCCGGTTGCTCGACGAATACTTGCGGCAGGAACAGCCTTGCATCAACCGTGCACAGTATGCCCGTCTGACAGGACGCAGCGTGAAACAGGCGGTTACGGACTTGAACTTGTTTATTGAGGACGGGCTGCTGAAGAGGTGCGGAGCGGGGAGGAATGTGGTGTATATGAAGAATAAATAGTCTGCTAATTAAATCATAAAACCGGAAATTTGGTTGTTAAATCCGTAATTCATCTATTATGACATTGAAAATGACAGGCTATCTTTGCAAAAAAATAAAAACAGAACAATGAAAGAAATAAGAATAGACTGTGCCCATCAAAGCGAAGAGGATTTGTTATTGGCAAAGGAGCAGGCACAACTGCTTTTCCGGTTGAACCACACTATGCCGATGACAGAAGAATATGACGAACTGCTTCACCGGCTTTTCCCTGATATGGGGACGGGTAGCCGGATTAATACCCCGCTTACAGTGGTACGCGCCCATAATGTGAAAATCGGGAAAAACGTTATTATTATGAATGGCTGTCTGATGATGTCTGCCGGTGGCATTACTATTGATGATGAAGCACAGATAGCCGCTAATGTACAACTTATATCAAATAATCATGATCTTGAAAACAGAATGGTTATTACTTGTAAACCAGTGCATATCTGTCGTAGGGCATGGATAGGAGCAGGCGCTACTATTCTTCCGGGTGTGACTATTGGAGAAAATAGCGTAGTAGGTGCGGGAAGTGTGGTTACCCGTGATGTTGAGTCAAATACTATAGTAGCCGGAAATCCTGCACGCGTTATTAAAAAGATATGAAATAAATAGTGAATGAGCGATTCAATAAGTTTGTGTAATGACTGCAAGATTCAATGAGGCTCACGTGATCAAGAAAAAGTATGCTTGTAGAGATGCTCTCCAAAGCATCCATTCATTATCAGCTCTTTAGCTCTTTCTCTTGTAGAGCCTATTGCTAAATCTTCTTCTTTCCCGTCTTCTCTTGTTTTTCCTTCATTCTATCCCCTGTAGAGATGACGATATTGTAATATGTTGTTTGATAGTGATTTACTTAAATTATTGGTAGATACCATTTTCTTGCTTTCCGATGCATCTCACCCTAACTTTGCAACATCGAATCTGAGAAAACAGAACGTCCGACTGTTGAGGCCTCACGGTAAAATGTTTCTTGCTTCCGGATCAGATAGGAGAAAAGTATTATACCTATTATTATTAAATCATTTAAAACAGAAAAGATTATGGCAATTAAGTATGAAGTAAAGAAAGTAGTATTTGGTTTTGACAAAACTAAAACTGAGAAATTTGTGGCTCAAGCGAAAGTATTGGGAATGGTAGAATTTAAGACACTCTGCGAGGAAGTACAGAAAGTGAGTATGGCTCCGCGTGGCGTGGTGAAGATGGTAATCGACGGCCTGATTGATACCTTGAATATGGATTTGGATAAAGGATATTCCGTGCAGTTGGGGGATTTCGGGTGTTTCCGTCCCGGGCTGAATGCGAAAAGCCAGACGGGAGTGAAGGATGTGGATGCCAATACGGTGTATCGTCGTAAAATTATCTTCAGCTCAGGAAGCTACTTCAAGGAGATGCTGAATAAGGTGACCGTGGAAAGACTGGAATTGGGTAAGGGTACTGTGGTCAAAGACGCAGTCGTTAATCCGAAACCGGACGGCAGTGGTTCCGGTCAAGGAGGCTTGGACGAGAATCCTTTGGGATAACATTAAATAAGCTTGGACAGGAAGAGAATGGAAAAAGTTTCTTCCTGTCCTATTTTATTGTATCTTTGTCCGTGACATTGATATGGATGAGAATGTTTTTAATAACGCTTCTCTGATAAGGCGAGGCATATTTATATTTTACGTATGAAAGCACTAATTTTGTTTTTTCTAGTTTCTGCTTCTTCATTAATCGCAGTGGCCGATACGTTGGCGGATAACTACAACCATCAGCTTTATTACACCGCTCCGGCTACCATTTGGGAAGAAACCCTGCCTTTGGGTAACGGTCGTTTGGGCATGATGCCCGACGGAGGTATTGATAAGGAACATATTGTACTGAATGAAATTTCACTTTGGAGCGGTATGGAGGCCGATTACGGTAATCCCGATGCATCCCGTAGTTTGCCTGCTATTCAACAACTTTTGTTTGAAGGTAAGAATAAAGAGGCACAAGAGTTGATGTACAACAGTTTTGTTCCTAAGAAACCCGAATCGGGTGGTACTTATGGCAATTATCAGATGTTGGCCGACCTTACCTTGAATTTCAGTATTCCTGTCAAAAAGAAATTTGCTTCCGATGAGGTGGTTCCGGTTACCAATTATCGCCGTTGGCTTGATTTACGCGATGCTGTGGCTTATACTACTTTTACGAAAGGAGGCATTGATTATCAGCGTGAATATTACACTTCCCGTGATAAGGATGTCATGATTATACACCTGACGGCCAGTCGCCGCCGTTCTCTCTTTTTCACAGCTTCTCTTTCCCGTCCGCAGCAAGGGACGGTATCTTTGGTTCCCGGTAGCGGGAAAGAAGCGGGTACACTTTTGCTGGAAGGTGCTTTAGATAGTGGTAAACCCGGTCAGGACGGAATGAAATATCGTGTTGCCATGAGAGTGGTTTCCAAAGGCGGGAAGCAGTTTATTTCTGCCGAAGACGGCATAATGTTGACGCAGGGGACGGAAGCCTGGCTGATAATTTCCGCTACTACTTCCTATGCCGCTGCCGGTACAGACTTCCCCGGAAGTCGCTATAAAGAAGTTTGTGACAGCCTGCTGAATGCCGCCACGCCCCCCAGCTCTCAACTCTCCATTCTCAACTCTCCACTTACCAACGCTTCCCATCGCGAACTTTACGACCGCGTTTCTTTAACTCTTCCTGCTACGGAAGATGATGCGTTACCGACCAATGAGCGTATCGTCCGTTTTGCAGAACGGGAATCTCCTGCCTTGGCTGCACTGTATTATAACTATGGCCGTTATTTACTTATCAGCAGTACCCGTCCCGGCAGCCTGCCACCGAATTTGCAGGGATTGTGGGCGAATGGAGTGCAAACTCCCTGGAATGGTGACTATCACACCAATATCAATATCCAGATGAACCACTGGCCTCTTGAGCAGGCCGGCCTTTCGGAACTTTATCAGCCTTTGACGGGTCTTGTTGAACGTCTTGTTCCTTCAGGAAAGGGGACTGCCCGCACCTTTTATGGCAATCATGCCCAAGGCTGGGTGCTCCACATGATGACGAATGTCTGGAACTATACGGCTCCGGGCGAACACCCTTCTTGGGGTGCGACTAATACCGGTGGCGCCTGGTTGTGTGCGCATCTTTGGGAACATTATCAATATACCCAGGATATAGAATATCTGAAAAAGATATATCCCATACTGAAAGGAGCTTCTGAATTTTTCTATTCTACGATGGTGCGCGAACCTAAGCATGGTTGGCTGGTGACGGCTCCTACGTCTTCTCCTGAGAACGCTTTCTTTGTAGGAGACGACCCGACACCTGTCAGTGTTTGCATGGGGCCGACGATGGATGTTCAATTGTTGACAGAACTCTATACGAACGTGATTGAAGCCGCCTCTATATTGGAGTGTGACGATGATTATGCTGCGAAATTGCGGGAGGCTCTGGGGAAGTTTCCGCCTATGCAGATCAGTAAGGGAGGCTATCTGCAAGAGTGGCTGGAAGATTATAAGGAACAGGATGTACATCATCGTCATGTTTCCCATCTTTATGGTTTGCACCCGGGTAATCTGATTTCTCCCGACGCTACGCCCGAACTTGCCAATGCTTGCCGTGCTACGCTGAACCGTCGTGGGGATGGTGGCACAGGTTGGAGCCGTGCCTGGAAGATAAACTTCTGGGCTCGCCTGGGTGATGGCGACCGTGCCTGGACGCTTTTCAAGAGTCTTCTTCAACCGGCTGTCGATCCACAGACTAAGCGTCATGGTAGTGGTACGTTCCCGAATCTGTTTTGTTCGCATCCTCCTTTCCAAATTGATGGTAATTATGGTGGTGCAGCCGGTATTGGTGAAATGCTGATGCAGAGCCATGAAGGGTTTATTCATCTGTTACCTGCTTTGCCGAAGAGTTGGCATGCCGGTAACTTCCGTGGGATGAAAGCCCGTGGCGGCCTTTCGGTAGATTTGGAGTGGAAGGACGGAAAAGCGGTGAAAGCTATACTTACGGCAACTGTACCGGGAAATTTTCACATAAAGATGCCGGAAGGCGTCAAACAGGCCAAAACGACACTGAACGGGCAGGGGAATACTTATACAGGTAAGACGATTTCTTTGAAGCTGGCTGCGGGGGACTCTTGTGCATTGCTGTTTGAATAAAGTTACGAGCTACGAGCTACAAGCTACGTGCTACAAGTGCCTTTCGGAATACAGCGCAGCTACTTGTAGCTTGTAGCTCGTAACTGATTCCTCACCTCTGCATAAAAAATCTTCAGAGGATTTGTTCAATGCATTTGAATCTTTTACATTTGCACGTTGTTAACGTATAAGTGCCTAATGCAACATAGTTATGAAGAACAAGCTTACTTTATTTTTTCTTGCGCTCTCCTTGTTGGCATCCGCAACGGTCAGTGCACAAATCCGTGAGTTGGAACGTTCCACGCCCGAAGCCGAAGGGGTACCTTCCGGAGCGGTTATTGCTTTGATGGACTCTCTGATGGGACTGCCTAAAACTGATATACACAGTGTAATGGTGCTGCGTCATGGTAAAGTCATTGCCGAAGCCTATCCCGCACCTTTCGCACCGGAATATCGCCATACCGTATTTTCCTGTTCTAAAACCTTTGTCGGTGCTGCTGTCGGTCTTGCCATCTCCGAGAACCGCCTGCGGCTGACAGACCGTGTTGCTTCTTTTTTCCCTGACCAACTTCCGGATAGCATTTCAGCAAACCTTGCCGATATGACCGTCCGTAACTTACTGAACATGACTTCCGGCGTTACTCCGGACTGGAATATGCGTAATGTCCGTACCGACTGGATAAAAGGTTATTTGGGAAAACAGGTAAAAGTTCCCGGCGAACATTTCGATTATGACTCTATGAGTTCCTACATCCTTTCCGCCATTGTGCAGAAAGTAACCGGAATGAAGGTGTTGGATTATCTCCGGATGAAACTTTTTGAGCCGATGCACATCACTGATATATCCTGGGAGGCTAGTCCTGAGGGTATCAATACCGGGGGATGGGGCGTATATATACAGAGCGAGTCACTGGCGAAATTTGGTCAGCTGTTGCTGAATCGCGGTGTATGGAAAGGTAAACAACTGCTTCCTGCCTGGTGGGTAGACCAAATGATGGCGAAACAATCGGATACGGGTAGTTTTGGCTATGGTTATGGCTATCAGATGTGGCTTTGCGAATATCCGGGTGCCATCCGTATGGACGGAGCTTTGGGGCAATATGTGCTTATCATACCTGATAAAGATATGGTAGTGGTCATCACCGAATGTACCCTGATAGACGGAGCCACACAACGTCGTCTGGTATGGAACCGCCTGTTACCTGCCGTGACAGGTGACCAGCCACTGATAGCAGGGAAAGATTATAAGCGCTTGCAGAAAAAACAATCTTCTTACCAATTGCCGTTAGTACAGGGAAAAGCAAGTTCATCCCTTGTCGGGGAATATGCGGATAAAAGTATAATGCTTGAACCCAATAAGTTCGGCTGGCAGTCTCTGGAACTTCATTTTAAGCAGAAAGAAGTGATAATGACAGTGACGGAAACTAACGGAACAAAGTATGACCTCCTGTTCGGCTATAAACAATGGAAAAAGGCTTCTATAGAAGGTTATCCACCTTATTCTATTGAAGCCAAGGGACGTTTTAACGGAATAGAAGGTCCCTTTTATGTGGCGGGAAGTTATGCTTGGCCGTCTCCTTCCACATTGGAGCTGAAAGCTCATTACGTCAACTGGATTACAGCTCTCAATCTTACTCTCCGTTTTGACGGGGAGAATGTGCAGCTGACGGTAAAAGAAAACTATTCTTCCGAGGCGAAGGTGGTTAAAGGAAAGGTTTTATTTATCTTTGCACCCAATTAAAGAGTTTATCGATTATGAACCGTATCACACTAACCTTGAAACGCCCTTTCATCTGGTTGAGCCGCTTTCGTCACCGTTGCGGTTATGGGGTACATTCACCTTTTGCTTTCAGTCTGATTACGCAGGTGATTTATGAGAGTACTCCTTATTATAAATACAAGGATCTGGCTGTGGAACAAAAGAAGCTGGCTTCGCAGAAAGATAAGAACTGGACGTACGAATCGAAAAAAGTGAAACGTCTTTTGTTCCGGTTGGTCAACTATACCCAGCCTGATACCATTGTGGATGCAGGCAGACTGGCTGCTTCTTCTCTTTATCTGAAAGCGGGAAAGGAAGGGGCGGACTATACTTCCGCATCCGAGCTTTCCGAACTGTTTTTGGAAGCCGGAGTGCCCGTAGATTTCCTTTATCTGCATGATTACCGCCATCCTGAATTTGTAGAGGAAGTGTTTCGTATCTGCGCCGCACGCACTGCAAAGAAATCTATTTTTGTGGTGGAAGGAATAAGATATACTCCACAAATGAAAAAGCTCTGGAAGTGCATGATGCAGGATGAGAAAGTGGGCATAACGTTCGACCTTTATGATATCGGCATCCTCTTCTTTGATAAAACTAAGATAAAACAGGATTATATTGTCAACTTTTGATTATCTTTAGGCGTTTCAATAGTGATAAACACTAATCGTTATGAAAATATATACAAAAACCGGTGATAAAGGTACTACCTCGTTGGTAGGTGGCACCCGTGTACCGAAAACCCATGTCCGCCTAGAGGCGTATGGTACGGTAGATGAATTGAATTCCAATTTGGGTTTGCTCATTACCTATCTGCCCGATGAAGAAGACAAAATACTTGTCCGTCATATTCAGGACCGCCTCTTTGCAGTCGGTTCCAATCTGGCTACTGATCTTGAAAAGACGGATCTGAAGTGTGCCAGTGTTATTCATCCCGAAGAGATAGAACGCATTGAGAAGGAAATAGACCGTTTGGATAATCTGCTTCCCCCGTTGCATGCTTTTATATTGCCCGGTGGCAGTCGCAGTGCCTCTGTTTGTCACGTTTGCCGTACGGTTTGCCGCAGGGCGGAACGTCGTATTCTGGCCTTGGCTGAACAATGCGCAGTTGCTCCTGAATTACTCGCCTACGTGAACCGTTTGTCCGATTATTTGTTTGTCTTGTCACGGAAAATCAACCAGGAT
>ERZ791915.2762-NODE-2762-length-10522-cov-49.903984_pt1 | contig 10522 bp, 7 predicted proteins | sample MGYA00510139_ERZ791915 | MGnify/ENA primary metagenome ERZ791915 (study PRJEB30046, sample SAMN00792117) | human gut metagenome | study: EMG produced TPA metagenomics assembly of the A metagenome-wide association study of gut microbiota in type 2... | reverse complement strand
GGAGTTTACTGGTCTCTCGACTATAAAGGCAATCCGCTCGATACCAAGAAGCAGATTTACGCTTTGGGTTTCGCCATCTACGGGCTGAGTGAATATGCTCGTGCCACGGGCGATGATGAAGCGCTGGCATATGCCATCCGTTTGTTCGAGACTATCGAAGAGCATAGCTTCGACCCCGTGAAGAACGGTTATTGTGAAGCCTTGACCCGCGAATGGGGAGAGATAGCCGACATGCGCCTCAGCGCCAAGGATGAGAACGAGCGCAAGACGATGAATACCCATCTGCATATTCTGGAACCTTATACCAATCTTTTCCGCATGTGGAAGGATACCCGTCTGGAGAGGCAACTGCGCAATTTGATAGGCCTTTTCACGGAACGGATTCTGAATATCAAGACCGGTCATCTGGAATTGTTCTTCAATGATGATTGGGTTAGTAAATACCGCATTGTCTCCTATGGGCACGATATCGAAGCCTCCTGGTTGATACACGAGGCTGCCCTTGTTCTGGGCGATAAGGACCTCCTGGAGAAAGTGGAACCACTTGTAGAATACATCGCTGCCGCTGCCGATGAAGGATTGACGCCCGACGGCAGCATGATATACGAGACTTTTCTGGATAAAGGAAAGACCGATACCGACCGCCACTGGTGGGTGCAGGCCGAGAACGTAGTGGGACATGCCAACCTCTACCAGCACTTTGATGACGAAGTGGCCATGCAGAAGGCTCTCCGATGTTGGGACTTCATCAAGCAGCATCTGGTAGACTACAAGTACGGAGAATGGCATTGGAGCGTGCGTGCTGACGGCACGGTGAACACCGATGATGACAAGGCGGGATTCTGGAAATGTCCGTATCACAACGGACGTATGTGCATGGAAATTATTGAACGTTTTTCATAGGTTTTCTATCATAAGAAGATGAATAGATTGATGGTTTTGGGGATTCTTGTCTGGATGGGGATTGCGCTGCACGCGCAATCTCTTTATCCGGACTTCAGCAAGCTGAACTTCGGGTGCGACGGAAACAGCATTACCGCAGGCGAACAATGGTCTAAGACTGTAGTGGATAAACTCGGATTCGCTACACATCACAACGTGGCGGTCGGTTCTGCCACATGGGCATGCCATCCCGATACTCAGGATTATGGCAGCGAAGCTTTTGCCGGCATCTCTGGCGGTTAGCAGGTTACGGAGGATAGGCATGAGTTACAGATGCGGCACAACAACGTGTCAAAGGTGCATATCCAGAAGTTCATAGCCGAAGTGGAAAGTGGCGCTTACCCTGCGCCCGATGTCTTTGTGTTCTCTATGGGAACGAATGACCGTAACTTGGGTAGTGCCGAAGAGGCCCTTAAAGGGAAGACGCTCGATGAAGTAGATGTCAACACCATGGCGGGCGGTGCCCGTTGGTCCATTCAGACCATTCTGGAGCATTATCCCCAATGCCGCGTATTCGTGTGCACGCCGATTCAGACCGGCAACCCCGAACACAATGCACTGAATCTGCAGAAGATTGCCATCTTGCGTGAGTTGTGCCGGGCGCTTTCCGTGCAGCTGATAGACTGTTACTCCAATTGTGGTATCACCGAAAAGTTTGAGCAGCCTTCCGGTAGCGGGCGCTATCTGCGCGACGGGTTGCATCCCGACAAACCGGGGCAGGAGCTGATGGGCCGTTACATCGCGAAGGAGATACGGAACCATTTCTTTTAGTTCCGTTCTGCATATTCCGGTTGGAATAACTTATCATTTAGGGCTTGTAAAGCCCTTTTTTTGTCTGTATTCTTAATGACGAATGCCACGTCATTATTGCTGCTGCCATATGAAATCATCCGTAGGGGGATGTCCTTTAGCGCCTCCATAATCTTTGCCTCAAACCCGGCATATTCCCATTGCATGTTGCCCACCACGGAGACGATGGTCATGCGGTCTTCTACCAATACATGGGCATATTGGCGTAGTTCGGAGATGATGTTCGATAAACGAGTGCAGTCGTCTATAGCCACAGATACGTCCAGATTGGAGGATACCAGCAGGCAGAGGGGGGTACGGTACTTGGCAAAAATGTCGAAAATCTTGCTGATGAACAGATAGGGACACAGATTATGGTTCGATTCGAACTTTATGTATATGATGTGGTCCTTGGCGGCTATGGCCTTGATGATATTGTCGTCCTGCAGGTTGGAAATTAGCGTGCCTTCTGCCGACGGTTCCATAGAGTTAAGCAACCGGACGGGAATATTCCTTAGGCGTGCCGGGGCGATACAGAAGGGATGCAGTATCTTGGCACCATAGAAGGCCAGTTGTTCGGCTTCGTTGAAGCTGAGGCGTTTCACGGGGCGGGTACCTGACACCTCGCGCGGATCATTGTTGTGCATGCCATCTATGTCCGTCCATATTTGTATCTCGTCTGCTTGGAGGGCGGTGCCAATGAGGGAAGCAGTGTAATCACTGCCGCCGCGTTTCAGGTTATCTGTTTCGTTATAGGCATTCTTGCAGATGAAACCCTGAGTGATGAAGAGATTGATGCCGGGATGGCAGGCAAGCTGTTCTCGGAGTTTTTGTTCTATATATTCCAAGTCGGGTTCGTTGTCGGGGCCGGTACGCATGAAGTCGAATGCACAAAGCAGTGCATTGGGAATTTTCAGCTCGCGCAGGTAGAAATGCATCAGAGCGGTACTGATAAGTTCGCCTTGTGCCAGCACCTCCTTCTCTTCGACGGAGGTGAAAGAGTTCTTGGTAAATTTCCATAGTTGCTGGAAGCGGTCGAGGATATAATCTATTGCTTCCCGTTTCAGTTTCTCGTCGGTCAGCAACCCATTGGCAAATTCGATGAACTGGAATTCCAGCCGGGTGATGCGGTCGTGGGCTTGTTCTATTTCACGGTTGAACAAGTTGGCGGCAATCTCCTCCAGATGGTTGGTGGTGCCTGCGGTGGCAGACAGTACCACAATCTTGGGTGTTGCATCTTTAATGAGTGTTGCTACATGTTTCATTCTCTCTACGGTGCCGACGGAAGTTCCGCCGAATTTACAAACTTTCATTTCTTGTTTCTTTTTTAACAGTTTCATAATTGCATTCATCCGGATGTTCTTCCTTCCGGCTTTTCATTTCAGGTGGCCTCTTTCCAAAATGGAAGGGGGAGGCATGAGGGGCTGTCACTGGGACTAGGCCTGCATAATGCCGCTGTGGCATTGTTGTGGTGGGATATTCATATCCCGGTTGGTGGCAGGCTCTTGCCCCTTCACCTATAAAAGTTCAAAAGATATGCCGTTGGTATTTGGGAAAAGCTTATATTTGCACACCCTGTTTTTTACCGTTATCAGTTTAAAAACTTATCGAATAGATATGAGTAAGATTCTAATCATTGATGATGAGGTACAAATCTGTACCCTTCTGACACGGATGATGGAGTTGGAGGGATATGACGTCTGTCAGGCTGGTGATTGCAGGGCTGCCCTGAAGCAACTGGAACTCCAAAATCCCGATGTAGTTTTGTGTGATGTGTTTCTGCCCGATGGAAATGGGGTAGACCTGGTGTTGGCTATCAAGAAGGCGGCACCCAATGTGGAAGTTATTCTGCTGACAGCGCACGGCAATATTCCCGATGGGGTGCAGGCCATCAAGAACGGTGCTTTCGACTACATCACCAAGGGAGACGATAATAACAAGATTATTCCTCTGATAAGCCGTGCTGTAGAGAAAGCGCGTATGAATGTGCGGTTGGAAAAACTGGAGAAGAAGGTGGGACAGACGTACTCTTTTGATTCTATCCTGGGAGAATCCAAAGTCCTGAAGGATGCTGTTTCATTAGCTCAGAAGGTGTCAGGGACTGATGTTCCTGTACTGTTGACTGGAGAAACGGGCACGGGTAAGGAGGTATTTGCCCAGGCCATCCATTACAGTAGTAAGCGTGCACGGCAGAATTTTGTAGCGGTTAACTGTTCTTCGTTCAGCAAGGAGTTGCTGGAAAGTGAAATGTTCGGTCATAAAGCCGGTTCGTTTACCGGCGCATTGAAGGATAAGAAGGGACTGTTCGAGGAAGCGAATAATGGGACTATTTTTTTGGATGAAATCGGTGAGATGGCGTTTGAACTGCAAGCCAAGTTGCTGCGTATTCTTGAAACCGGTGAGTATATTAAGATAGGTGATACGAAACCTACCCGTGTCAATGTCCGCATCATTGCCGCTACGAACCGCAACTTGTCCCAGGAGATTGTTGCCGGACGTTTCCGCGAGGATTTGTTTTATAGATTAAGCGTATTTCAGATACATCTGCCGCCATTGCGCGAACGTGCAGGTGATATCCGGCTGTTGGCGAAGGCTTTTATAAAGAGTTTTGCGGAACAGCTGGCGCGTCCGGTGGTTGAAATAGCTCCCGCATTTCTTGAAGCATTGGACTCCCAACCGTGGAAGGGAAATATTCGTGAATTACGTAACGTGATAGAACGCAGTATGATTGTTTGCGAGAGCGGATATCTGGACATTGCTGATTTGCCGTTTGATATTCAGAATGCCCATTATGAACACTCCAATGATTCAAGTCCCGGCAGTTTTGAACTTTCAGCTATGGAACGCCGGCACATTGCCCGTGTACTGGAGTATACAAAGGGGAATAAGACAGAAGCAGCCCGGTTATTGAAAATAGGTTTGACGACGTTGTATCGGAAGATTGAGGAATACAAGATCTCAGATCTATAATAGGGGGCTCAGTATACGACTGAGGTACCTTCGATATAGGACCGTGGCAAGATTATTCTTGAAACAGGCTTAGAAGCAGAAAGTGCCTATGGGCTAAAACATATCAAAACAGGTTGCACCTTTTCATTTTGAAAGGGTGCAACCTGTTTCTTTTTATACTTGTTTAGTATGTATTCTGTTGATAATTAATGGTGTATGGTATATGCGCTCTTTTTGGCACATATTTGGCACATTCCTGGCAGACAAAAATATGTAGTAACATTTTAAAAGGTAAAAACATGGGAATAACAGTATCATTTATTTTTTGCCTATTGAGCGGTTTGTTCGCCTTTTGGCTTTTCTGGAAATGCGTAGATTGGTTTGAGAAGATTTAAAAGAGAGAATTATGTACACAGCTTTATTTGTATTAGGTATTGTAATGTTCGGGTATCTGACTTATGTGCTGATAAGACCCGAAAAGTTTTAATGAATGGAGAGTGGAGAAATGAACACTGAAATTTTAGGTGTAGCCTTGCAGATTGTTCTGCTGATTGTGATATCCTATCCTCTGGGAAAGTATATTGCCAAGGTTTACAAAGGCGAAAAGACATGGTCGGATTTCATGAAGCCGGTCGAGAGATTGATTTATAAAGTGGCCGGAGTCAATCCGGAGGAAGAGATGAACTGGAAACAGTTCTTGAAAGCCCTGCTGATTCTGAATGCCTTTTGGTTTGTATGGGGCATGGTGCTACTCTGTACACAGCAGTGGTTGCCGTTAAATCCGGATGGAAACGCTAACCAGACACCGGATCTGGCATTCAATACATGTATCAGTTTTATGGTGAACTGTAATTTGCAGCATTATTCCGGTGAAAGCGGACTGACATATTTTACACAGTTGTTCGTCATTATGTTGTTCCAATTCATTACCGCCGCTACCGGTATGGCAGCTATGGCAGGTATCATGAAGGGTATGGCTGCTAAATCGACGAAGACTATCGGTAACTTCTGGAAGTTCTTGGTTTTGAGCTGTACACGTGTATTATTACCGCTTTCGTTGATTGTGGGCTTCATCCTCATTCTACAAGGTACTCCGATGGGATTTGATGGTAAGCTGGAAGTTCAGACGATGGAAGGACAAACCCAGTTGGTTTCACAAGGTCCTACGGCAGCGATTGTTCCTATCAAGCAATTGGGTACGAACGGTGGCGGTTACTTTGGATGTAACTCTTCACATCCGTTGGAAAATCCTACTTACTTGACAGATATTGCAGAATGTTGGTCTATCCTAATTATACCAATGTCTATGGTGATTGCACTCGGCTTTTACATCAAACGTAAGAAGATGGCTTACTCTATCTATAGCGTAATGCTTTTTGCTTTTCTTGTCGGTGTTTGCATCAATGTTTCGCAGGAGATGGGAGGTAATCCGCGCATTGATGAGATGGGAATTGCCCAAGACAATGGAGCAATGGAAGGTAAAGAAGTCCGTTTAGGGTCTGCTGCTACTGCTCTTTGGAGTATTGTGACTACAGTTACTTCCAATGGCTCTGTGAATGGTATGCATGATTCAACGATGCCTCTTTCCGGTATGATGGAAATGCTGAACATGCAGATTAATACGTGGTTTGGAGGTGTGGGTGTAGGTTTCATGAACTATTATACATTCATCATTATCGCCGTATTCATCAGTGGACTGATGGTGGGACGTACTCCGGAATTTCTCGGTAAGAAGGTAGAGGCGCGTGAAATGAAGATTGCTACCATTGTGGCACTGCTTCATCCGCTTATCATCTTGGGCGGTGTGGCACTTTCTTGCTTTTTGTTCGCTCATTATCCTGAATTTGTGGCAGGTGAAGGCGGCTGGTTGAATAATCCCAGTTTCCACGGACTGAGTGAGCAGCTTTATGAATATACTTCGGCTGCGGCCAATAATGGTTCTGGCTTCGAAGGATTGGGCGACAATACTTACTTCTGGAACTATACTACCGGCTGGACGCTGATTTTAGGACGTTTCCTGCCTATCGTAGGTCAGGTAGCCATTGCTGGTCTGTTGGCCGGAAAGAAATATGTTCCGGAGAGTGCCGGTACGCTGAAGACAGATACAGTAACTTTCGGTGTGATGACTTTTGCCGTTATCTTTATTGTGGCTGCCTTGTCATTCTTCCCGGCACATGCATTGAGTACGATTGCTGAACATTTCAGTTTGTAATAGTAGTTTGTAAAAAGTAATTTCATAGGTATGAAAGATAATAAATCAGCTTCTCTGTTTCAGAAGGAGCAAGTAATGGAAAGTTTGAAGCAATCATTCGTGAAGCTAAATCCACGGGTGATGATAAAGAATCCGATTATGTTTACGGTGGAAGTCGTAACGGTTGTCATGCTGATTGTCTGTTTCCTTTCATTGGGTACTTCGGAATATGGAGCATTCGGATATAATTTATTGGTATTCATCATCTTGTTTGTGACGTTACTGTTTGCTAATTTTGCTGAAGCCATCGCTGAAGCTCGTGGTAAGGCCCAAGCTGACAGTTTGCGTAAAACCCGTGAAGAGACTCCTGCTAAAGTGTTGGTTGACGGTAAAATCCATACCGTTAGCAGTTCACGTTTGAAGAAAGGTGACTATTTTATTTGTGAAGCAGGAGATACGATTCCTGCCGACGGTGAGATTGTGGAAGGTTTGGCCTCCATTGACGAAAGTGCCATTACCGGTGAATCTGCTCCGGTTATCCGTGAGGCCGGTGGTGACAAGAGTTCCGTAACTGGTGGTACAAAAGTTCTTTCTGATAAAATCAAGGTATTGGTGACGCAGCAACCGGGTGAGAGCTTTCTTGACAAGATGATTGCTTTGGTAGAAGGCGCTACTCGCCAGAAGACTCCGAACGAAATAGCATTGACTATTCTTCTGGCTGGTTTCACTTTGGTATTCGTTATTGTATGTGTAACGTTGATTCCTATGGCTGATTATACGAATATTGACCATCCGGGAACTTATATCTCCATTGCAGCCATCATATCTTTGTTTGTCTGCTTGATACCGACTACTATCGGCGGACTGCTTTCTGCCATCGGCATTGCTGGGATGGACCGTGCTTTGCGCGCTAATGTAATTACAAAATCCGGTAAGGCGGTAGAAACAGCCGGTGACATTGATACCTTGTTGCTAGACAAGACTGGCACCATTACAATCGGTAACCGTAAAGCTACTAAGTTTCATTCGGCTTCGGGTGTTGACGAGAATTTGTTCGTAGAGGCTTGCTTGTTGTCCTCACTTTCTGACGAGACTCCGGAGGGTAAGTCTATCATTGAACTGGGACGTGAAAACGGTCATCGTATGCGTGATTTGAATACTACCGGTGCTCATATGATTAAGTTTACAGCCGAAACAAAATGTTCGGGTGTGGATTTGCAGGATGGTACTCAGATACGTAAAGGCGCATTCGACGCTATTCGCAAGATTGTGGAAAATGCCGGAAACAAGTTCCCGAAAGAGATTGAAGAGGTGATTGCTGTAATTACCAGCAACGGTGGAACTCCGCTGGTGGTATGTGTCAATCAGAAAGTTACTGGGGTAATTGAGTTGCAGGATATTATCAAACCGGGCATTCAGGAACGTTTTGAGCGTCTTCGCAGGATGGGTGTGAAAACTGTGATGGTGACCGGTGACAACCCTTTGACAGCCAAATATATTGCAGAGAAAGCTGGAGTAGATGATTTCATTGCTGAAGCCAAGCCGGAAGACAAGATGGAATATATCAAAAAAGAACAGCAGGCCGGTAAGCTGGTGGCTATGATGGGTGACGGTACAAACGACGCTCCCGCCCTTGCACAAGCTAATGTGGGTGTGGCAATGAACAGCGGTACGCAGGCAGCCAAAGAAGCTGGTAACATGGTGGACCTTGACAACGATCCGACGAAGCTGATTGAAATTGTGGAGATTGGCAAACAGTTGTTAATGACGCGCGGTACGTTGACTACCTTCTCCATTGCGAACGACGTTGCCAAGTACTTTGCTATTATCCCTGCTTTGTTTATGGTAGCCATCCCTCAGTTGGCTCCTCTGAACATTATGGGACTGCATAGCCCTGAAACGGCCATTCTCTCGGCTGTCATATTCAACGCTATCATTATTCCTATCTTGATTCCGTTGGCTTTGAAAGGTGTTCAGTATAAGCCGATCGGTGCCAGTGCGCTACTTCGTCGCAATCTGTTGATTTATGGTGTGGGTGGCGTCATTGCTCCGTTTGTCGGCATCAAACTGATAGATATGATAGTTAGTCTGTTTTTTTAAAACTTGGATAAAATGAAAACTCTTTGGAAATCATTTAAAATAACAATTGCATTTTGCATATTTTTCTCTCTGTTCTATATCCTTGTCTTGTGGATATTTGCACAGTTCGCCGGTCCCAACAAGGGAAATGCAGAGGTGGCAACACTCAATGGTAAAGTGGTAGGTGCAGCCAATGTAGGCCAGATGTTTACGCAAGATATTTATTTCTGGGGACGCCCATCTGCGGGTAATTATACAGCCGATGCTTCGGGTGGTAGTAACAAGGGACCTACGAACGATGAATACCTGGCAGAAGTGGAAGCCCGTATCGATACTTTTCTGGTACATCATCCTTATCTGAGCCGCAAGGATGTGCCTGCTGAAATGGTAACCGCCAGTGGTTCCGGTCTAGACCCACATATCACACCTGCTTGTGCTTATGTACAAGTGAAGCGTGTGGCTCAGGCACGTGGCATGAACGAGGCTGAAGTGAAAGCCATTGTAGACAAGAACATCAGCAAACCCTTTTTGGGGGTGTTTGGTACGGAAACTGTCAATGTGCTGGAACTGAACATTGCATTAGAAGAAGCCGATCAGAATAAATAATTTTTTAGTTGTGTTTGTCATGTGTTATGGGCAGGAGCGGAAGTATTTCTGTTCAGGCAGCGAAAGACTGTCATTTTACAGGGGGAGCCGAAACTTCCTTCCTGCCTTTCAACGATTGATTAGTAATGGTAAATAAATAGTTGGATATGAAAAGTTTAAAAATATCAATTCTAGTTTTTGCGAGTATGGTAGCTGCTTGTTTTATGGGAACCGGCAAAGTGCAAGCTCAGGAATTTACAATACAAGGTGATTTAGTCAGTTCTTATGTTTGGCGCGGCTTTTACCAGACGGGAGCCAGTTTTCAGCCCACTTTGGGTTTTGGGGTCGGTGATTTTTCTTTGACGGCATGGGGCTCTACCGATTTTGACGGAGTTTCTTCAGGAGAAGGGGCTGCGGCTAAGGAGATTGATTTGACGGCTGCCTATGCTTTGGGAGAATCAGGTCTAACTTTTTCTGTTGCCAGCTTGTGGTGGGGCGGACAAGGAGCAAGAAAGTATTTTAATTTTAAGAGTCACGAAACAGCTCATCACTTTGAAGCGGGATTAGCCTATACATTGCCGGTTGAAAAGTTTCCTTTGTCAATCGCTTGGTACACTATGTTTGCCGGAGCTGACAAAGATGATAAAGGCAGGCAGAATTATTCTTCGTATGTTGAACTCAACTATCCGTTCAGTGTTAAGTCTGTAGATTTGAACCTGACTTGCGGATTTCTGCCTTATGAAGCTGGGGTAGGAGTATATGGCGTTCCTAACAGCGGGTTTGCCGTAACCAATGTGGCACTGAAAGGTATTACGGAAATCAAGATTACTGACAATTTCTCAATACCTGTATTTGCACAAGCCATTTGGAACCCTCGTATGGAAGATGCACATCTGGTATTCGGCTTTACTTTAAGGCCATGATTTATTTAGATATAACTTTAGAACTCATGAATTAGTGTTGGATGCCCGTGGCGGTCGTGATGAT
>ERZ791915.2758-NODE-2758-length-10530-cov-2.344821_pt1 | contig 10530 bp, 7 predicted proteins | sample MGYA00510139_ERZ791915 | MGnify/ENA primary metagenome ERZ791915 (study PRJEB30046, sample SAMN00792117) | human gut metagenome | study: EMG produced TPA metagenomics assembly of the A metagenome-wide association study of gut microbiota in type 2... | reverse complement strand
ATATCTGGCCTGTTCAGCCCGGTTGCCTTCTGGTTTGAGTTTTTGTAGTATTGCTAATGCACTATCCGGGTTGTTCTGCATTAGCTTTTCAGCCTCACTAAGGCAAGAACTCTGTTCTCTGTTATAACAACCTATAAAACAGAGAATAGCTGATAGTCCAATTATAATTTTACATTTCATATTGCGAATATAATAATGTGTTTTATTTCTTGCATGGGCGATTAGGAATATTTTACTAATATAAATTATTCTTTAACTTATATGATTATCACTCGCTATTTATATATATTTTTTATTGGGCCTAACAATATATAATTGCTTATTAGCATATTATATAATATGTATAATCGTAATAGTACAAAATAGCAGTAAGTTATTGCTATTCAGAGTAAAAGTATCAGTTCACTCGTTGTTGTTAAAAAATAAACTTGACTACCCTAAAGGTGTAAGTGTAAGTGCTTTTTTGAATTTTATCAAGGGTGTTAGATACGTGTTAGATTATTAATTGAACTACTTTTGCAAACTACTGATTATAAGTAAAATAAAAATCAATGTGTTAGATTTATTCTTTTGTCCTACAACTAAGAAGCTCTGCAATCTTTTTACTTTTGCATTCGAAAAAAAATAAAACAATAGATTATGAAGAAAATTGCTATTTTATTAGTTTTTGCTTTGGGAACATTTATTGTAAATGCCCAATCAGTTGTAGAAGGAACAAAGTTTATGGACAATTGGTCTGTAGGAGTGAATGCAGGAGCAGTTACCCCTCTCACTCACGCCTCTTTCTTTAAAGGGATGCGTCCCGGTTTCGGAGTTGGAATATCCAAACAATTAACTCCTATTTTCGGTTTGGAATTTCAGGGAATGGGATATATCAATACAACTCCGAGTAAAACAGCTTTTGATGTTTCGGATGTTAGTTTATTAAGTAAAATTAACTTAACAAACCTATTTGCAAGCTATCGGGGCAAACCTCGTTTGTTTGAGATAGAAGCTATTGCCGGAATAGGGTGGTTGCATTATTATGTAAATGGTAAAGGAGATGACAATTCATGGTCTACCCGTCTCGGATTGAATCTTAATTTCAACCTCGGTGAAACAAAAGCATGGACATTGGGAATTAAGCCCGCTGTCGTATATGATATGCAAGGTGATTTTAATCGGGCAAAGAGTCGTTTCAATGCAAACAATGCAACATTTGAACTGACTGCCGGATTGACTTATCACTTCAAGATGAGTACCGGAAATCATTACTTCACTAAAGTAAAAGTCTACAATCAGAGCGAAATTGATGATTTGAATGTTGCTATTAATGCACTTCGCGAACAGGTGGGCAGTCGTGACAGAGAACTAAACAATGCTAACCAAAGAATTAGCGGTTTGCATAAAGAATTGGAAGAATGTCGTACAAAGGTCGTTCCCGTTGAAACAGTAGTCAAGACTGCCCGCGTTCCGGAATCTATCATTACTTTCAGACAAGGTCGCTCATCAGTGGATGCATCGCAGCTACCGAATGTGGAACGTGTAGCCTCCTACATGAAGAAATATCCCGATTCAAAAGTCATTATTAAAGGGTACGCTTCTCCAGAAGGCAATGTTGAGATCAACGCAAAAATTGCTACCGCACGTGCAGAAGCTGTAAAAACAATCCTTGTTAATAAATACAAGATTAATACGTCTCGTATTACTGCCGAAGGTCAGGGAGTAGGTGACATGTTTACCGATCCGGATTGGACCCGTGTAAGTGTATGTACTATCGAAGATTGATGTAATAAGAATATTTGGAGTTGTTGGAGGTAAATAAAAAAGGAAGCCCGAAATCTGAGGGCACTGAAAAAGTTCTTTTTCTCCGTTAGCTCCTCTTCTTATGAATTGGCTCCAAAGTTGCATGGCGTATGATAAATTTCATTTGCATGCAACTTTTCCTTATATTGGTAGTGAGTAATCGTCTATTGGTATACATGCACGCTGGCAACGACACTCTCAAAGGAGACTTTGAAAGAATGCAACTTCAGTCCGCTTTTCCCATCTGCTCCGACTACGGCTCGGAGGCTATCGTCCTTCTGATCCTTGACCAAAAGAACTTCTTGGTCTTTGATTTTTTCGCTCATATTACTATGTATTTAATGACGTCAGTAGCGGTTTACAGACAAAAGTAAACAAAAAAAACAGTGAGTGCTAGAGATTGTAAAATTGTAAATAAGTGAGTATTTATGGCTTTGAGATGATTAGGAGTAGCATATTGAAAGTTATAAATTTCATTTGCTGAATTACCATAAATGGGGAATGGCAGGTAAAGAAATCGTCATTTTTAGGTATTGTAACTGAAAGGATATGAGGCTAATTTTGTGTTGTAAAATAAAGAACTATACTCTGACCTATGCAAACAACGAAGGATTATATACGTAAGCTATTGCTGGAAACAGCGCAGAAAGCTTTTTTCGAAAAGGGCTTCAAGTCGGTGTCTATGCGTGAGATTTCTAAGTTGTCGGGCATTGGTCTGAGCAATATATACAATTACTATCCCTGTAAGGACGATTTACTGGTTGATGTGTTGCGTCCCCTTTTGGCTGCTATGTACAGGATGCTGGAAGATCACAACCGACCGGAGAGTTTCTCCCTTGACATATTTATCTCAGATGAATATCATCGTGCATCCTTGCAGGAGCTTATGGGCATTATAACCCGTTACCGAAGTGAATTAAAATTGCTGTTTTTCTCTACGCAGCATTCTCGCCTCAAAGATTATTTGGAAGAGTGGATTGAGAAGAGTGCCACAATAGGGATGGAATATATGGAAAAGATGAGAAGACTCCATCCGGGACTACATACCGATGTTTCTCCGTTCTTCATGCACTTCACCTGCTCTTGGTGGATTAATATGATGAAAGAGGTGGTGCAACATGAGGAACTTTCCTGCGAAGAGATAGAGTGTTTCATCAGTGAGTATATTCGCTTTAGCACGGGAGGATGGAAGAAGCTCATGAATGTAAAGAATGAAAGATGAAGGCAGAACTATTGAAACATCCTGTCTGTCAAGAAGTAACGAATCAAAACATCCGTTTCTCGTCTTGTCTGCAATGCAAGCCTTGCGGAAATGATTGTACGATTGTAGACAATCGAATCTCTTTTGTATTTGATTCCGAGACAATAGGCATTAGCTACCTTCTGTTCGACTCCATACCTATAGCCTGCATGGACAGATGCTGCAATCTTGTCAGGCAGCGTTTCGTTTGATGCAGGAGTTGGAACGCCGAGTCATTCCAGAAGAATCACTAAATAATAATCAGCATATGAGTATCATCAACATCATCAGCAACGACGAATTAACACTCGTACAAGGGGTCAACGGGCTTTTCTTCTGCGAGGAGTCATGGGTTATGCAAAGCAGGGCAGTCTCCCGTATCGGAAAGGTTTTGCCCAAAGAAATTATTGGGACGAAAGATCAAAGCATCAACACCGTACATCCGCATACTGATCAGATTAAACTTAGCTGTCAAAAGCATGAAACGTCTTATTTCTAAATCTAACTGTTTCTCCTACCGAGCGAGCCGCCTGCAAAGAGCGGCTCGCTTTGTTCCTGAAAAAAACAAGCCTTTGTTCTCTTTTGGCGCACTAACTTCCAATCCATCATAGCCATGTCTCAACCAGTACTTATAGCATTTCTCCTAACGTCGTTTGCCGGTATATCCACAGGGATAGGCAGTGCGATTGCATTTTTTGCCAAGCGCACCAATACTTCATTCCTTTCTCTTTCATTGGGATTTTCAACAGCAGTAATGATTTATGTGTCTTTCACCGATCTGTTTGCCTCTTCTTTGCAGACTCTTGTCAATATACATGGCAAGGACGATGGAATTCTTCATTCCACACTTTCTTTTTTCGGGGGAATCGTATTGATTCTACTTATTGATAAGCTAATCCCTCACTACGAAAATCCACACGAAATGCATCGGGTGGAAGAAATGAGCTTAGAGGAAGAACGAAAGACTGAAATAAAGCCTCAATTATTGCGCGTCGGTGTAGTAACAGCCTTGGTATTGGCAATACACAATTTCCCGGAAGGTATGGTTACGTTTCTTGCAGCATTGAAGGATGTAAACATTGCCATACCTATTGCCTTTGCCATCGCCATACATAATATACCCGAAGGCATTTCCGTCTCCGTTCCGATCTATTATGCTACAGGCAATCGTAAACGGGCCTTTTGGCTTTCATTTCTATCGGGATTGGCCGAGCCGGTAGGAACAACCATCATCGGCTATCTTATCTTGGCACCGTTCCTCAATGACCATGTTTTTGGCGTCATTTTCGGGATGATTGCCGGTATCATGGTATTTATCTCGCTTGATGAATTACTACCCGCTGCCGAAGAATATGGGAAGCATCATCATGCGATCTATGGTTTGGTAGCATGCATAGCGGTTATGGCACTAAGCCTGTTGATGCTAGGTTAGCAAGACTAAGTAATACAAAAAGCATAACTAAAAAAATAGAAAGAATATGAACACTTCTCACTCCTGCCGTTGTCACGTGCATGATGCCCACAAAGAGCATTCTTGTGTCCACGCACATTGTCACCATTATCATATGTAGCCCCAAAGTGGAAAGCTATTTCTCGTCACGCTGCTGAATGTGTTGAAATGAATGAACTTACCAATAACAAACGATATGAAAATAGAAAGAATCAATGATTGGTTTGCCCGTCAGGGCAGATGGATGGTACAAAGACGATGGCTTGTACTAAGCTTGTTTATCCTTGTCTTCGCCATCGGATTTACAGGGTTAAGATACTTCAAGGTAAGTGCTTCGTGGGAGGACTACTTCCTCGAAGACGACCCGATGCTTGTCAAGACCAAAGAGTTCAAGGATATATTCGGCAATGACAATTTTGCCGCCGTACTGACCCGATGCGACAATTCGTTTACGAAAGAGAACTTAGAGCTCATTCGCGAACTCACGAACGAAATGATGGACAGCATTTCATATGCCGACAAAATCACTTCGCTCACTGACATCGAATTTATAGTAGGGAATGAAGAAGGAATGACTATCGAGCAGATAGTGCCTGACCTTATTCCCACTGATGCGGCAAGTCTGGAAACAATACGTCGCAAGGCCTATATGAAACCACATATTGCCGAGCGGCTTGTCTCCAAAGATGGTATGCTCTCGTGGATTATTCTCAAGTTGCGTACCTTTCCTGAAGATTCGGTGTGGAATAAGGGTAAGAATACCGTTTCTCCTGAAGTGCTAACGGGAAATGAACTGGAACATATCATCACTAAAGACAAATACCAAAAGCTCCATCCCAAAGGTACAGGCTTGCCCTACGTTACCGCCATGAAGATGAAATGGATCGGCAAAGAGATGCCCCGTGTGATGGGCATTGCAGCACTCGTTTCCATTCTTATTTTGTTACTCATAACACGCTCCCTACGGGGCGTTGTCGTTCCACTTATCACGGCGGCAGGCTCGATTGTGATTGTGTATGGACTGTTGGGATATGTCGGCATGACGATAGACAGCGGTATGATGATGATACCTATGCTGTTGGCGTTTGCCGTCTCGATAGCCTATAACATACATATCTTTTCCTATTTCAAACGGCAATTCCTTCTACACGGAGAACGTCGACGAGCCGTAGAAGAGACCGTGGGTGAAATGGGCTGGCCTGTGTTGTTCAGTGCACTCACCACCTTTGCCGCCCTGCTGTCGTTTCTCGCTATTCCGATGCAGCCCATGCGGTTCATTGGTATCGCTACCTCCTCGTGCGTGATGATGGCTTTCTTCATTGCCATTACACTGATGCCCGTGCTGTTGAGTTTTGGCAAGAACGGCAAACCTCATCCCAAAGTGCAGGAAACCGGCGGACGGTGGCTCGACCATCAACTGGGACGCCTGGGAGAAAGCGTACTCCGGCATGGCACACTGATCCTATGGATTGCAGGGCTGCTTACCGCAGTACTCATTTATCAATTCACCAAGATAGAGACCGCCTTTGACATAGAACGCACCATGGGACGTAAAATAGCCTATGTAAGCAATCTGCTGGAAGTAGGTGAAAGCGAACTGGGATCCATCTACACCTACGATGTCATGATAGACCTGCCCGAAGACGGCTTGGCAAAATCGCCGGCAATGCTTGTACGTTTAGACTCTCTGGCACAAAAGACCGAAGGTTATAAGCTAACCAAGCGAACGACTACAGTGCTGAATATCCTAAAAGACCTGAATCAAACCCAGGCGGGACTGAGCTGGATAACCATCCTCAAAAAGCGGCTTATTATCGTATTCCGACGAATCCGGAAGAGGTGGCACAACTGCTGCTCCTTTACGAGAATGCAGGCGGTAGCGAAGCGGAATATTGGATCGATTACGACTATCGACGTTTGCGCCTGATGGTGGAGATCAGCAGTTTTGACTCCGGCGAGGTAGAACGAGAGTTGAACGATATTGCAGCCAATGCCGCCAAGCTCTTCCCCGAAGCTTCTGTCACTACAGTGGGTAGTATTCCGCAATTTACCGTGATGATGCAGTACGTGGCTCGCGGACAGATGGTTTCATTTGCCATCTCTCTCCTTATTATCGGCATCCTAATGATGTTGGTCTTCGGCAGTGTACGTATCGGGCTTATCGGTTTGATACCCAATATCACTCCGGCTTTGGTGGTCGGCGGACTGATGGGATGGCTGGGCTACCCGTTGGATATGATGACCGCAACCATTATGCCAATGATCCTCGGTTTGGCTGTAGACGACACCATTCACTTCATCAACCACGGGCATTTGGAATTCGACCGTCGAGGCAATTATCGAGATGCCATTCTCCGCTCGTTCCGTACGATCGGGACACCGATCATCCTGACCAGTGTCGTGATATGTGCGAACTTCGCTATTTACATGACTTCCGAGGGTCTCTCTTTTATACATATGGGTCTGCTCTCCGTAGCGGGTATCGTATCGGCACTCGTAGCCGACCTCTGCGTTACACCCGTGCTATTCCAAAAATTCCGGTTATTCGGGAAAGAGATAAAAACCAATGAAACATTCAATTAATATGAATACATTAAAGAAACTTCAATTTTACATGGGCAAACGCAAGGTGCTTATGCCCATAGCCCTGACACTGTCGGGATTAAGCGGTCTGCTCTCGCTTATGCCATTCATCTTCATTTGGCTTATCGTACGCTCGCTGCTATCGACCGGCAGCGTTGCCACAGGAATCCCTATCAACGTCTATGCATGGTGGGTGGTAGGCACAGCCGTTGCCGGCCTTGTCATTTACTTTGCCGGGCTGATGCTTTCGCACTTAGCGGCGTTCCGGGTAGAAACCAATATGAGACGTACGGCTATGAGAAAAATCATGCAGATGCCGCTTGGCTTCTTCGACCGGAATACCAGCGGACAGATGCGTAAGATTATTGATGAAAATGCCTCTGAAACCCACACGTTTGTCGCACATCTCTTGCCCGACCTGGCGGGAAGTTTTATAGTCCCGCTGTCGGTTATAATATTGATCTTTGTCTTCAACTGGCAACTTGGTCTGGCATGTCTGATCCCCCTCACGGCAGCTGTCTTCATCATGGCACGGATGAATACGACTGCTCAGAAGGCGTTCCAAAATGAATACCTCGGAGCACAAGAGCACATGAGCAGCGAAGCGGTGGAATACGTACGTGGCATTCCGGTGGTGAAAGTGTTCCAGCAAACGGTATTCTCTTTCAAACGTTTTTACGACAGCATCATCGCCTACCGGGATTTAGTTACCAAATACACGCTGGGTTGGCAAAAGCCGATGTCACTCTACACGCTGGCCATCAATAGCTTTGCTTTCCTGCTTGTCCCCATAACCATATTGCTTATCGGCAACAAAAGCGAAAACATTGCCCCCATCATCACCGATATGTTCCTGTATGTGCTGATTACTCCGGTGATAGCAATCAATGTGATGAAAGTGATGTATCTGCAACAAGATATGTTTCTGGCAGATCAAGCCATCAGCCGGGTGGAGAACCTGACGAGTAGCGAACCACTTCCAATAGCCGGGAATCCGGAAAGAATCACCGCTTGCGATGTGACATTCGAGAACGTTTCGTTTGCCTATCCCAATGCCGGGCAAAATGCCGTAGACGGTATCAGCTTTCACCTCCCCGAAGGGAAGACTTTTGCCCTTGTGGGGCAATCGGGAGGAGGGAAGACCACCATCGCCCGACTCATTCCCCGCTTTTGGGATGTATCGGCAGGTAGTGTGACGATTGGCGGAATAAATGTGAAGAACATCGCCAAAGACAACCTGATGGACCACATCGCTTTCGTCTTCCAGAATACAAAACTCTTCAAGGCCTCTTTGCTGGAGAATATCAAATACGGTAATCCTACAGCGAGTGATGAAGCCGTGCAACGTGCCATAGACCTTTCCCAAAGTCGGGAGATCATCGACCGGCTGCCCAACGGACTGAACACGAAGATAGGAGTAGATGGAACATTCCTTTCGGGAGGGGAACAGCAACGCATTGTCTTGGCCCGGGCCATCTTGAAAGATGCGCCGATTGTTGTCCTGGACGAAGCAACAGCTTTTGCCGACCCCGAAAACGAACATCTGATACAAAAAGCCCTGCATGAGCTGAGAAAAGGAAAGACCGTGCTGATGATTGCCCATCGTCTGACCAGCGTACAGGATGCCGACAAGATACTGGTGATAGCACAAGGCAAGATTGCCGAAGAAGGCACACACAGCGAGCTGATAGCCCGAAACGGCATCTATAACAGCATGTGGAATGAATATCAACGAACCGTAAAATGGACGGTATAAACCTCAGGAGACAACATCATGAATATCAGTAAATACTTTCAATACAGATTCGCCTTATCGGAAGACGGGGCAAAGACTTTTATAAAAGGAGTTATAGCTTCTCTCTTTCTCAACCTGGCACTGATGCTGCCGGTAATCTTCATCTTTCTGTTCATCACCGATTACCTGCAACCTGTTATCCAGGCCGGAAACAGCACGACGCACGGGCTCTGGTACTACGTGCTGACGGCTCTCTGTTTTATGACGGTACTCTTTGTGATTGCGATGATACAGTACAAGAGCACCTATACGAAAATCTATACCGAGAGTGCCAACCGCCGTATCGGCATTGCCGAGAAGCTGCGTAAATTGCCTTTGGCTTTCTTCGGAGAGAAGAACCTTTCGGATCTTACCGCCACGATGATGGAGGATTGCAACATGTTGGAAACCCTCTTCTCTCACACAGTTCCACAACTCTTCGCCTCCGTCATCAGCATTATCTTGATTGCCACCGGGATGTTCTTCTACAACTGGCAACTGGCCTTTGCTCTCTTTTGGGTCGTACCGGTAGCGACAACGGTCATCTTCTTAGGAAAAAGGCTTATGGACAAAGCCAATAAGGAGTACTATCACGTAAGGCGCGATACGACAGAGCAGATACAGGAAGGGCTTGAAGCGGTGCAGGAGATTAAATCGTACAACGGAGAGGCAGCCTATTGCGACCGTTTGGACAAACAGCTCGAGATGTATGAAGCCACGCTGCAGCGAGGCGAATTTCTCGGAGCGGGGCTTGTGGGCAGTGCACAGTCTATCCTGAAACTCGGTTTGGCAAGCGTTATCCTTGCGGAAGCTTATTTGCTTGGTTTGGGCAGCATCGACATGTTCACTTACTTGGTTTTCCTGCTCGTTGTGGCCAGCATCTACAACCCCATCATGGATGTGTTCAACCATATGGCGGCACTGATGCTACTCGATGTGCGCATCGACCGCATGCGTGAGATGAACGACATGTCCGCGCAGCAAGGCGATGAGGATTGCACGGTAGAGGGTTACGACATCTGTTTCGACAAGGTCGATTTTGCTTACGAGACAGGCAAGCAGGTGCTGCGCAACGTCTCTTTCACTGCCAAGCAAGGCAAAGTAACGGCACTTGTGGGACCTTCGGGAGGAGGCAAAAGCACTTCGGCAAAATTAGCTGCCCGCTTTTGGGATATTCATGGCGGAAAGATCACACTCGGCGGACGGGACATCTCGAAGATAGATCCCGAAATGCTCTTGAAAAACTATGCCGTAGTCTTTCAGGACGTGCTGCTTTTCAACGCTTCCGTCATGGACAACATCAAAATCGGGAAGAAAGACGCTACCGAGGAAGAGGTGAAAGCGGTAGTACGCCTTGCCCGTTGCGATGAGTTCATCACCCGGCTGCCCAACGGTTACGACACCTTGATAGGCGAAAACGGAGAATCGCTATCGGGAGGCGAATGCCAACGCATATCCATTGCCCGTGCGCTTCTCAAAGATGCTCCTGTCATCCTCTTGGACGAAGCAACGGCGAGTCTGGACGTAGAGAACGAAACGCTGATACAGGCCGGCATATCGGAGTTGATCAAGAACAAGACCGTCGTCATCATCGCACACCGTATGCGCACCGTTGCCAACGCTCATCATATCGTGGTGCTGAAAGACGGAACCGTCGCAGAACAAGGAGCACCCGACGAACTGCTTGCCCGAAACGGC
>ERZ791915.2751-NODE-2751-length-10540-cov-2.675250_pt1 | contig 10540 bp, 7 predicted proteins | sample MGYA00510139_ERZ791915 | MGnify/ENA primary metagenome ERZ791915 (study PRJEB30046, sample SAMN00792117) | human gut metagenome | study: EMG produced TPA metagenomics assembly of the A metagenome-wide association study of gut microbiota in type 2... | reverse complement strand
GATAAAAAATACATCATCAAAGATGAGCAAAAGAACGAATCAGCCCAGGATACGCGCTGGCTGGCGTTTAATATCCAACGTCCAGTATTCAGCGATCGCCGGGTGCGGGAAGCAATCACTCTCGCCTTTGACTTTGAATGGATGAACAAGGCGTTGTTTTACAATGCCTGGAGTCGCACGAACAGTTATTTTCAGAATACCGAATACGCGGCCAGAAATTACCCCGACGCCGCGGAGCTGGTGCTTCTGGCACCAATGAAAAAAGATCTACCGCCAGAAGTCTTCACACAAATCTACCAGCCGCCGGTATCCAAAGGCGATGGCTACGATCGTGACAACCTGTTAAAAGCCGACAAACTTCTTAACGAAGCAGGCTGGGTGCTGAAGGGTCAGCAACGCGTTAATGCCACAACGGGTCAGCCACTCAGCTTTGAATTATTGCTTCCCGCAAGCAGCAATAGTCAGTGGGTATTGCCGTTCCAGCACAGCCTGCAACGGCTGGGTATCAACATGGACATTCGCAAGGTGGATAACTCGCAAATCACTAACCGCATGCGCAGTCGCGACTATGACATGATGCCGCGCGTATGGCGGGCGATGCCGTGGCCCAGTTCCGATTTACAGATTTCCTGGTCATCGGAATATATCAATTCCACTTATAATGCCCCCGGCGTGCAAAGCCCGGTTATCGACTCGCTGATCAACCAAATTATTGCCGCGCAGGGAAATAAAGAAAAATTACTGCAGTTGGGGCGAGCACTGGATCGCGTATTAACGTGGAATTATTACATGCTGCCAATGTGGTACATGGCGGAAGACCGTCTCGCCTGGTGGGATAAATTCTCCCAGCCGGCCGTGCGCCCCATCTATAGCCTCGGTATCGATACCTGGTGGTATGACGTCAATAAAGCGGCCAAACTGCCGTCAGCCAGACAACAGGGAGAGTAGATGGGCGCTTACCTGATTCGCCGTCTGTTGCTGGTGATCCCAACATTATGGGCGATTATCACCATCAACTTTTTCATCGTGCAAATTGCGCCTGGCGGTCCGGTCGACCAGGCCATCGCCGCCATTGAGTTTGGTAATGCCGGAGTATTACCCGGCGCAGGCGGTGAAGGCGTTCGTGCCAGCCATGCGCAAACGGGTGTCGGCAATATCAGCGACAGTAATTACCGTGGCGGACGCGGATTAGATCCAGAAGTGATCGCTGAGATCACTCATCGCTACGGTTTCGATAAGCCGCTCCACGAACGTTACTTCAAAATGCTCTGGGACTACATCCGCTTTGATTTTGGCGATAGCCTGTTTCGCAGCGCCTCGGTGCTGACGCTGATTAAAGACAGTCTGCCGGTTTCCATCACCCTCGGATTATGGAGCACGCTGATTATCTATCTGGTGTCGATTCCGTTAGGCATTCGCAAAGCCGTTTATAACGGCAGCCGCTTTGACGTCTGGAGTAGCGCATTTATCATCATCGGCTACGCCATTCCAGCCTTTTTGTTCGCCATCCTGCTGATTGTCTTCTTCGCGGGCGGCAGCTATTTCGACCTGTTCCCTCTACGCGGCCTGGTTTCCGCTAACTTTGATTCGCTGCCGTGGTATCAGAAAATCACGGATTATCTGTGGCATATCACGCTGCCGGTGCTGGCGACAGTGATTGGCGGCTTTGCGGCTCTGACCATGCTGACAAAAAACTCATTCCTTGATGAAGTGCGTAAGCAATACGTGGTGACCGCCCGAGCGAAAGGGGTAAGTGAAAAAAATATTCTCTGGAAACATGTGTTCCGCAACGCCATGCTGCTGGTGACTGCCGGTTTTCCGGCGACGTTTATCAGCATGTTTTTTACCGGCTCGCTGCTGATTGAGGTGATGTTTTCACTCAATGGTCTTGGCTTACTGGGCTACGAAGCGACCGTCTCGCGCGATTATCCTGTAATGTTTGGTACCTTGTATATTTTCACCCTGATTGGCCTGCTGCTGAATATTGTCAGTGATATCAGCTATACGCTGGTTGATCCGCGTATAGATTTTGAGGGACGTTAATGTCGCGACTCAGCCCCGTCAATCAGGCCCGTTGGGCGCGTTTTCGTCATAACCGTCGCGGCTACTGGTCGTTATGGATTTTCCTCGTCTTATTTGGTTTGAGTTTGTGTTCTGAACTTATCGCCAACGATAAACCGTTGCTGGTACGTTATGACGGCAGTTGGTATTTCCCGTTGTTGAAAAACTACAGCGAAAGCGATTTTGGCGGCCCGCTGGCAAGTCAGGCTGATTATCAGGACCCGTGGCTGAAACAACGGCTGGAAAATAACGGCTGGGTACTGTGGACACCGATTCGCTTTGGTGCTACCAGTATCAACTTTGCTACCGATAAGCCCTTCCCTTCTCCACCCTCCCGGCAAAACTGGCTGGGAACGGATGCCAATGGCGGCGATGTGCTGGCACGTATTCTCTATGGCACGCGGATCTCGGTTCTGTTTGGCCTGATGCTGACTCTCTGTTCCAGCGTGATGGGCGTGCTGGCGGGGGCGCTACAAGGCTATTACGGCGGTAAAGTCGATCTCTGGGGGCAACGCTTTATTGAAGTATGGTCGGGGATGCCGACGCTGTTTTTGATTATTTTACTTTCCAGCGTCGTACAGCCTAACTTCTGGTGGCTGCTGGCAATTACTGTCTTGTTTGGCTGGATGAGTCTGGTCGGCGTGGTGCGGGCGGAGTTTTTACGTACCCGTAATTTCGACTACATTCGTGCGGCGCAGGCGCTTGGCGTCAGCGATCGCAGTATCATCCTGCGTCATATGTTGCCTAATGCCATGGTCGCGACCCTCACCTTTTTACCGTTTATTTTATGTAGTTCGATAACCACCCTGACCTCACTCGATTTCCTCGGCTTCGGTCTGCCGCTCGGTTCACCGTCACTCGGTGAACTGCTGTTACAAGGGAAAAATAACCTTCAGGCTCCGTGGCTTGGGATCACCGCCTTCTTGTCGGTGGCGATATTATTGTCTTTGCTGATCTTTATTGGTGAAGCCGTCCGCGACGCATTTGATCCTAATAAGGCGGTGTAGCATGACGCAAACTCTGTTAGCGATTGAAGATTTGTCGGTGGGTTTTCGCCATCAGCAAACCGTACGTACAGTAGTCAATGATGTTTCACTACAGATTGAGGCTGGCGAAACGCTGGCGCTGGTGGGTGAGTCAGGTTCAGGCAAAAGCGTTACCGCGCTGTCAATTTTACGCCTGCTCCCTTCCCCGCCGGTTGAATATCTCTCCGGCGATATTCGTTTTCGTGGCGAATCGCTGCTTCATGCCAGCGATCAAACGTTGCGCGGTGTACGCGGTAATAAGATCGCCATGATTTTTCAAGAGCCGATGGTGTCGTTAAATCCATTGCATACCCTGGAAAAACAGCTTTATGAAGTGCTTTCACTCCACCGCGGGATGCGTCGGGAAGCGGCTCGAGGCGAAATTCTTAACTGCCTTGATCGCGTTGGTATCCGCCAGGCGGCAAAACGGCTGACAGATTATCCGCATCAGCTCTCCGGCGGCGAACGCCAGCGGGTGATGATTGCGATGGCGCTGTTAACGCGACCGGAATTATTAATTGCCGATGAACCGACCACCGCACTGGACGTCTCTGTCCAGGCGCAGATTTTACAGCTGTTGCGCGAACTGCAAGGCGAGCTGAATATGGGCATGCTGTTTATTACTCATAACCTCAGCATTGTCAGAAAACTGGCCCACCGCGTGGCGGTAATGCAAAACGGTCGCTGTGTCGAGCAAAATTACGCCGCTACGCTATTTGCCTCACCCACTCATCCTTACACACAAAAGCTACTCAACAGTGAACCGTCAGGCGATCCAGTGCCGTTGCCAGAACCTGCCTCAACGTTGCTGGATGTTGAACAACTTCAGGTTGCCTTCCCCATTCGCAAAGGGATTTTGAAGCGCATTGTGGATCATAATGTGGTGGTGAAAAACATCAGTTTTACGCTACGAGCGGGTGAAACACTGGGTTTAGTGGGCGAGTCCGGTTCCGGGAAAAGTACGACGGGACTGGCGCTGCTGCGACTGATTAATTCTCAGGGCAGCATCATCTTTGACGGTCAGCCACTGCAAAATTTAAATCGCCGCCAGCTGTTACCTATTCGTCATCGCATTCAGGTGGTATTTCAGGATCCAAACTCCTCGCTCAACCCACGACTCAACGTTTTGCAGATTATTGAGGAAGGCTTACGGGTTCACCAGCCGACGCTTTCTGCCGCACAACGCGAACAACAAGTGATAGCCGTGATGCATGAAGTGGGATTAGATCCTGAAACACGCCACCGTTATCCGGCGGAGTTCTCTGGTGGTCAGCGACAACGTATTGCGATTGCCAGGGCATTAATTCTTAAGCCCTCGCTGATCATACTTGATGAACCGACATCATCACTCGACAAAACGGTACAGGCGCAAATATTGACGCTATTGAAATCATTGCAACAAAAGCATCAACTGGCCTATTTGTTTATCAGCCACGATTTGCACGTTGTCCGCGCGTTATGTCATCAGGTTATCGTACTGCGACAAGGGGAAGTAGTGGAACAAGGACCGTGCGCGCGCGTGTTTGCCACACCGCAGCAGGAGTATACGCGTCAGCTACTGGCGTTGAGCTGACGCTTAAAAAGGATTGTAGTTTGAAAAGGGTTCGGCAATTGCCACACCAAAATTTTTCAATCGGCATGTTGCAGCAAACTCGTCCTGGCGATTTACAAACAGGCACGGCTCACCTTCACACTCCAGCACCGAACATGGAACTTCGATGTCGCTTAACGCCTGGCTTAGTTTATACATCACCGACCATGCATTATCACCATCCGGGCTAAGCAATTTAAGCGCCACCAGGCTGTTGTCACCGCACGGTCCATTTTGCGGAATCGGTTCAACCTTCGAACCTGCGAAACCAGCAGACCAGCGATAGTTCTGCGGCAGTCGATGGACGATTGAGAGTTGTAATGAAGTCACTTATTTTCCCCGGAAGCACATTCACTTCACAATTTGTTTAAATCAATTTTAACACATCATCAACAATCCGTCTTTATACAGATCGTAAAGATTGATGCCTCGCCTGCATGGCCTCTATGGCTCTGATTTAAGTAATATCTGCGGGCGTGGTCACGTTTGCGGGGCTATATGTACCCGTTTCTGCGATCTAACTCAACCTTTTTAACTACAATGATGTGACTTTTTACATAAATTGATTTTACATAAAATAAACATATATCGGGGGAATGATAGATTTGTGGTTGACATGCATCAACAAAGGAAGCCTTTTAGCTTCCTCGTTGTGCAATAGATCACCGTTTTTTCGGTCGACTGGCGTACAGACAGAAGAGAATGGAGCTGGTTGCGCAGAATGCAATTGACCAAATCATCGGCCATGCAGAGTTAAAGGTCGCAAGAGAAAGTAATGCGCCAACAATTGCCCCTATGCCGAAACGGAAGGTTCCTGCCAGCGAAGATGCCGTTCCCGCCATATGGGGAAACTCATCAAGAATGACCGCCATCGCATTGGATGACACCATCGACACGCAGCCTACAAACGCCGCAACGCCAACCACCAGCGACCAGAATCCCAGCCCCAGCAGCGCACTGATGACCATCCACGCCGCCATAATAAACTGTATCCACAACCCCGAGCGGAACATATTTAACGCGCCAATGCGGCGAACGAAGCGGCTGTTAAAGATGGTCATCACGAACAGGAAAACAATGTTTAGTGCAAAGTAATAACCAAAGTTTTCCGGCGCGACGTGGTTAATTTCAATGTAGACAAACGGTCCGGCGCTTAAGAACGAGAACATCCCGGCAAAGCTGAAACCACTGGCAAGCATATAACTCAGGACACGCTTATGACGGAACAGCGCCGCAAAGTTACCAATAGTAGTGCGAATGTGAAAAGGCTGGCGACGCTCCGGTGGTAAGGTTTCTTTGATCAGAAAGAAGATCATTGCCGAAGCCAGAATCGCCGCTAATGCCAGGATCCAGAAGATGTAATGCCAGCTCAGCCACACCAGCACCCAGCCGCCAACTATCGGTGCCATCAGCGGTGCAATGGTCGTCACCAGCATGACAAACGACATCATCCGCGAGAACTCTTCTTTCGGGTAAATATCGCGCATCAGGGCGTTAATGACCACGCTGGCCGCAGCCGCAGCCAGCCCGTGGAAGAAACGCATCACAATCAGCTGATCGATGGTGTTTGCCAACGCACACGCCACCGCGGCGGCGGCAAACACCAGCGTACCGCCGAGCACCACCGGCTTACGCCCGAAGCTATCTGCCATCGGCCCGTAGATTAACTGCCCCAACGCAAAGCCCAGAATATAAGTACTCAGGGTCATCTGCGTACTGCCCGCCGGTACGCCAAACTGCGCTGAAATTACCGGTAGCGCGGGCAGATACATATCAATCGACAGCGGCATCAACATGGCCAGCAGGCCAAGGATAAAAACAATAGCAAACGACGAATGCTGTCGGGTGGTCACAACGGGCTCCTGAAAGTCATTGAAAAGTTAGACGACGCTGGCAATTTCTTCTTCAGTTAACGGACGATATTCACCGGGGGCTAAATCAGCATCCAGCGTAATACCGCCAATACGTTCACGATGCAGCTCAACCACGTGGTTACCCACGGCGGCGAACATGCGTTTCACCTGATGATAACGCCCTTCGCTGATGGTCAGACGAACCTGCGTTGGGGTAATCACTTCCAGCACCGCAGGCTTAGTGAGATCTTTTTCGTTATGCAGCTGTACGCCTTTAGCAAATTGCTCTGCCGTATCGTCAGCTACGGGTGATTCCAGCGTCACCAGATAGGTCTTCTCGCAATGATGGCGCGGAGAAGTAATGCGGTGCGACCACTGACCATCATCAGTCATCAGCACCAGACCGGTGGTATCGATATCCAGACGTCCTGCGGCGTGCAGTTTCCAGGCTACCGGTTCATCCAGAAAATAGAGCACCGTTGGGTGATCAGGGTCGTCCGTGGAGCAAACATAGCCCTGAGGCTTATTGAGCATGAAGTAACGTGGACCGTGTTGCTGCGCCAGCGGGTTGCCATCGTAAGCGACATCATGTTCAGGAAGCAGTTTGAACGCTGCATTACGGACGATTTCGCCATCGACGGTGACACGATTGCCGCGGATTTCACGCCCGGCAATAGCACGGCTAACGCCGAGTTGCTGTGCGATAAATTTATCAAGTCGCATGTGTGTGATTTTGCCTGTAAAAACGGAGGTCGGGCATTGACCCGAAAATCTGAACTGTTGTCTGCCCAGTATAGCGGTCTAATAACATCCCTCAAGGGAAAAAGATCCATGGCATACTATTAGCAGAATAATCTACCTACACGAGACCATGATTTTTACACTTCGCCCATATCAGCAAGAAGCCGTGGATGCCACGCTCAACCATTTTCGTCGTCATAAAACCCCTGCCGTTATCGTGCTGCCCACCGGCGCAGGTAAAAGCCTGGTGATAGCGGAACTGGCACGGCTGGCTCGTGGTCGCGTACTGGTGCTGGCACACGTTAAAGAACTGGTGGCGCAAAACCATGCAAAGTATCAGGCGCTGGGGCTGGAAGCCGATATTTTTGCCGCCGGGCTAAAGCGCAAAGAGAGCCACGGTAAAGTGGTATTTGGCAGCGTGCAGTCTGTCGCCCGTAATCTTGATGCCTTTCAGGGTGAATTTTCGCTGTTGATTGTCGATGAATGTCACCGTATTGGTGACGATGAAGAGAGCCAGTATCAGCAAATCCTCACTCACCTGACAAAAGTGAATCCCCACTTACGCCTGCTGGGGCTGACTGCCACGCCTTTTCGATTGGGCAAAGGCTGGATCTACCAGTTTCATTATCACGGCATGGTACGCGGCGATGAGAAAGCCCTTTTCCGTGACTGCATTTATGAGCTGCCGCTGCGTTATATGATTAAACACGGCTATCTGACGCCGCCAGAACGACTGGATATGCCAGTAGTGCAATACGATTTCAGCCGCTTGCAGGCACAGAGTAACGGGCTGTTCAGCGAAGCCGATCTCAACCGTGAGCTGAAAAAACAACAACGTATTACCCCGTACATCATCAGCCAGATTATGGAGTTTGCTGCAACGCGCAAAGGGGTGATGATTTTTGCCGCGACGGTTGAACACGCAAAAGAGATTGTGGGATTACTGCCTGCCGAAGATGCAGCACTGATTACTGGCGACACCCCCGGCGCTGAGCGCGATGTGTTAATTGAAAATTTTAAAGCCCAGCGTTTTCGCTATCTGGTCAACGTCGCGGTACTGACCACCGGATTTGACGCCCCGCACGTCGATCTTATCGCCATTCTGCGCCCTACCGAATCAGTGAGTCTTTACCAACAAATTGTCGGGCGCGGTCTGCGTCTCGCTCCGGGCAAGACTGATTGCTTAATTCTTGATTATGCGGGTAATCCTCACGATCTCTACGCGCCGGAAGTTGGTACACCAAAAGGCAAAAGTGACAACGTTCCGGTACAGGTTTTCTGCCCTGCCTGCGGTTTTGCCAACACCTTTTGGGGGAAAACGACCGCCGACGGGACATTGATTGAACACTTTGGTCGTCGCTGTCAGGGATGGTTTGAAGATGACGACGGTCATCGCGAACAATGTGACTTCCGTTTCCGTTTTAAAAATTGCCCGCAATGTAACGCGGAAAACGATATTGCCGCCCGCCGCTGCCGCGAATGTGACACCGTACTGGTTGATCCGGACGATATGTTAAAAGCGGCGCTACGACTGAAAGACGCGCTGGTATTACGCTGTAGCGGCATGTCTTTGCAACATGGGCACGACGAGAAAGGCGAATGGTTGAAAATCACCTATTACGATGAAGACGGCGCGGATGTGAGTGAGCGTTTCCGTCTGCAAACGCCCAGCGTACCGCCTTCGAGCAGCTTTTTATCCGCCCGCATACGCGCACACCGGGCATCCCTCTGCGCTGGATCACCGCCGCCGATATCCTCGCCCAGCAAGCCTTACTGCGACATCCGGATTTTGTCGTCGCCCGCATGAAAGGTCAGTACTGGCAAGTGCGTGAAAAAGTGTTCGATTACGAAGGTCGTTTTCGTCGGGCGCACGAATTACGCGGTTAATGGTAGTTTTGATTGATGTATAAGGCGATTGAGTATAGAATCTCGCCCGCTTTTGCATACGCAAAGCAGATCACTTACCTGTTGCTGGGTCGCCTGTAGCAGGATTAATTTAAGAGAGAAAGAAATGTTTACTATCAACGCAGAAGTACGTAAAGAACAGGGTAAGGGTGCGAGCCGCCGCCTGCGTGCCGCTAACCAGTTCCCGGCAATCATCTACGGTGGCAAAGAAGCACCGCTGGCTATCGAGCTGGATCACGACAAAGTCATGAACATGCAAGCTAAAGCTGAATTCTACAGCGAAGTTCTGACCATCGTTGTTGACGGTAAAGAAATCAAAGTTAAAGCTCAGGACGTACAGCGTCACCCGTACAAACCGAAGCTGCAGCACATCGACTTCGTTCGCGCTTAATTGCTGAATAAGTTGTAAAAAACCCCGCTCCGGCGGGGTTTTTTGTATCTGCAGATTATGCCTGATTACGGTATTGCTATTTTTTGCAGGCCAGATAAGGCGTTCACGCCGCATCTGGCATTCAGAACACAAAACCGATTAATTGCCGCCAGACGTCCGGCGCTGCAATTGGTCGCGCAAATTCGGCGGCGTGCCTTTAATAGTCAGGGTATCGGTCGCCGGATCCCAGAAGATGCGTTCACCCAACAGCATCGCATCAAAATTAATAGTCAAGCCACCGCCGCTACCGGCAAACTTCGTCAACTGACGCAGTGTGCTACGGTCTGCCGGGAAGCTCTCTTCCAGTTCGTAGCCTTTTTCAGCCGCAAACTCCGTGAAGCTCACTTCGCTTACGCCTGCCAGCTCTTTCGACAGCGATTCCAGTTCGATCTCTTCGCCTGCCTGCAGCTGCTCATTACAGTAGCTATAAACCTGCTGGCGCACGTTCTGTCGCTCTGCTTTATCCAGTTGTGCTTCGGCAGTGAAATCATCAACCGCTTGCAACAGCCCACGGTTTTGCGCTTTCGCGTTTAACCCTTCGCTGGCACCGAGGAAATCCATAAAGAAATCCGCCACTTTGCGCCCTACTCGCCCTTTCAGGAAAGTGAGATAGCGGGTCGACTCTGGATTGGTTTCCCATTCGGTTAAATCGATACGCGCAACAATATCCGCATGATTGATATCAAGATAATGGGTTGGGTTGATGTCGAGATTTTCGTTAACGCGCATACTGCTCAGGTTGCTCAGGACTGCCACCAGCAGATACTCCACCGCCAGATAACGGTAGTGGCAAAACAGCACGAATCCACCGTCAGCAAAAGGATATTTCGCTAATTCGTCACGCAGGCGACCGGTTGCCGCGCGGCTAAATGCCAGAAAGTCCTCTTCGCCCTGACGCTGTAAGCGCAGCGTCTGCGCCAGTTCACTCTCTTCG
>ERZ791915.2744-NODE-2744-length-10556-cov-2.368060_pt1 | contig 10556 bp, 9 predicted proteins | sample MGYA00510139_ERZ791915 | MGnify/ENA primary metagenome ERZ791915 (study PRJEB30046, sample SAMN00792117) | human gut metagenome | study: EMG produced TPA metagenomics assembly of the A metagenome-wide association study of gut microbiota in type 2... | reverse complement strand
CTGAGGGACAATACGCAGACCGGTGCGGTCTAGTAAGCGTGGTCGTCCAGATCCTTGGCCGTCACCGGCTGCGAGAAGAGCCGGTAAGCCCAGAACTGGTACACAAGCACAATGGGCACCATAACCAGGGCGACGCCCAGCATGATCTTCAGGGTCAGCGGGCTGGAAGAGCCGTTGAAGGCCGTCACCGTGGCGGCGGGGTCCAGCGAGGAGATGATCATGCCCGGGAACATGCCCATGACGCCGAAGAAGGTAACGCCGAGGATGAACAGGGCGCTGCAGCCCCAGGCCAGCCAGAGCTTGCCGTGCTTGAGCATGCAGCGCGCGCCCAGCAGGCCCGCCAGTGCCAGCAGGGGCAGGATGAAGAGCGCGGGCATGGCCAGGTAGTTGTCGTACAGTTTGGTGTAAAAGGCGGTCAGAATCAGGAAGACCACCAGCAGAGCCAGCATGATGGGCCAGACGAAGGTGGCCGCGGCCAGAGCGCGGGTCTGCAGGTCGCCCTCGCTCTTGACGGCCAGCCAGATGGCCCCGTGCAGCACAAACATGCAGACGAAGAACACGCCGCCGGCCAGGCCGTAGATATTCAGCAGGCCCAGCAGGCTGCCGTGGTAGACGCCCTGGGCGTCCACCGGAATGCCCATGAACAGGTTGGCGAAGGCCACGCCCAGCAGCAGGCTGGGTATCAGGTTCGCCAGAAAGTGCACGCCGTCCCAGAGGGAACGCCAGGCGGCGCTTTCCACCTTGTTGCGGAATTCAAAGGACACGGCGCGGAAGATCAGGGCGAAGAGCAGGATCAGCAGGGGCGCGTACAGCGCGCTGAACATCACCGCGTAGGCCTTGGGAAAAGCGGCGAAGGTCACGCCGCCGGCCGAGATCAGCCAGACTTCGTTGCCGTCCCAGAAGGGACCGGCCGCGTTGTACATGATCCGGCGTTCCTCTTCGGTTTTGCCGAGGAAGGGCAGCAGGGTGCCCAGCCCCAGGTCAAAACCGTCCAATACGAAGTACACTGCCCAGAGGAGAGTCCAGAGCACGAACCAGATGGTTTCCAACATGATTATGCCTCCTGGGCGTCGGGGCCCTTGATCGCGTATTTACGCAGCAGATAAATATCCAGGACGCCCAGCAGCGAGTAGACCACGATGAAGGCCCCCAGCGAAATGGCCACATTTTCCGCCGGTACCGGGGAAACGGCGTCGGTGGTGCGCATCAGGCCATGCACGATCCAGGGCTGGCGGCCGATTTCCGCCACGGCCCAGCCCAGCATGATGCTGATGTAGGGCAGAGGGATATTCCAGACCAGAGCCTTGAGCAGTCCCCGGCAGGGCATCTCCCGCTTGCGCTGCAAGGTGGCGGCCAGGGAAAGCAGCAGGAAAAGCATGCCCAGAGCCACCATCAGGCGGAAGGACCAGAATACCGGCGTAACCGGCGGCCGGTCCTCCTTGGGAAAGTCCTTGAGGCCTTTGACTTCCGCGTCCGTATGCTCGTAGGCGATCCAGCTCAGCAGGCCGGGGATGCCCAGAGCCTGCACGCTGTTGCGTTCGTTGTCCGGGTCAGGCCAGACCAGCAGATAAAACGGCACGTCCCGGGCGGTTTCCCAGTGGGATTCCATGGCCGCCAGCTTTGCGGGCTGGTATTCGGCCACAGCCTTGCCCTGCTGGTCGCCGGAAAGGCAGAGGATGATCGTCAGAATCAACGTATAGGGCGCGATCATTTTGAAGGAGCCGCGGAAGAAATCCGTATCGCTCTTGCGCAGCAGATGCCAGGCCGAGACGCCCAGCACAAAGAAGCCGCCCAGCGCCCAGGACGCCAGAACGGTGTGGGCGAACATGCCCCAGGCGTAGCCGTTGAAGACCACGTCCCAGAAGTTGGAAAGCTCGGCCCGCCCGGCGGCCTCGTTGATCACATAACCCACGGGATGCTGCATGAAGCCGTTGGCCAGGATGATCCAGAGCGCGGAAAGGTTGCCCGCGATGGCTACCAGCCAGATACAGGCGCAGTGGGCCTTTTTGCCCAGTTTGTTCCAGCCGAAATGCCAGACGGCCAGAAAGGTGGATTCCAGGAAGAAGGCCACCGTGGCTTCAATGGCCAGCAGCGAGCCGAAAATGTCGCCCACGTACTCGGAGTAGCGCGCCCAGTTGGTGCCGAACTGGAACTCCAGAGTGATGCCGGTCACCACGCCCAGAGTGAAGTTGATGAGAAAGAGTTTGCCCCAGAATTTGGCATGACGTTTCCAGATTTCATCGCCGGTGCGCACATAGCGTGTTTCCATCCAGGCGAGAATCACGGAAAGCCCCAAGGTGAGGGGAACGAAAATAAAATGGAAAAAAACGGCCACAGCGAATTGCAGCCGTGAAAGCATCACGACGTCCATAAGCCCTCCTTAAAGACTTCTTTTAGGCTGATAGCCCGATCCCGGTTAAAAGGCAAGGAGTTACCAATATCGGTTTACCGGCAGCATCTCCTTTGCACTCGCGAAAGTTCGTCCTCCCGCTTGACAGGAAAAAAGTCCTGGCATACGTTTCGTATAGATTTACAGCGTAACATAGTTCGGTATATAGTTGAAAATTTGCCTCTAAATACAACAGTTTTGGATAAACTTTCGTATTTATTCTAAAAAACGGTACATAATACCGAAATATGTTATGATAAGGGCAACGCACCGGTCCGGCCTTCCGGACCGCAAACAACACAAGGGGGATCCCATGAGAGACGCGATTATTGTTGGTGGGGGCATTGCGGGTATGTCTGCCGCCTGGAGGTTACGGCACAGCGATATCATCGCTCTGGAAGCCGGCAACCGCATCGGCGGGCGGTTGCGTTCCGAGCGGCGGGGCAAACACTGGCTGAACTGGGGCGGGCACGTCTTCGGCGGCGAGGGCTCCTATGCGGACAAATTGCTCAAGGAAGTCGGCGTGGACGCCTTGGACCTGCCCGGCTCCTTCTCGGCCCTGTCCTTAAAGGGGAAGACGCTCAACGGCGGCAATGTGAATCTCTATCCCTTCAAGCTGCCGCTTTCCTGGGGAACGCGCTGGGAGATCGTCAAGGCCGGTCTCAAGGTCATGAAGGCGGTCAAGGCTTACGGCAGGGGCAACAAGCCGCGCAAGGGCGAGGATTACCGCGTGCGCCAGCAGCGCATCTATGATTTCATGGCTGACAAAACTTTTGCGGAATTCACGGGCCCCCTGTCGCCGGATGCGGATGCGTTTTTCCGGCCCACAGTCTCGCGTTCCTCGGGCGATCCGGAGGAAATCTCCGCCGGAGCGGGCGTAGGTTATTTCCTGCTCGTCTGGGACAAGGGCGCGGGTCTGGCCCGCAATATCGTGGGCGGCGCCGCCACTCTGCCGCAGGCCATCGGCGACAAGCTCGGCGACAAACTTAAGATGGGCGCGGAAGTGCTGCAGGTCGTCCAGCACAATGACCATGTGGAAGTGACCTGGCGGCAGGACGGCAAGGAACATACCGAAAAGGCGCGCTACTGCGTCATGACCACGCCCGCCACCATCACCCACCGGGTAACCAAAGGCCTCGACCCTGTGGTCTACGACGCCCTCGGAAAAATCAAATACGGTCATTATGTTTCCGCGGCCTTCCTGACCAACGAGACGGGGCGCCATGCCTGGGATGACGTCTATGCCTACTGCACGCCGCAGCGTTCTTTCAACATCGCCTTCAACATGTCCAACTTGGTACGCTCCATGGAGGGCGGCGAACGTGCGCCCGGCTCCTCCTTCATGGTCTTCTCTCCTGCCACGCTGGCCCGCAACCTCATCAACCTGCCGGACGAGAAAGTACTGGAAATCTACCGCAAGGACCTGGAGGAAGTCTTTCCCGGATTCGGCAATATCGTGGTGGAGCAGTCGGTGCAGAAATTCCATGATGGTCTGGCCTACTGCTTCCCCGGCCGCAACAAGGTGCAGCCCATGCTCATGCGGGCTCCCAACCGCATCTATCTCGCGGGCGACTATCTGGGCTCCTGGTATACGGAAACCGCCATCCAGACTGGTCTGCTGGCCGGTGAGGACATCAACAGCAAGCTCTATACCGACAAGCTGCTGCCCGACAACGGTTTCTCCTACTAAGGCATATCGTGATGCGCGGTCCGGCGGGGCTCCGTCTGCGGGGCTCCGCCACCGCCTGTCCGTGGCATGGAGAAAGGAACCCGATCCACAGATAGCAAGGAACAACATGATGAGACAGATCATTGCATCCAAGGGGGCGCCGGAAGCCGTCGGAAACTATTCGCAGGCGGTGCGCGCCGGAAATCTGCTCTTTCTCTCCGGGCAGATCTGCGTGAACCCCCATACCGGCATGATGGAGCGCGCAAGCGTGGCCGCGCAGACGGCGCGGATCATGGAGAACATCAAGGCCATTGTGGAAGAGGCCGGGGCCGGTATGGACGATGTGGTCCACTGCCGCGCCTTCCTCTCCGATATGCGCCATTTCGAGGAATTCGACGCGGTGTACCGCGGCTATTTCGGCAAACCCTATCCGGCGCGCATGACCGTGGCCAGCGCCGGGATTTATGACGGCCTGGATGTGGAAATGGATGCCGTGGTCCTGCTGCCCTGAAGACCCGGATCTTCCCGCCCCCCGCGCGGTTTCAGCCGCGTGGGGGCGGGCGGTTTAGAAATCTTCAACATCATGCCGAGGCTGTGAACACAGAAGCGACCGCAAATCCTTAACTTGTAAAAACGGGGTATGTGATGCCGCAGAATTTTCCGGAACGAAAACAGAAACATTGCTATGAGGAGGCCGCGTTCTGCCGGTTGCACAGAAAAGTCATCGGCGGCGGCATGTTGGGACAGTTCAGCGACGGTTATATTCTCGGCTCCATCGGCATTTCCATGAGTCTTGCCACCGGAGCCCTGAGTCTGGACGCTTGGTGGCTGGGATTGATCGGCGCGGCTTCCCTGGTCGGGCTCATGCTGGGCAGCCTGTTCATGGGGCCAGTTGCCGACCATATCGGGCGCAAACGCATCTTCTGCACGACCATGGCGGTATTCACGCTCGCCTCGGTGCTGCAGTTCTTCGTGACCGACGCCACGGAGCTCTTTGTGCTGCGCCTGATTCTCGGTCTGGCGCTCGGCGCGGATTATGCCGTGGGCCTGACCATCGTCAGCGAATGGACTCCGGCGCGCCTGCGTCCGCGCGCCCTCAGCTTTCTGATGATCATGTGGGTGGGCGGCTATGTTTCCGCCTATGTTGTGGGATACTGCCTGCAATTCATCGGCGGGGACGCCTGGCGCTGGATTCTGCTCACCTGCGCCGTACCATCGGCGGCGGCCATGATTGTCAGAGCGGGCACGCCGGAATCGCCGTCATGGCTCATAGGCAAGGGACGCGCGGATGAAGCGCAGGCCCTTGTCGATCGCTTCATCGGCCCGGGATACTGCCTGCCCCCGCAGGCCCTGGCCGCCCCGTCCGCCGGGTGGAGCGAGCTTTTCAGCACCCGCTGGCGCAAGAACACCATTGTGGGCGGCGTGTTTTTCGCCTGCCAGGTCATTCCCTACTTTTCCCTGAGCATATTCCTGCCCCAGGTCTTTAAACAGTTGGGCATGGAAGATCCCTACACCTCGGGCATCATCTTCAATCTCTTTCTTTTTCTGGGCGTGCTGCTGGGGACCTGGCTCATCGACAGGATATCGCGCCGCCTTTTCCTGACCGGGAGTTTTTACCTCTGCGCCGCAGCCCTGCTGACCATGACGGTCTGGCAGGGGATTCCTACCCTCTGGGCGCTGATCTGCATTTCCACCTTCAGTTTTATAATCTCGGCCGCCTCGGTGTTGGAATTCGTGTATCCGCCGGAACTGTTCTCCACGGAACTGCGGGGATCGGGCGTGGGCTTCTGCGTGGCCTGCAGCCGCATCGGCGGCGCGGGCGGCACGTTTTTGCTGCCCATCGTCATGGAGAACTTCGGCACGGTGGCGGCGCTTTCCGGTTGTGTGGCCGCGCTTCTGCTGGGCGGCGTGGTCTGCCAACTGTGGGCGCCCGAAACCGGCAAAAAGCGGGCGGGGCAAGCGGCCGCACGCGCATAGAGGAAACATATGGAACGTGTCGTCATTTTGCAGGCCCTGGTTCTGTTCCTGATTTTCGTCGTCTTCTGGGGGCTGTCCGGCAAGGCTTTCCTGTTCTACGGGAAAAAATGCATCGCTCAGGCGGAGCGGGGCGGAAGCGCGGAAAAAGGCGCAGGGCGGCTGCGCATCTGGAGGTTTTTCCTTTCCTCCGCTCTGGCTGCCTTGGTAGCCCTTTGCGCGGCACTCATCGGCTATTTCAGGGGGTAGGCCAAGTTTGAATCCGGAACAGCGCCGGGAGCGCCCGTTGGACCGGGCTGATCCTTTCGCCCCGGCGGCAACGTCCCGCCGGGGCGAATTTTTCGGCAACCGTTCGGAAAAAATTTTTCGGGAACCGGAAGCGGCGGCCTTGCGCGCGAGCCAAGAAGATCGCCAACAGGGGCAACGACTCCGGGGCGGGCGTGCCCGCTTGAAGAATTCCGCAAAATATGGTTTCTGGGACCAAAAGTTCCGGCCCCGAGCGGGGCCGACATCAACGGGCGTCCGGCTACGGACGCCGGAGTGGGGAAACTATGCGGGAACGTCCCAAAAAATATTATACCATCGGATCCATCGCCAAGGCCTGTGATGTTCTTGAAATGTTGGCCACAAAACAATCCTGGGATCTGGCGGAGCTTTCCCGCGCGCTGAAGCTGCCCAAAACCACGGTGCACCGCATCCTGCTTACCTTTGAAGATGCGGGTTTCGTTCAGCAGGAACAGCGCGGCGGGCGGTACGGTCTCTCCCACAAGCTCTTCTCTCTGGGCAGCCAGGTTCTGGGCCATTCCAGTCTGCTGGACGTGGCGCGGCCTTTCTGCAAGGAACTGCTGGCCGCATTCGACGAAACGGTCAACGTCTGTCTGGTGTCCGGCATCGACATGGTCATTGTGGACAAGCAGGTCACGACGCAGACCTTGCGGCCGGACAATATCGTGGGGGCCTCCTTTCCCATTTTTTATTCCGCGTCGGGCAAGGCTTTTCTCGCATTCAGCGAAGAACCGTATATTGAGGAAACCCTGAGGAAAATCAGGACCGATACCTGGCCGCCCATTTCGGACCAAGCCTACGCGGCTTTTTTGCGGGAACTGGAGGATGTGCGCAAAACCGGCCTCGGCTATGACTATGAGGAACTCTTCCCCGGCGTGCGCTGTATCGCCGTACCGGTTTTTGACAGAAGCGAAAAGGCCGTGGCCGCTGTCAGCGTGACCGCGCCCACCACCCGCCTGACCCGGCAGACCACGGAAAAAATCGAACGCGCCCTGCTCAAGACCGGTCGGGATATTTCGCTGCGCCTGGGCTCGAACCATCCTCTGTTCCGGAGCATGGCGGATTAGTCACGTTTTGCGGCTTTTCCGGACTTGAAAACCTGAAAGAAGGTATTATCTATCGGAATAATGCTTTTTTCAGGAGGTTCGTCATGGCCGAAGCCGGCAAAAAGACCCGTCAATTCCGCGCCGAAGTGCGCAAAGTTCTGCATATTCTCACCAACTCCCTGTATACCAACCGGGAAATTTTTCTGCGCGAGCTTATCTCCAACGCGTCGGACGCCCTGGACAAGCTGCGCTTCCGCATCAACCGGGGCGAAAGCCCGCGCGAACCGGATCTGCCCCTGGAAATCCGGATCAGCATCGACAAGGATGCCAAAACCCTGACCATTGCCGACACCGGCCTGGGCATGACAGCCGAGGAACTGGCCGACAACCTGGGCACCATCGCCAAATCCGGCTCCGAGGAATTTCTGGCCGGTCTGGCCGCCGAGTCCGGGACCCGCAAGGAAAAGAGCAACGGCAAGGGCGACGGCGAAGCCGAAGACGCGACGGCCGACGCGGCCAACATCATCGGCCGTTTCGGCGTGGGCTTTTACTCGGTCTTCATGGTGGCGGACAAGGTGGAAGTGACCTCGCGCCCGGCCTTTGAAAAGGACGCCCAGGCCCATGTCTGGATCAGCGACGGCCTGGGCTCGTACAGCGTCGCCCTCTCCGACGCCGAAGAGCCCAAGCGCGGTACCGTGGTCAAGGCCCACCTCAAGGACGACGCCGTGGAATTTCTGGAAAAATTCCGGGTGGAGTCCGCCATCCGCAAGCATTCGGCCTTTGTGCCCTTCCCGGTGTTTGTGGACGGCGAGCGCATCAACACCCAGCCCGCGCTTTGGCGCGAGCCGAAATCCAGCGTGACCAAGGAGCAGTACGACAATTTTTACAAGGCCCTGACCTATGACGCCAAGGACCCCCTGGACGTGCAGCACATTTCCGTGGACGCGCCGGTGCAGTTCAACGCCCTGTTGTACATTCCGGACTCCAGCCAGGATTTCTTCGGCGCGGACCGCGACTTCTGGGGCCTGGACCTCTATGCCCGGCGCGTGCTCATCCAGCACCGCAACAAGGAGCTGATCCCCGAATACCTGGCTTTCCTCAAAGGCGTGGTGGATACCGAGGATCTGCCCCTAAACATTTCGCGCGAGACGTTGCAGGAAAACGTGCTGCTGCGCAAGATCAACCAGGTCATCGTCAAGCAGACCTTGGGCCATCTGGAAAAAATAGCCAGGGACGACGTGGAGAAATACAATCGTTTCTGGCGGCTGCACGGCAAGATCTTCAAGCTGGGCTACCACGACTTCCCCAACCGGGAGCGGGTCAGCGCCCTGCTGCGCTTCAATTCCTCGGCCCTGGCCGACGCCGAGGCCCTGACCAGCCTGGACGAGTACATGTCCCGCGCGCCCGAGGGCCAGAAGACCTTCTGGTACGTGGCCGCGCCCAACCGGGAGGCCGCGCGTCTCAACCCGCACATGGAGCTCTTCCGCAAGAAGGGCATTGAAGTGCTCTATCTCTTCGAGCCCGTGGACGAGTTCGTCATGGAAGGCCTGGGCAAGTATAAGGAATGGGACTTCAAATCCGCTGAAAGCGCGGCGGACGACGCCCTGACCTCCTTCGCGGACAAGGAAGCCCCGGAAAAAGAGACCGCCGCGCCCCTCTCCGAGGAGGACAACGTCTCCTTTGACAAACTGCTGGCCCGGATGAAGGAAATTCTGGGCGACAAGGTCAAGGACGTGCGCGTGTCGCACCGTCTGGCCGACAGCCCGGCCGTGCTGGTCTCGGCCGACGGCGGCATGAGCTCGTCCATGGAAAAACTGCTCAAGGTCATGCAGAAGGACGACTCCCTGCCGGTCAAGATTCTGGAGGTCAACCGGGATCATCCCCTGCTGCGCAACATGCTGCGCATGTTCAAGGCCGACGGCCGGGACAAGACTCTGGCGGAAATGACCCAGGGCCTCTTTGACACCAGCCTGCTGCTGGACGGCTACCTCAAGGACCCGCAAGCCCTGGCCGCGCGCACCAACGAGCTGCTGGCCGAGGCGGCGGCCTGGTATACGGAAGTCAGAAAGATCTAGCGGACGCGGCTGGCTTCGCCGGAGCGGGCGAAGGATCTGGGGCTGTGGACGCTCCGGATCCTCCGCCCGTTTTTTTATTGCGTCACGGCGAGGCGCCGGAGGGTCAGCGCCCGCCGTCGGCGCCTCCCGCGATCCATTCCCGCACTTCCTGCCCGGAAGGCACGCGCCCGGCGCACATGACCCTGCCGTCGATGACCACGGCGGGCGTGGACATGATGACGAGCAGCATCATTTCCTTAGGCTCACCCCTCATCAAAACGTCGTCCGCGAAAAGCTGAATTTTTTCGAACAGCAAGGCGCAAAGGAGAAATTGGACGAAGCTGTATTGAACATACCGCGAGGTCAATTTTTTCTTTGCAACGCCGCTGTGCGGGAAAAGGCGGCTTTGCAGCAGGCGCTTTCATGAGGGCTGAGCCTAAGATCCGTGACCTTTTCCGCTGCGGCCGTGCCGCCCGTTTACCGGACGGCGGTGCTGACGACGTTTTCCGCTTCCGCGCACCGGGCGCAGCCGGTGCCGACGACCTTGATGACCATGGCGCTCTCCTGACCTTAAAAAATGTTCACCTGAAGGACATTGAACAGCCAGCCCGCAAGCGTGAAGATAGCCAGCAGCAGGCCCAGAAAGACGGCCAGCAGCTTCCAGCGCATGACCTGCTTGAGCATGAGCACTTCCGGCAGACTGACCGCCACGGTGCTCATGCAGAAGGCCAACGTTGTGCCCAGAGGCAGGCCCTTGAGCAGCAGGCTTTCCATTATCGGAATGATGCCCGTGACATTGGTGTACAGCGGAATGCCGATAGCCACGGCCGCAGGGACGGACCACCATTGGCCCGCGCCCAGGTTTTCCGTAAACCACTCCTGCGGCACAAAACCGTGCAGCGCGGCGCCGAGGCCCACGCCGACGACAACCCACAGCCATACTTTTTTGAAAATATTGCTCGTTTCGGCATAGGCGAACACATGGCGTTCCATGAGGCCCATCTTCGGAGCTTCGCCCGCTTCCACAGCGGCTGCCCGGGCAGACGCATTCTTCATGGCGTCCAACAAAAAGGGTTGCAGCCAGCGTTCCGCACGGAGCGCGTCCATGATGATTCCGCCCACAATGCCCGCAACCATGC
>ERZ791915.2734-NODE-2734-length-10593-cov-16.603435_pt1 | contig 10593 bp, 9 predicted proteins | sample MGYA00510139_ERZ791915 | MGnify/ENA primary metagenome ERZ791915 (study PRJEB30046, sample SAMN00792117) | human gut metagenome | study: EMG produced TPA metagenomics assembly of the A metagenome-wide association study of gut microbiota in type 2... | reverse complement strand
AATACATTCGTATGTGGGCTGTTTAGAGCGTGAAGTTACAACCCAACACGATTTCGCTTGGTTATGGTTGACCTTCAGCCATTCTCTCAACTTAATGCGGTCTGTAAAGTCCAGTAGATTGAAAATCTCCATATTTGCCTCTAATTGATATGTTATTAATCCAACTGTTTTTGAATATTATGAGGTATAAATCATTTAAGAACTGACTTTTCTTAATGCAAATATACACTATTATCGAATATAATTCGCTATATTTGCATTATAAAATCATATCAAAGAATGAAACTGAATAGGATAAAGTCTGTATTATCTGAAAAAGGTATCTCTCAAACATGGTTGGCAAAAAAACTCGGCAAGAGTTTCAGTATGGTAAATGCCTATGCTTGTAATCGAATTCAACCAAATTTGGAAACCTTGCAACAGATTGCGGAGATATTACAAGTCGATTTGAAGGATTTGATAACCGATAAAAAAGAAAGGTTACAATAGTATTTAATAAGGTTAGGAAGTTCTGGATCCTTTTGCAACCTGTTGCAGATGTGCCTATGAACTTCCGATAATATACAATATCAAGAACATGACTCCTGAAGAAAAAGCAAGAATAAAGATAGACCAGTGGTTTGCCGATGCTGGTTGGAAAGTAGTCAACAGGGAGGATTATGAACCTACTTGTACGGCTGTAGCCATAAGAGAAGGTTTATTGAAAGGAAATCTTGAAGCAGATTATTTCCTTTTCATTAATGGAAAAGCAGTAGGGGTACTTGAAGCTAAGCGTGAAGAAACAGACGCATTTGCTTCCAAAGTATGCGAGCAGGCAACCTTATATGCAAGAAGTGTACCGAATATCTATCAGGCATATCAAAAGCCATTGCCTTTTATCTTCACCTCGAATGGCAAGGAACTATATTGCTGTGATTTTCGTGAACAAGATTCTTGTTTCAAGCAGATAATGGCTATTCCTACGCCGCATGAATTGGTCAAGAAGTTGGGGATTGAGGATACATTTGCCGGACTTCCTACATTGAAAAGGAAGGGACTTCGTGATTGCCAGTATGAGGCGGTGACAGAACTTGAAAAAAGTTTCCGTGCTGGGCAAAATCGGGCGTTGATGGTTCTTGCCACTGGAGCAGGCAAAACATATACGGCTTGTCTTGCTGCCTACCGAATGCTTTCTTATACACCAATGCGTAGAGTGTTGTTTCTTGTTGATCGAAATAATCTTGGAAAACAAGCAGAGGGAGAATTTGGAACTTTCCGTCTGACAGAGAACGGGGATGCTTTCAATACTATCTTTACGGTCAATCGCCTTCGTTCGTCTTCTATTCCTTCTGATAGCAATGTCGTTATTTCTACCATACAACGCCTATTCTCATTTTTGAAAGGAGAAACTATTGAGGATAACGATGACGATGATGAGAACGAACCTGTAGAGGAAGTAATCTTGCCTCCCAATCCCAATTTACCGCACGATTACTTTGATATGATTATCATAGACGAATGCCATCGCTCCATTTATGGGAACTGGCGCAAGGTGTTGGAATATTTCGATACGGCTCGACTTGTCGGTTTGACAGCAACCCCGATTGAAGAGACAAAGAAATTCTTTAACTATAATATCATTGTCAATTATACCTTAGAAAAGAGTATCGTTGATGGTGTGAATGTGGATTGTAGGGTGTATCGAATAAAAACGCAAGTTACGGAAACTGGGGGAGCTATATTAGAGGGTGAGAGAGTAAAGGAAGAAACGAGATATACAGGTGAGGTTAAGACTGTGAGTAACAAGGAAACCAAAACCTACACCAATAAAGAACTTAATCGGAGTGTCATTAATCCGGCACAGATAAAGTTAATCCTTTCAACCTATCGGGATGTGGTTTATACAGAATTGTTTAATGACCCACAACGTGAGCCGAATATGGGCTATTTGCCTAAAACCTTGATATTTGCGCTCAATGAAGCTCACGCCACAAATATCGTACAGATAGCTAAAGAGGTGTTCGGACGGACTGACGACCGTTTTGTTCAGAAAATCACTTATTCAGCAGGCGACAGTAACGAACTGATACGCCAATTCCGTAACGACAAGGATTTCCGTATTGCTGTCACCTGTACGTTGGTTGCCACCGGAACAGATGTAAAGCCACTGGAAGTGGTGATGTTCATGCGTGATGTGGAGTCATTGCCTTTATATATTCAGATGAAAGGGCGTGGAGTGCGCACTATTGGTGATGAGCAACTCCGCAATGTTACCCCGAACGCATTCAGTAAGGATTGTTTTTATTTGGTTGATGCGGTAGGCGTGACAGAACATGCGCAAACAGTGGCACCTATAGATGACGGTCCTACAACAAAAACGATTACTCTAAAGGAGCTGTTAGAACGTATTAGTCATGGCTATATCCCTGACGAGTATCTCAAACGGCTTGCGGCAACGCTTGCACGAATATACAATAAAGCAGATGATTCGCAACGGAAAGAGTTTGTTCGTTTGTCTCATGATGACATGAAAGAGCTTTCTGTCAGAATATACGATGCGCTGGAGAAAGGCATTCTTCCATTGTTTGTAAGCACTGATGAGCCTAACAATGAACGTAAGGGGTTAGTTGCTCCGCTTGCCAATCATGCGGATGCTCGGAAATACCTTCTTATACTTGCAGCCGGATTCGTCAATACATTGATGCCGGGTGAAGATACGCTTATCTCCAAAGGGTTTTCCATTGAGGAAGCAAAAAATACGACAGAGGCTTTTGAAGATTTTTGTAAAAAGTACTATGACGAAATAGAGGCACTGCGCATCATTTACAACAATGAGGGAGAGCCTATAACCTATTCGATGCTAAAGGATTTGGAGAACAGACTCAAAATGGCAAACAATCATTTTACATCCAAACAACTCTGGAACTCTTATGCCATAGTTAATCCTAAAGTGGTAAGGCGTTCCACTACCAAAGAAGAAAGCGATGCATTGACCAATATCATACAACTTGTGCGCTTTGCTTTCCACCAAATCGAACGATTGGATAGCGTAGTTACTACCTCTAAACAGTTTTTCAATCTTTGGTTAGGACAAAACCAGCGTGAAATAACTGACAAACAGCGAGAGGTTATCAGTCGTATTGTGGATTACATCGCTTCTAACGGAGCTTGTACTATCAGAGATATTCGTGAAGATGATGCTACCCATGCAGCCCAAATGATTAGAGCGTTTGGCAATATGCAGAAGGCAGACGAGGCACTTCATTCACTTTACACATTTGTAGTTTTAAGAAAAGCAGCATAAAGAAATGGCAACAAATAATACAACAGAGCAATCGCTCACCAAAAAAGTATGGAATCTGGCAACCACTCTTGCCGGACAAGGAATTGGATTTACTGATTATATTACCCAACTGACCTATCTTTTATTCTTGAAGATGGATGCCGAAAATGTAGAAATGTTTGGAGAAGAGTCGGCTATTCCAACTGGTTATCAGTGGGCAGATTTGATAGCACTTGATGGTCTGGATCTGGTAAAACAATATGAAGAAACCCTTAAATTGCTTAGCGAGCAGGATAATCTGATAGGTACAATTTATACGAAGGCACAAAACAAGATAGACAAACCAGTTTATCTAAAAAAGGTTATCACCATGATTGATGAAGAGCAATGGCTCATTATGGACGGTGATGTGAAAGGTGCTATCTACGAAAGCATTCTTGAAAAGAACGGGCAGGATAAGAAAAGCGGTGCAGGACAGTATTTTACTCCTCGTCCACTTATTCAGGCAATGGTAGATTGTATCAATCCGCAAATGGGTGAAACAGTTTGTGACCCGGCTTGTGGAACAGGTGGATTCTTGCTTACAGCTTACGATTATATGAAAGGTCAGTCAGCAAGTAAAGAAAAACGTGATTTCTTGCGTGACAAAGCTTTGCATGGTGTGGATAATACGCCCTTAGTGGTGACGCTCGCTTCCATGAATCTTTATTTGCATGGTATAGGAACAGACCGTAGTCCGATTGTGTGTGAAGATTCGTTGGAAAAAGAACCTTCAACGCTTGTTGATGTGATACTTGCTAATCCTCCCTTTGGTACTCGTCCGGCAGGCTCTGTGGATATCAATCGTCCGGATTTCTATGTGGAGACCAAGAATAACCAGTTAAATTTCCTCCAGCACATGATGCTTATGCTCAAAACCGGAGGACGTGCTGCTGTGGTGCTTCCTGACAATGTCCTTTTTGAGGCAGGGGCAGGTGAGACTATTCGCAAACGCTTATTGCAAGATTTCAATCTACATACTATCTTACGCTTGCCTACAGGTATTTTCTATGCGCAAGGCGTAAAAGCCAACGTGTTGTTTTTCAGCAAAGGACAACCAACCAAAGAAATATGGTTTTACGATTACCGTACAGACATAAAACATACGCTTGCCACCAACAAACTGGAACGGCATCATTTGGATGATTTTGTTTCTTGCTACAATAATCGAGTAGAGACCTACGATGCCGAGAATAATCCGCAAGGTCGTTGGCGTAAATACCCTGTAGATGAAATTATTGCCAGAGACAAAACAAGTCTTGACATTACTTGGATAAAACAAGGTGGTGAGCAGGACGACCGTTCATTGGCAGAACTGATGGCAGACATCAAGGAAAAGAGCCAAACCATCAGCAATGCAGTAGCCGAACTTGAAAAGTTGCTGGCAAATATTGAAGAAAATTGAGTATGGGAAAAGAGATTATCACAAATGATAAAGATATAAACGACCTGTTCTTGAAGGTTGTTGACCTTGTCACGCAGGCAAGGGAACGTGTGGCAACAGCCGTCAATATTGCTGAAGTCTATACTAAGTTCCATATCGGACAATATATAGTAGAATATGAGCAAAAGGGAGAGACAAGAGCCGAATACGGAAAGGCGGTATTGAAAGAACTATCTAAACGTCTGACAGATAGATTGGGAGATGGATGGTCGTATTCAACGCTTAAGAATATACGGCAGTTTTATATTGTCTTTTCTAAAGGGCTAACCGGTGGTTGTCCAAAGTCGAGCCAAAAGGCTAACCAGTGGTTAGCCAATTATCCGAAGGCAGAGGAACATATTCCTGAACCGACATTCGCTCTCTCATGGTCTCATTACCTTATACTGATGAGGGTGGAAAATCCGGATGCCCGCAGTTTCTATGAAATAGAATGTACCCAACAACAATGGTCTAAAAGGCAACTCAGCCGTCAAGTAGGAAGCTGTCTTTATGAGAGATTGGCTTTGAGTCGTAACAAAGATGAAGTAATGCGGTTGGCGAAAGAAGGGCAAACTATTGGGAAACCATCGGACATCATCAAGAATCCCATCACATTAGAGTTTCTTGGTCTAAAACCCGATGCAGTTTACTCAGAGTCTAAATTGGAGAATGCCATTATCAACAAGATGCAGCAATTCCTGTTAGAACTTGGTAAAGGATTCCTATTTGAAGCAAGGCAGAAACGGTTCACATTTGATGAGCAGCATTTCTTTGTTGACTTGGTGTTTTATAATCGTTTGCTACAATGCTATGTGCTTATAGATTTGAAGATAGACAAACTTACTCACCAAGACCTTGGACAGATGCAGATGTATGTCAACTATTACGACCGCTATGTCAAACAAGACTTTGAAAAGCCGACAATTGGTATTCTGCTGTGCAGGGAGAAGAACGATGCACTTGTGGAACTCACCTTGCCTAAAGATGCTAACATCTATGCTTCTGCTTATCAGCTTTATCTTCCTAATAAGGCTTTATTGCAAGCCAAGGTGAAGGAATGGATTGAAGAGTTTGAAGAGAATGAGGAATTAAAGAAACTGGAAGAAAATGAAAAGTAATTGTGCAGTCAGAAACAGTGCGATTACAAACAGAAATACAACGATGGATACAAAAGCATTACGTCAAAAGATACTCGACCTTGCGATACATGGAAAACTTGTACCGCAAGACCCCAATGATGAACCTGCATCAGTTCTACTCGAACGAATAAAGGCTGAAAAAGAACGACTGATAAAGGAAGGTAAAATTAAGCGGAGCAAAAAGTCTGCAAAGACTTCTGATACGCCCCATTATCCCTACTTGTTGCCGAAGGGGTGGAAATGGTGTAAGTTGGAAGATATTGTTTCTTTTGGTGGAGGTAAAACTCCTTCAATGGATAATAAAGAATATTGGGATAATGGGAAGCATCTATGGGTAACTTCTAAGGACATGAAGTGTAGCCATATTACAAACTCTCTGATGAAAATCACAGATAAGGCTTTGGTAGGAATGACATTATATGAGAAAGGTACGTTACTTGTGGTAACACGCAGCGGCATATTAAGACATACTCTTCCTCTTTCTATATTAGAAAAGCCAGCTACAGTTAACCAAGATTTAAAGACTATTTCACCTCATATACAGGAGCTTTCTGAATATCTGTACGTTATTATTAAAGCTAACGAACACATTATCTTAAAAGAATATCATAAAGATGGAACGACTGTAGATAGCATTGATTTTGATAAGTTTAGATGCTTGCCAATTCCTTTAGCTCCTATCGCAGAGCAAAAACGTATAATTGCTGAGACAAAGAATTGGTTATCTTTAATTGACCAAATTGAGCAAGGTAAAGCTGACTTGCAGACCACAATCAAACAAACCAAGAGCAAAATCCTTGACCTCGCCATTCATGGCAAACTCGTACCTCAAGACCCGAATGACGAGCCAGCCGTAGAACTCTTGAAACGCATAAATCCTAACTTCACTCCTCGTGATAACGGGCATAGTGAGAAGTTTCCTTATGAAATTCCTGAGTCATGGGTATGGTGTGGTCATAATTCCATCTTAGATATATCAGGAGGAGCTCAACCATCAAAAAATTATTTTGAAACTAAACCTAAGCCAAATTACATTAGGCTTTATCAGATTAGAGATTATGGAGAGTCTCCTGTACCTGTTTATATTCCAATTAATCTTGCTTCCAAACAGACTAAAAAGGGAGATATATTATTAGCTCGTTATGGTGGCTCTTTAGGAAAAGTATTTCATGCTGAACAAGGGGCTTATAATGTGGCAATGGCAAAGGTTATTTTTAAATTTGAGAATCTCATATATAAGGAGTTCGCATATTATTACTATTTGTCTGACCTGTATCAGGGAAAACTGAAAGAAATATCAAGAACAGCTCAAGCAGGATTTAATAGTACAGATTTTAACGATATGTATTTTCCACTTCCTCCACTTGCCGAACAACAGCGTATTGTTCAAAAGATAGAAGAACTATTCTCTGTTCTTGATAATATCCAAAAGGTCTTAGAAGTGTAAGTGAATACACTCCTAAGGGTTAATGTGATTTTACCAGTTCACCACTTTATCCACAATCTTTTGCTGTTCGCTGGCAGTACGGCGTAAATAGATACGAGTGGTCTCTATGCTTTCATGCCCCATAAGGTCGGCAAGCAGAGCAAGGTCGTTAAAGCGGTCAAGGAAGTTTTTTGCAAAACGGTGGCGGAATGAATGAGGATAAACAACCTCCTTATTCATTCCGTATTTTTCAGCAAAATGTTTGAGTTGGGAAGCGATTCCGCGAGTGGTAATGCGCTGACCGAAACGGTTCAAGAAGATATAGCCGGATGTCATGCCTTGATTCTTCAACCACTTTTCAGCTTCAGTTCGTAGATTCTTGGGGATGTATAGCCGTCGAATCTTTCCGCCTTTGCTATACAGGTCAAGATAACCCACTTTGATATGTTCCGCTTTGATGTGGAGCAATTCACTAACACGTGCCCCGGTGGCAGCCATGAACCACACGATGAAATACCACTCTTCATAGCCATCAGCTTTAAGCCTGGCTTTGAGAAATTTGTAATCGGCATCACTGATTACATTTTCCAAAAAGTTCTTTTGTTGCACCTTTACGAACTTCACTTTCAGCTTCTCCTGTTTTGTAAACTCTAGGAATTTATTGATTCCTTGTAAGCGCAGGTTCACTGTCTGCGGTTTGAAGTTCTCCACCAAATACCCCTTGTATGCTAAAAGGTTCTTCTTATTTACTTCCCCATAATGATTGAGAAAATACTGCACCGTCCACACATAGGATGTGACGGTGTTCTTGGCGAGATTACTCTTTGCCAATTGTTTTTTGAATTTTGTTACCATACTACATTGAATTAGAATGAATATGGTAATAATATAAAGGTACGTATCGGGCATTATACGCAGTTACCAATTGGATGGGAGGTTGTTTCGATGCAAATGTTATGTTCTTTGACGGATGGAAAGAAACTTGACGGTAAGGAAATGCCAAATCTTGACGTAAAATATCTAAGAGGAGAACGTGATTTTAAGACTTTGACCAATGGGCGATATGTAGCAGCCAATAACCTGTTGATTTTAGTTGATGGAGAAAACTCTGGTGAAGTGTTCAGAACACCGATTGAGGGTTATCAAGGTAGTACATTCAAGCAACTACACATTGCTGAAAACATACATACTGACTATCTTTTGCACGTAATTAACCTACATCGTAAGAGTTTACGTGAGAACAAAATTGGTTCGGCAATACCTCATTTGAACAAAAAACAATTTAAGGCAATAGAGGTGCCCGTACCGCCTTATAATGAGCAAGTAAAGATTGTTGCTGCAATAAATTCAGCGCAAGATAGATTGGATACAATCATGGAGAACTTATAAATTCTCCATGATTGTATCAAGTTTTTCAAACATCACATTTACAGCATTGGTTATACGCTTTTGTTCCTCTTTGGGTGGTATTGGTATGCAAAGTTTAGAGTATTCTGAAATCCAATAACGCTTATGAGTGTCACCAATGAGTCGTGTTATGTTCATAAACATAGCGACATATTCAATTTCTATACTGTCAGCCACTCTTAAAATTTTCATGGCAGATGATTTTACTTTGAATGGAAAATCAACGAGTTTAGAATCTGTGGTAAAGTCATCAAAAATGATACAGGGTGTATTCTGATAAATGCCTTCAGTTTCGTTGGTATATCCTATTATAAAAGACTTCCCAGCCGTTAAAACAGGGGTCAAATATCTATCATCGTAATCAGTTGATTTGACTATATAAGCTTGTGGCTGCTCATATTTTACGATGTTTTCTAATTGACATTCGCACCATCCATCAGGTAACTGCGTATAATGCCCGTTATCACAAGTGATTTCTGCCTTCGAGTTGATGCGTTTGAGCAGTTCTGAGGCAGGTTCATCGTTTGGGTCTTGTGGTACGAGTTTGCCGTGAATGGCAAGGTCAAGAATCTTACTCTTGGCTTGCTTGATGGTTGCCTGCAAATCTTCCTTTCCACTTTCTATAACGTCAATCAAAGAGAACCAGTGTTCAATTTCTTTCACAATACGCTTTTGCTCAGCAAGAGGTGGCAATGGAATCATGCCATTACAAGCATCTGTTGTACTCAAGCGTGGCATCTTAACACCATATCCACATTGTTGCGTATAGTCAAGAAAATATGCCGAACGCAGTACATGATTAAGATAATATGAAGAAACATTACAGTATGAATTGAATGGCATTATTTCAGTTGTACAATATCCTGATTGTGGTGCGACCAAGACCTTATTCAGATATGTGCGTAATTTAGAGTATAGGATATCTCCTTTGTTGAATCTGTGCCGTACTCCTTTAATACTTCTTTTTGATCTAGAAAGTGTTTGAATGATTTTTGCTGTATCCTTTTCTAAATCTTCAAGTTCTAAAACCCAGTCGTCATCGGTTATGCTATCAACGGAAACATTATTACATTCGCCATAATTACTAATTTCTCCCAAAGTTGTCCACACCCACGAACTTGGTACCTCAAACGGTACGTTCTCATAATGGGGCGTATCAGAAAGAAAAAAAGGAGGGGAAAAGTCCCCTCCTCAATTCTAAACGATGTGTCAGACATTTAAGTCTTTAATCGGCAATCCATAATTGTTTTGATCAAAGATTCCTCGATAGATGAGCTTTAAACCGAGTGTTTGATAATACTTGTAGTTATCACCTTCGGTACAAAGGTATTTGTAACCGTAGCGTGGCATGTACTCCTTGAAGAAGCGAGCCAAATCTTTCAGGCTTTCTTCTTGGTTCTTCTTGAAGTTACTGCGCACAATGATGATAGACCAGTCGGGGAAATTGCCTCTTCCACAACTATACTCCCAGAAGCGGATGTAACAGTCCAGATCACGTTCACTGATGTTCACACACAAGCCATTGGCATTTTGCATCACGCTACAACTGTTTCTGTAGCCAAATTTTTCACACAAGTAGAGATTGAAATCTAGAATCAAATCTTCCATAAATAATTGAATTTAAAGTGTTAATAAAAAGTGGATTATAAATGAAAGCCTCGCTTGCGCTTAGCCTTTTTCTTTTTCATCAGCCGATTGAACTCGGCTTCTTCTGCGGCAGTGGCATCGTAGGACGAGTTGCCGTTTAGCAAGCCGAGACTGATGCTTGAGCCATCATCGGAATGGGAAACGCTTTGTTGTGCATCATCTTCCTTATGTCTGGATTCCTGTTTGGGTGATTCAAACAAGGATGCACAAGCATTCTCTTCCAGTCGGTTGTCGATATTCAAGTAGCTGA
>ERZ791915.2732-NODE-2732-length-10605-cov-3.112512_pt1 | contig 10605 bp, 8 predicted proteins | sample MGYA00510139_ERZ791915 | MGnify/ENA primary metagenome ERZ791915 (study PRJEB30046, sample SAMN00792117) | human gut metagenome | study: EMG produced TPA metagenomics assembly of the A metagenome-wide association study of gut microbiota in type 2... | reverse complement strand
AATGGCAATGGTCCGGAAGCTCATTTGCAGAGAATTGAGCAGAACTGCCATAGTGCTGGGCCCCGCAATATTGACCCGGTACTCCCGCTGCAAAATCTCCACCATACCCCGGCTGACCACCTCGGCATACAGCCCCTCAAATGGCAAAAACAGGATTCCGAATTCGGTGGTCTCGGGCGGGCAAAGGTACTTTTCGCGGATATCCTTAGCTTCCATCCGGACAGTAAGCAGCAGCTGCCGCACCGCCGCTTGAATCGCCGCCTGGTCGCCGGAATCATAGGCATCCCGGAGGGCAGCGTAGCTATCCCCAGGGAATTTGGCATCGATGGGAAGCCAAATAAAGCTGCCATCCTCCGCAGGAAGTTTGACAGCGTATTCCACCACATTGCGGCTGCCGGGAACCGTTGCCACATTTTTGCAGTACTGCTCCGGAGCGAGAATGTCCTCCAGGATAGCGCCAAGCTGCACTTCCCCCAGAATTCCACGAGTTTTCACATTGCTGAGGACCTTTTTGAGGTCGCCGACGCCCTGGGCCAGCGTCTGCATTTCACCCAGACCGCGGTAAACCTGCTCCAGCCGGTCATTCACCAGGCGGAAGGATTCGGTCATGCGGTCATTGAGGGTCTTTTGCAGCTTTTCATCAACGGTTAGACGCATTTCGTCCAATTTGGCATTGTTATCCTGGCGAATGGTGGAAAGCTGGCGTTCCATGGACGCACGCACATCCTCCAGCGCGCGCGTGGACTGCTGGGAAAATGTAGATAGTCTGTTCTCGAACTGGGTGAGCTGCTCCAGCAGGGCCCGGCTTTCGCTTTGCGACTGGGACTGCTGGGACTGCATGAGGTACTTGCCGAGGGTGAGAATATCGGCCTGCACCGAACGCTCCAGGTCGCTTTGCAGGCGCTGGAGCTGGGTGGAAATATCATTTTGGCAGGACTTTTTGACCTGCGTAAGCAGGTAGATGAGCAGAGCAAGGATGAGGACGGCCGCCCCCAACAGCACCCAGCCCATGGTTTGCTGATCCATAGGTTTTCTCTCCTGAATTTGGCCAAATGCGAACTGTTGTTCTTCTATGATTTCCATTGTAGCACAAATGTTCGATGATGTAAAGGGGCGAACAAAAGTTTGTATGAGTGAACGAAAATTCTAACAATTTGGGGGCTTGACAATGGGCATGGTGCATAGAAAAAGCCCCCCGGTGGGGGGGGCTTTTCTTGAGAAAGATCTTAATCCTTGCGGAGAATGATGGCGGAGCCGGCGAGCGCGAGGGCCGCGGCGGCGACGGCGACAGCAACGAGGTCATTGGCGCCGGTGGTGGGGTTCTTCTGGTCATCGGTCTTGGGGGTGTCCTGGGTAGGGCTGATGATGACGATGGTGGTGGGGCCTTCCTCCTTGACGGGGGTGATGGTGCCATTGGCATCAGCTGTTACCTTGCCGGTAATGGGAGTAGGTTCATCTTTAATACCACTATTTCTTACTTTGGTGGTACCGTTAGGTGTGATAGTGGCAGTAAAATTATTTGAGGTTTCACCTTCACGATAGTCACCCAACAGGATATCACCATTATTGCCGACAGTGCCAGTAAAGGTATTGTTTTCAATGGTTGCATCCAGAGAGCCAGTGCCGCTGTTAACGAAGCGGACCGGAGCTGCAAATGCACTCCACTCACCTGCATCACCGCAGTTGGTGAAGGTGCTGTTCTTCACGGTGACAGTCTGTTTGCCATCTGCTTTGTGATTGAAGTTTACGGGAACTTGGCCATCGTTGAATGTGCAGTTATCAATGACAACCGTGCCGTCCGCATTAGAGTAGAGGGCAGTTGCCTTGGTGAGAAAGTTGCAGCCTGTTACGGTGATGTTATTGACACCGGCAGTACCGCTGATGTATACACGCTGCAAATTAACGGGGGCTTTTCCATCGCAATTGGTGAGATTGATATTCACTATATGGTTTGTATGCCGCTCGCCCCAAACGCCGAGATTATAAAGATTGGAGGCAGTGATGGTGATATCCTTTTCGAGATAAGCGCCATCTTCGGCCTGTTGGCCGGTGGTACGACTATACTTATAGGTATCAACTTCAAGGTCGCACTCGCCACCGGAAATATAAGCGCCGTTGCCAATAATGGTAATATTATCTGCAACATGGCCGTGGGTCAAAGAACCGACATCGGAATCAGGGCGGCAGGTGATGGTGATATCACCCTTAGCCATATAAGCGGCCTTCAAAGCTTCGGCCAGAGTGGCGGTTTGACCAGAAGTATCGCCCGCCTGCCAATAAACATTTTTACTTTCTACCCAGGTGATTTCATCAGCCATGGAAACGACAGGCAGCATGACGGCCAGCAGGAGGAGGGCCAGTGCCAGGCTAAGGAGCTTTTTCATAAGACATTACCTCTTTCTTTTTGGGGTTTCCCCTCTTTATTTCCGGCAGGTGAATCACGCCCGCGAGTAAAAGAATCATGTTTGCCCGCAAACATGAAATCCCCCATATGGGGGATGCCGGTAATGTTATTTTAGCAATTCAAGCGAATAAAGTCAAGAAAACAGTGGAAGTTTTTTCATCTTTGTAGGAGTTGCCAAAAGCGAAGAGGGAAATTTATGCAAAAAAGCAGAGGCCCGGTGAGGGACCCCTGCTGGGAAAATCATTCCTCCCGCTTTTTGCGGGTGGCACGGACGATATTGAGGGCAATGATGCCCGCCACGCACGCCCCGAGGAACATGGGCATGATCATGGCGCTGTATTTTTCATCGGCGGTAAGGACCTCGGCCCACTTGCTGTCGATGTAAAGGGAAAGCTCCGGGCCGATATAGGTGTAGTAGCCGCAGTGGGCCAGGGACTCCTCATCGGGGTAGGCGGTGGGGTCGGTTTTTGTCTCCTCATCCAGCAGCTCGTACACCTTTGTATTGGGGGTGGAATAGCCGATGGCCTCGGTATTGGCAAGGCCGACCTCCGGCTCCAGCATAAAGTTGATATACATTTCCGCCAGCTCCCGCTTCTGGCTCTCCTTGGGGATGCACAGGCAATCGGTGAAAAGATTGCTGCCCTCCACGGGGATGGAGAAGGCAAGGTCGGGGTTGTCCGCTATCATGGTGACGGCATCGCCGTTATAATAGGGCGCCATGGCCGCTTCCCCGCCGATCATTTTATCGAATACCTCATCGGCGACATAGGCCTGAATGACCTTTTTCTGCTCCTTCAGCAGTACCACGGCCTTATCCACCTGCTCGGTGCTTTCGGCATTAATGGGCAGCCCCAAATAGGCAAAGGTGATGCCGAAGGCGTCCTTGGAGTTATTGATCATCAAGATATTATCCATATAGGCTTCGCTCCACAGGGCGCCCCAGCTGGCCACCACCGATTCGTCCTCCACCATTTGGGTATTGTAGATGAGCCCCAGCACGCCCCAGGTATAGGGCACCGAATACTCATTGGTGGGGTCGTAGGACTGGTAAAGGTACTTTTCATCGATGTTTTTCAGGTTGGGGATATTGGACATATCCAGCTTTTGCAGCATCCCCTCGGCGATCATACGGGATATCATGTAATCGGAGGGGACAACGATATCATAGACGGCGCCGCCTGTCTTCAGCTTGGCGTACATCGATTCATTGGTATCGTAATTGGAATAGATGACCCGGATGCCGGTGACCTCCTCAAAGGCCTTGTTGACATCCAGTCCGCCATCGGCACCGTCGGAGATATACTCGCCGCAATTGTAGACACTGATGGAATAGCCCTTATCCCTGTAGCGGCCGTAGTACTCCATATCTAGAGCTGAGGTATCAATGCCGGTTTCCGCTGCCAAAGCGGTAACGGGAAGCAGAAGGACAACCATCATCAGCGCCAAAAGGAGGGAAAGGATACGCTTTTTCATGCCGCAGGTTCCTCCTTTCGCATCATCTGCTTTTCCTTGCGGGCAGAGTAATAGTTGCTGAGAAGCAGCAGCGCCAGCACCACCACAAAAATGATGGCGGTAAGGGCATTGATCTCCGGGCTGACGCGCTTGCGCACCATCGAGAAGATGGTGACGGGCAGAGTCTGCGAGGAGGCGCTGGACACAAAGTAGCTGATGACGAAGTCATCCAGCGAGTAGGTGAACGCCATGAGGAAGCCGGATACCATGCCGGGCATGATCTCCGGGATGACAACCTTATAGAAGGCCAGCTTGGGGCTGCAGCCCAGATCCTGCGCTGCCTCGAAGGTGAAGCGATCCATCTGACGGAGCTTCGGGAGGACATTGAGGATGACATAGGGCGTGCAGAAGGTGACATGCGCGATGATGAGCGTCACAAAGCCGAGCTGCATTTCCGGCAGCTGAAGGAACGAAAGTGCGGTGCCGCCGATCCAGTTATTGAACTTCTGGATGCCATTGCCGAAGGAAACGAACAAAAGCAGCATGGAAACACCGGTAACGATCTCAGGATTGAGAATGGGCAGATAGGTGATGTTCATCACCAGTGATTTGAACCACTTACGGCGCATGGCATAGATGCCGACCGCCGCCATGGTGCCCAGCACCAGCGCGATGACAGACGCCGCCAGCGCGATGATCAAGGTATTGCGCAGCGAGGAGAGGATCAGCTCATTGTGGAACAGCTCCTTGTACCAATGGAAGGAGAAGCCGGTCCAGCTGGCGCGGGATTTGGATTCATTGAAGCTGAACGCAATGAGCACGATGATGGGCAGATACAGGAAGATGAATACCAGACGGGTATAAAGCTTGGCATACCATTTCATATGAGCATCCCTCCTCTGTCATCATTGTCCTCAAACTGGTTCATGAGGCTCATAACAAGCAGGATGAATACCATCAATACCAGCGAGATGGCGGAGCCGAGATTGGGATTGTAGGCATTGCCGAGGAACTGGGTCTCGATGAGGTCACCGACCATCATATTGGAGCCGCCGCCCAGCATACGGGAAATGATGAAGGTGGAAACAGACGGCACAAATACCATGGTGATGCCGGTGGTGATACCGGGCACCGAAAGGGGCAGCACCACACGGGTAAAGGTATTCCACGGGTTGGCGCCGAGGTCCCCGGCAGCTTCCAGCGTGTAGGGTTCGATCTTGGTCATGATGGAATAGAGCGGAATGACCATAAAGGGCAGGTAATTATACACCATGCCCAGCACCACGGCACCCTGGGTGTAGATCATCTTGAAGGGGCCGATGCCGAAGAACTCCAGGATGCTATTGATGACGCCGTTATTTTCCAGCAGGGTCATCCAGGCGTAGGTGCGCAGCAGGAAGTTGGTCCACATCGGCAGCATGACCAGCATAACCAGCGTGCGCTGATTATTGGCATTGTAGCGGCTCATGATAAAGCCGAGAGGATAGGCGATGACAAGGCAGATGGCAGTGGCCACCAGCGAAAGCCAGATGGAACGGACAAACACCGCGGTGTAATCCGAGACCTTGGCGACATTGGCGAAGGTGAACTGGCCATCACTGGTGGAAAGGCCGAACACCGCCACCAGAATGAGCGGTACGACGACAAAAATCACCGACCAAACAATATAGGGGACGGAAGAAAAGCGAAATTTCATGGCTTTATTCCTCCGTGCGCTTCATGATATGAATATCCATAGGCGCGACATCCATGCCGATGAGGGTACCGGGCTCCACATACTGGGTGGTGTGGATCTTCCATTTATATCCCATGGCGTCTACCATGATCTCGTAGTGGACGCCCTTAAAGATGATGGATTCCACAATGCCGGAAATTTTGCCCTTATCGGCGGGAACGATCTTGAAGTCCTCCGGACGGACAACGACCTGTACCCGCTCTTTGGGCTCGAAGCCCTTATCGACACAGTCGAAATAGTCATTCGCAAATTCCACGAGGAAGTCCTTATGCATGATGCCATCGATGATATTGCTTTCACCGATGAAATCGGCCACGAAGGCATTGCAGGGCTCATTGTAGATATCCTGCGGGGTGCCGATCTGAAGGATGTTGCCGTCCCGCATGACGACGACGCGGTCGGACATGGTGAGCGCTTCTTCCTGATCGTGGGTGACATAGATGAAGGTGATCTCCAATGCCTGCTGGATGCGCTTTAGCTCGATCTGCATTTCCTTGCGGAGCTTGAGATCCAAAGCGCCGAGGGGTTCATCCAAAAGCAGGACCTTGGGACGATTGACCAGCGCGCGGGCGATGGCCACACGCTGCTGCTGACCGCCGGAAAGCTGATTGATATGGCGTCTGTCATATCCCGAAAGGCCGACCAGCTTGAGCATTTCCTTGACGCTCTGGCGGCGTTCCTTTTCCGGCACCTTGGCGATCTTCAGGCCGAATTCGACATTTTCGTACACATTGAGGTGCGGGAACAGCGCATACCGCTGGAATACCGTATTCACCTCACGCTTGTAGGGGGGCAGGTCATTGATGCGGACACCACCAAAAAAAACATCACCCTCCTTGGGTTGGATAAATCCGCCGATGATGCGCAAGGTAGTTGTCTTGCCACAACCGGACGGCCCAAGAAAAGTAATGAATTCCTTGTCCATGATGTCAAGGTCGATCCCCTTGAGGACCGGCTCGTCATCAAAATCGACTCTGATGCCGCGCAGGCTGATCAAAGCATTTTTGTTCATTTCAACATCCTCCTTTTGCGGTAAATCTGCAGGCCCTCACACCTGCCGCAGCCGCTATTGCACCGTCCCCGCAAAAGGTTTTTAGGATACCCCGAAGATTGGGGTTCTTTCAGATGGGCATATACGAGCCGCCTTTTTATTGAATTGAATGGTCAAAATGACAGATATCAATATATCATATTTTGTCGTAATGTCAATGCTAAATTTCAAGATTTATTAGAGTTTTTCAGAAAATTTCTGCGTCTTTTGGGCAGAGCTTATGATGAACTTTGAAATACTCCTGATTTCTCCGTTTTCCTCTAAATATCTTAAATTCATGTTTTGGGGGATTTTTCTCCCCGCAGCAGCGAAAAAAGCCAGGAAAGCTCCTCCCGCCGCAGTGCCCCGCAAAGCAGCAGCGCCGCCCCGTAGCAGGCCAGGTAGAGGACAACCAGCAACAGGAGAATAAGCGGCTGCCCGGTCCGGGACAACAGCCTACCAAAGATCAGGCGCAGCAGCCACCAGCCCCCGACTGCCGCGGCCGCCGTAAGCAGCCAGCAGAGCGGCTGGAGCCGGAACACCGTGACCCGGGTAAGCCGCGCGGCACTGAGGGCGAAATTGAGGAGCTCGGTGGCGGAGATGGAGAAAAGATAGCCGGCCACCCCATACCGGGGCAGCAGCAGCCAAACGAGCAGCAGGCCGGTGGCGGCATCGATGATATTGTACCGCATATTGGCGCGGTACTCCCCTACCCCCTTCAGCATGCCATCCACGAGGGTATCCATATACATGATAGGCACCAGCGGCGCCAAAAGGCGTATGTACTGCCCGGCGGCGGGCTCGGAATAGATGAGCTCGCCCAGGGGATGGGCGAAGAAAAAGCAGGCCCCAGCGACGGCCATCGAAAAGAAAAGCCCCAACCGGTAAAGGCGCTCCAGCATGTAGCCAAGACCCCGCAGCCGGCCCTGTACCTGGGCTTCGGTCAGCTCGGGAACGATGAGATCCGCAATGACGGCGATGAGCGCTGCCGGGAACAGCAAAATGGGCAGGGACATGCCTTGGATCACGCCATAAGCGGCCAGCGCCGCCTGAGCCCCGCCGCCAAAAAGGCGAAGCCCCCGCGGGACAAGCAGGTGCTGGGCGGTACTGAGTGCCGACCGTGCGTAGCTGCTGAGGGAAAGCGGCACCGTAATACGCAAAAGAGACGGCAGCATGGAGGTGCGGCAGCGCCCCTTCCGGCGAGGGAGGGAGGCAAGCAGCAAAAGCAGAAGCGCCAAGAAGGAAAAGACCTCCGAGGCGAGCATACCGAGAGTAAGGGCGCCGCAGGCGTACTCCAGGCCGTAGCCGCCCAGCCGCAGCAGCGCCAAAACGGTGCAGCCGATGCGGATGAACTGCTCCGAAAGCTGAACGAGGGACATTTTGACCGACTGGTGCATGGCAATGAAGTAGCCGCCCATGGCACCGGATGCAGCAACAAAGGGCAGGGCGAATGCCAGCACCCGCAGGGAGAGGATAATGCGGTCATCCCCAACCCAGGCGGCCGCCGCAGGCGCCAGATAATAGAGCAGCAGTAAGGCAGCCATGCCGAAAAAAGCGGCATATCCCATGGCGCAGCCGGTGGCCCGGCGGATGGCGGCGTCATCGCCGCGACCGGTCTGCTGGGCAATGAGCCGGGTGGCGGCCAGCCGCACACCGGAGACCGCCACGGTAGTGGCAAGGGTATAGACCGACATCACCAGCTGAAAAAGCCCAATGCCCGCGGCACCGATCCTGCCGGCGACATAGACCTGGAACACCAGGGCGATGGTGCGCATCAGCAGGCTGGTAGCAGTCATGGCGGAGGTATGCAAAAGGAGCTGTTTGGCACGGCGCATATGCGGCTCTCCCCTCCCCTTTTGCGGTATCTCCTTTTATCTTATGGGTGGATGGCGGGAAATAGACGGGCGAGGCGCAGAAGGAAGGTGCGGCCGCAGGCCGTTTCGCCCCTTGGGGCGAAACACACGGGCAAAGCCTGTGGCGGCGGGCCTGCTGACACATCCAGTAAATGGCATAAATCCGGCTCAGGAAAAGGCGGTGGCAACTACTTTGGCGCGCGAAGGGTGAAGCGATGGTGCAGCAACCCCAGCAGGGCCAGTGCACCCAGTGCTCCGCAAATAGGGTAAACAGTGCCGATGAGCTTCCCGAAGCCGAAAAGGCTGCACAGCCATGCGGGGATAGCCAACAGAAGGACAAAGCTGAAGCGGCGGTTCGCCATGGTGGAAAAGCGAACCATGCAGTAATGGCGGAGAGCAACGGCGCAGGAAAGCGCGGTACCGAGCATGGCACAGAGCAGCAGCACCCCATAGAGGTAGTACCAGCCCCCGCCCAGCGCACCGGCAGCGGCCAGCATGGGCAGCGGCGCCTCTACCACGGTGGGAAGCGTCTCCATGGTGAGGAATATGCCCAGCGCGATGGAAATGAGAATAATGCAGCCAAGCAGTACTCCCCACCAAACTGTGCGGCGGGAGCGCAACTCTTTCCCGACGGGGGCCAAAATACCGATGGAGGAAAAAAGATTATAACTGACAAAAGAGCAGGCGGCAATAGCCCAGTGGGAAAGCAGTGGGCTGACGGATGGGACTGCAGCAATGGTAAGCTGCCAGCCGCAGCGGCGCAGGGTAAGCGCGCTGACCAGCACCGAGCAGATAACCAGCAGCGGCACCACGGTGGAAAAGACATTTACCATGCCGGAGGTGCCGGTAAGGGAAAGCAGCGAAACCAAAAGGCAGAACGCCGCACTGCACCAAAGGGCGGAGGCACCCAGTATCTGCGCGAAAAGCGCCCCCACCCCGGCCGCCATGATGACCAATATCCCGAAGAGGAAAAATAGCTGAAGTAGCCCAACGGCATCCCGCAGGAGCGGGATAGGGCGGCGAATCACAAGGGCATCGGTTTGGTCACAGCCGGTGCGCTGCACCAGCCGCAGCAGCAATACCCCAAAGAAAAAGGAGAGTGCCACCGCCAGCAGCAGGCCCGCTATCCCCTGCCAACCAAAGCAGCCAAAAAACTGCCACAGCTCCTGGCCGGAGACATAGCCCGCCCCCAGGTAACAGCCCGCAAATGTAAAGCCCAGCCGCAGTGCACTCTCTTTCCGCTTCATCAAAAAAAGGACGCCCCCTATCGTGTCATGTACGGTGTGCGTCCTTTTCTTTCGTATTCATTTTGCTTTTTGTTCTATCCGCCAAAGCGTTCCACGGTGATATAGAAACGGCCCTTCTTGGAAAGGCCTCCGATCTCCCTTAGAATAAGCCTGCCCTGCCCGCGCACCGAAAGGATATCCCCTTCGGCAAGCTGTCGGTCAGGCTTTAGGCACTCGCAGCCATTCAGGCTGACCCGCCCGGCGGCGATGAGCTCTGCGGCTCTCCCCCGGCTGAGGGAAAAACCGCTGCCAAGAACGGCATCCAACCGCAGTGAAGCGACGGTATCCCGGATGGTCTTTCCATCGGCAGCTGGAATGCGCAGCTCCGAAAGGGGGATCTCCACCGGGTGCAGACCGGTGCGGCCGGCGCTCAGCCAGTTATCCCGCAGGAAGGGAATGCACTCCCGCAGGGCAATGACATCGCAGCCGTTTTCTCCCACTAAAAGGTCGCCCAGCACCTCCCTGCGGACACCCTGTGCCATCAAGCTGCCCAGGAGGTCCCGATGGGTAAGCGCCGCGCCATGGCCCCAGCTGACCCGGATAGCTCCAAAGGGCAGCTCCTCTTCCGGGATGTTATCCGCATCCATATAGTCCGGTAGAAAGAGAAACAGGCAGCGCTCGGCATCGGGGTGCCCCCCCATTATCCTATGCGGGGGCGTGCCGCAGCAGACTACCACCTGCTGGGCAATGCCGCGTTGGTGCGGGGTGAGAAACATGGTATGGGTCAGGCGGTTCTGATGGGCGCACTGTTCCAGCTTATCCGCCACCTGGGCGGCAGTCATGCGGTCTTCGCCGGAAAATGCTCGGAGAAAATCTCGGTCTTTGGACATGGGAGGCTCCTTTGG
>ERZ791915.2729-NODE-2729-length-10628-cov-2.981178_pt1 | contig 10628 bp, 6 predicted proteins | sample MGYA00510139_ERZ791915 | MGnify/ENA primary metagenome ERZ791915 (study PRJEB30046, sample SAMN00792117) | human gut metagenome | study: EMG produced TPA metagenomics assembly of the A metagenome-wide association study of gut microbiota in type 2... | reverse complement strand
TCCGGCGTTATTGCTGGCGCTGCTGATGATTGTCGCTACGGCGCTGACCTGGATGAACTTTTCGCAGGCGCTGCCGCGTAGCCAGTGGGCGCAGGCCGCCTGGTCGCCGGATATTAACGTCATCGAGCAGATGATTTTTCACTACAGCTTGTTACCACGTCTGGCGATTTCTCTACTGGTGGGCGCGGGCCTGGGGCTGGTGGGCGTGCTGTTTCAGCAAGTGCTGCGTAACCCGCTGGCGGAACCGACGACGTTGGGCGTTGCTACAGGCGCGCAACTGGGGATTACCGTCACCACGCTCTGGGCGATCCCCGGTGCTATGGCGAGCCAGTTTGCTGCGCTGGCAGGGGCTTGCGTTGTTGGCTTAATTGTCTTTGGCGTCGCGTGGGGGAAACGGCTTTCGCCGGTTACGCTGATTCTCGCGGGGCTGGTAGTGAGCCTTTATTGTGGGGCAATCAATCAGTTACTGGTTATCTTCCATCATGACCAGTTGCAAAGCATGTTTCTGTGGAGCACTGGAACGCTGACGCAAACCGACTGGGGCGGTGTTGAGCGTTTATGGCCGCAGTTGCTGGGCGGTGTGATGCTGACGTTGCTGCTACTTCGTCCGTTAACCCTGATGGGGCTTGATGATGGCGTGGCGCGCAATCTCGGGCTGGCCTTGTCGCTTGCGCGTCTGGCGGCGCTGTCGCTGGCGATTGTCATCAGTGCGCTGCTGGTGAACGCTGTGGGGATTATCGGCTTTATCGGGTTGTTCGCGCCGCTGCTGGCAAAAATGCTGGGGGCGCGGCGTCTGCTGCCACGACTGATGCTGGCGTCGTTGATTGGTGCGCTGATCCTCTGGCTTTCCGATCAAATCATCCTCTGGCTGACTCGCGTGTGGATGGAAGTGTCCACCGGTTCGGTCACTGCGTTGATCGGTGCGCCGCTGCTACTGTGGCTGTTGCCGCGTTTACGCAGCATTAGCGCGCCGGATATGAAGGTCAACGATCGTGTCGCGGCTGAACGCCAACATGTGCTGGCGTTTGCCCTCGCGGGCGGCGTGCTGCTGTTGATGGCTGTGGTGGTGGCGCTGTCGTTTGGTCGTGATGCGCACGGCTGGACGTGGGCGAGCGGGGCGTTGCTCGAGGATTTAATGCCCTGGCGCTGGCCGCGAATTATGGCGGCGCTGTTTGCGGGCGTCATGCTGGCGGGGGCGGGCTGTATTATTCAGCGACTGACCGGAAACCCGATGGCAAGCCCGGAAGTGCTGGGGATTAGCTCCGGCGCGGCGTTTGGCGTGGTGTTGATGCTGTTTCTGGTGCCGGGTAATGCCTTTGGCTGGCTGTTACCTGCAGGCAGTCTCGGCGCGGCGGTGACGCTGTTGATCATTATGATCGCCGCCGGCCGCGGTGGATTTTCCCCACACCGTATGTTACTGGCGGGGATGGCGTTAAGCACCGCGTTCACCATGCTTTTGATGATGTTGCAGGCAAGTGGTGACCCGCGAATGGCGCAAGTGCTGACCTGGATTTCCGGTTCGACCTACAACGCGACCGATGCGCAGGTCTGGCGCACCGGAATTGTGATGGTGATTTTGCTGGCGATTACCCCGCTGTGCCGCCGCTGGCTGACCATTTTACCGCTGGGTGGTGATACCGCCCGAGCCGTAGGAATGGCGCTGACGCCGACGCGAATTGCGCTGCTGCTGTTAGCGGCTTGCCTGACGGCGACCGCGACGATGACTATTGGACCGTTGAGTTTTGTTGGTTTAATGGCACCGCATATTGCGCGGATGATGGGTTTTCGACGGACGATGCCACACATCGTAATTTCGGCGCTGGTGGGTGGTTTACTGCTGGTGTTCGCTGACTGGTGTGGGCGGATGGTGCTGTTTCCGTTCCAGATCCCGGCGGGGCTGCTGTCGACCTTTATCGGCGCGCCATATTTTATCTATTTGCTGAGAAAGCAGAGCCGTTAATTTTTCCATATAACGGCCCTGTACGCCTGGACGGATAAAGCGTTTACGCGACAACGGATGCCCGATGCGACGCTGGCGCGTCTTATCGGGCCTACAAACGGCCCCGAATCGTAGGTCGGATAAGGCGTTCACGCCGCATCCGACAAACCATGCTGGATCACAACTTCGCAAACACCCGACGTGCAGCATCGATGGTGTTATTGATATCTTCCATGCTGTGCGCCACGGACATAAAGCCCGCTTCAAACGCTGACGGTGCCAGGTAAACACCTTCGTCCAGCATCATATGGAAGAAACGCTTAAAGCGTTCCACGTCACAGGCCATCACATCCTGATAGCACGTCACGGACTCGGCGTCGGTAAAGAAAATACCGAACATGCCGCCAACGTGGTTAACGACCAGCGGAATTCCGGCTTCTTCTGCCGCTTCCAGCAGACCTTCTGCCAGACGTGTTGTCAGCTCATCCAGCGTTTCGTGAACGCCCGGCTGCGCGACTTCATTCAGACAGGCGAAACCGGCCGCCATCGCAATCGGGTTACCGGAAAGCGTACCCGCCTGATAGACCGGACCAGTCGGGGCCAGCGCATCCATTACATCACGACGACCACCGAATGCGCCTACCGGCATTCCACCGCCGATGATTTTGCCGAGGCAGGTTAAATCTGGCACTACGCCGTAATAATCCTGTGCGCCAGCTAGCGCTACGCGGAAACCGGTCATCACTTCATCGATGATCAGCAACGCGCCAAATTCGTCGCACAGCGCGCGCAGACCTGGCAGGAACTCTGGCAGCGGCGGAACACAGTTCATATTGCCTGCCACCGGCTCGACGATAATACAGGCAATCTCTTGCGGGTATTGCTCAAATGCGGCGCGTACAGAAGCCAGATCATTATAAGTACAGGTTAAGGTATGTTTGGCGAAATCTGCCGGAACGCCCGGCGAGTTTGGCTGGCCTAACGTGAGTGCGCCAGAACCGGCTTTCACCAGCAGGCAGTCAGCGTGACCGTGGTAACAACCTTCAAATTTAATGATTTTGTCGCGACCGGTAAAACCACGGGCCAGGCGGATGGCGCTCATGGTCGCTTCAGTGCCGGAGTTCACCATGCGCACCATATCCATGGTCGGGACCAGTTCGGTCACCAGTTGCGCCATTTTCACTTCCATTTCGGTTGGTGCACCAAAGCTTAAACCACGCTCGGCGGCTTCAATCACGGCATTGCGGATTGCCGGATGGTTATGGCCCAGCACCATCGGCCCCCAGGAACCGACATAATCGATATAGGCTTTGCCATCAACATCGTACAGATAAGCGCCGTCCGCTTTTTCGATAAACAGTGGAGTGCCGCCCACGCCAGTAAAGGCGCGAACAGGGGAGTTCACACCGCCAGGGATCAGCTCGCGCGCTGCGCTGTAAAGATTTTCAGACTTACTCATGGAGGGTTCCTGATTCGTAGAAAAAGTGAATGGCTGCTATTCTATGTTATTCATAACAAGTTAAATACTCGTCAAACATCAGGCTGCTTGTACTGGTGCAATCCTGATTTCTTAGAGTATAAAAGTTTTGTGCATTTGAAACATTACGCTTTGCAAAGGATTTTCATGGAACGTGCGAGTAAAATGCCGTCATCTTATTTGTATGACCAATAAGTGATCATTGGATGAAAACTGATACTCCCTCTTTAGAAACACCGCAGGCCGCGCGCCTGCGACGCAGACAACTGATTCGCCAACTTCTTGAGCGCGATAAAACCCCGTTAGCCATTTTGTTTATGGCGGCAGTCGTCGGCACGCTTGTTGGGCTGGCAGCGGTTGCTTTTGACAAAGGTGTCGCCTGGTTGCAGAACCAACGTATGGGGGCGCTGGTACATACTGCTGATAATTATCCTCTTCTGTTAACCGTCGCTTTTCTCTGTTCGGCGGTGCTGGCGATGTTTGGCTACTTTTTGGTGCGCAAATACGCGCCGGAAGCAGGTGGTTCGGGGATCCCGGAAATTGAAGGGGCGCTGGAAGATCAACGTCCCGTTCGCTGGTGGCGTGTGTTGCCGGTGAAATTCTTTGGCGGGCTGGGAACACTTGGCGGAGGCATGGTGTTGGGGCGCGAAGGGCCAACCGTGCAGATCGGCGGTAACATTGGCCGTATGGTGCTTGATATTTTCCGCCTGAAAGGTGACGAAGCTCGCCATACGCTGCTGGCAACCGGTGCTGCTGCGGGGCTGGCTGCGGCCTTTAACGCGCCGCTGGCGGGGATTTTGTTTATTATCGAAGAGATGCGTCCGCAGTTTCGCTATACGTTAATTTCGATTAAAGCGGTATTTATTGGTGTCATTATGTCGACCATTATGTACCGGATTTTTAATCATGAAGTTGCGTTGATTGACGTCGGTAAACTTTCTGATGCGCCGCTTAATACGCTGTGGCTTTATCTGATCCTCGGTATTATTTTTGGCATTTTCGGCCCTATTTTTAATAAATGGGTGCTGGGGATGCAGGATTTGCTGCACCGTGTGCACGGCGGCAATATTACCAAATGGGTGCTAATGGGCGGTGCGATTGGCGGTCTGTGTGGATTGCTGGGGTTTGTGGCACCAGCAACGTCGGGCGGCGGTTTTAACCTGATTCCTATCGCTACCGCGGGGAATTTCAGCATGGGAATGCTGGTGTTTATCTTCGTCGCGCGGGTCATTACCACCTTACTCTGCTTCTCTTCCGGCGCGCCGGGCGGTATTTTTGCCCCGATGCTGGCGCTGGGTACTGTGCTGGGAACCGCTTTCGGAATGGTTGCCGTTGAGCTGTTTCCGCAATATCACCTTGAGGCGGGGACGTTTGCTATTGCCGGAATGGGGGCATTACTGGCGGCATCTATTCGCGCGCCGTTAACGGGGATCATTCTGGTTCTGGAGATGACCGATAACTACCAGCTCATTTTGCCAATGATTATTACCGGTCTTGGCGCAACACTATTAGCGCAATTTATCGGCGGGAAACCGCTATACTCGGCGATTCTTGCGCGCACGCTGGCAAAACAGGAAGCTGAGCAACTGGCGCGAAGCAAGGCCGCATCAGCCAGCGAGAATACTTGAACGAAATACCAGGGTATTAGATAATGGCGATTATTATTGGGTTAGAATTTGCCCAATTGCCGATGTCGTTTGGAGCAAAATATGAGTGATGACGTAGCACTGCCGCTGGAGTTTACCGACGCAGCAGCCAACAAAGTTAAAAGCCTGATCGCTGACGAAGATAACCCGAATCTGAAATTACGCGTGTATATCACCGGTGGCGGTTGCAGCGGCTTCCAGTATGGTTTCACCTTTGATGATCAGGTGAACGAAGGTGATATGACCATCGAAAAACAGGGCGTTGGCCTGGTGGTTGATCCGATGAGCCTGCAATATCTGGTCGGCGGTTCCGTTGATTATACCGAAGGACTGGAAGGTTCTCGTTTCATCGTGACCAACCCGAACGCGAAAAGCACCTGCGGTTGCGGTTCTTCCTTTAGCATCTAATCTGTTGTTCATGTGCCGGATAAACTATCCGGCACATCTTCTCTCTTCAACGCCCATTCTCATCCAGCGCAAACGTCGGTAGCTTAAGATGCCAACGAATAGCCGCCAGCCGAATCAATAGCGTCACGACCATGCCCATCATACTGGCTGTTTCCAGTGGTACGGAAAATGTGTAATAAGCCGTAGCGTGGACAATACCGCCGATAATACAGGCAGTTGCGTAGATTTCTGTACGTAAAATCATGGGGATCTCGCGGGCCAGTACATCACGAATAATCCCGCCGCCAACGCCAGTAATGACGCCCATGCAAACCGCGATTAACGGACCGGCTTCCGCATTAAAGGCTTTATTCACGCCAATGCCGACAAACACCGCCAGACCAACGGCGTCCAGCACCGGCAACATCCATTTTGGTAAGCGTCTTGGCTGGCGCACCAGCACGATGGTCAGCATGCTGGTGACCATTGCAACGACCAGATCGGTGGGATCTTTCACCCAAAATACCGGGCCGTGATCCAGCGCCATGTCGCGAATTGTTCCGCCGCCTACTGCGGTTACCACGCCCAGTACCAGAACACCAAAAGGGTCCATACGCAATTTTCCGGCTAACAAAACGCCGGAGATGGCAAATACCGCTGTGCCGACTATATCCAGCCAATAGACGAGCATTGTTCAATCCCCACTGAGCACCTGAAAAGGTCAGGCACTAATCTACCTGTGAAAGCGCATTACAGAGCTGTTGTGCTGCGAGGATAATACGTGGGCTTGCACGTTCAAACCAGTCACTCGTGAGAGGAATAACGGGAATTTTGAGCTGTTCACCCCAGTATTGTTTGATTTTAGGAATTTGGTCCGGTCCGCCTGTAATGACAATCGCCTGTGGCGAGCGTGCTAACACCTGTTCGCGGCTAACTTGCGGCCAGGGAACCCGGCTGTCTTTAAAGATGTTTTCTCCGCCACAAACTTCGAGTACCTGGTTCTGAATCGACTCTTTTCCACTGGTAAATGGCGGATTAATGCCGAATTGCAGAAAAACACGTTTTTTAGGTTTATCCGCATATTGCGCTTTCAATTGCGCGTACTGATCCAGCAGGGATTGCGCGGCTTGTTCGGCCTTGTCTGGTTGCGGACTCCAGGGGGCCAGTTGACGTAACGCATTGGCAATTTGTTCAATGCTTGTCGCATCGACCCACATCACTTTTATTCCCAGCGAAGCCAGCTGGTCAACCTGCCGCTCGGCATTACCTCCACGCCAGGCAATCACCAGATCGGGTTTCAGCGCGACAATGCGTTCCAGATTCATCCCCTGCCAGGTGGAAACCTGCTCAATCTTTTGCGCTTGTGGAGGATAGTCGGAATAGCTGCTGACCCCAACCGGCGTGATCCCGGCGGCAAAGGCAAGTTCAGTGTTGGCGGGAGAAAGCGTGATGACGCGCGGCGCGGCGTTGAGCCACAGCGGCGCGAAAAAAGACAGGGCGACCAGCGCCCTGAACAGTGACTTAGCCATGTGCCAGTTTCTGCACCAGTGACTCAACCATCAGGCTGGACTGTTTAGCGGCAACAGCCAGGAACTCATCGAAGCTAAGATGAGACTGTTGATCGGCCACGTCGGAGATGGCGCGTACTACGACAAACGGGACGTTGAAATTGTGGCAGACATGGGCGATTGCCGTCGCTTCCATCTCTACAGCAATGGCCTGTGGGAAGTTGTGGCGGATTTTCGCCAGACCAACAGAACCGTTGATGAAAGCGTCGCCGCTAACAATCAGGCCACGTACAGCGTTAAGATTCAGTTCGGCAATGCAGGCCTCAGCGGCAGCGATCAGTTTATCGTCAGCTTTAAAGCCTGCCGGACAGCCTGGTAACTGACCGTATTCATAACCAAATGCCGTGACATCCGCGTCGTGATAACGCGCTTCGTCCGAGACAACGATATCGCCCACTTTCAACGTTGGTGCCAGGCCACCGGCAGAACCGGTGTTAATAATCACATCTGGCTTGCAGTGTTCCAACAGCAAAGTGGCACCCAGCGCCGCAGCGACTTTACCGATGCCCGATTTCAGAAGCGCAACCTCGGTTCCATTCAGTTGGCCGGTATAGATTTCGCAACCGCCGAGACTGATAGTTTGACGGTTTTCGATTTTGTCACGCAGCAGCGTAACTTCTTCTTCCATTGCACCAATGATGCCGATTTTCATAGATTTACTCGCGATAAGCCCGATTTGAAGGCATAGTTTACCATGCGCTTACGGGGAAGCGTATTTCTCACGCGGGAGAGGACATGGCACAGATTGATTTCCGAAAAAAAATAAACTGGCATCGTCGTTACCGTTCACCGCAGGGCGTTAAAACCGAACATGAGATCCTGCGGATCTTCGAGAGCGATCGCGGGCGTATCATCAACTCTCCGGCAATTCGTCGTCTGCAACAAAAGACCCAGGTTTTTCCACTGGAGCGCAATGCCGCCGTGCGCACGCGTCTTACCCACTCGATGGAAGTCCAGCAGGTGGGGCGCTACATCGCCAAAGAAATTTTAAGCCGTCTGAAAGAGCTTAAATTGCTGGAAGCATACGGCCTGGATGAACTGACCGGACCTTTTGAAAGCATTGTTGAGATGTCATGCCTGATGCACGATATTGGCAATCCGCCGTTTGGTCATTTTGGCGAAGCGGCGATAAATGACTGGTTTCGCCAGCGTTTATACCCGGAAGATGCCGAAAGCCAGCCTCTGACTGACGATCGCTGCAGCGTGGCAGCACTACGTTTACGGGACGGGGAAGAACCGCTTAACGAGCTGCGGCGCAAAATACGTCAGGACTTATGTCATTTTGAGGGGAATGCACAAGGCATTCGTCTGGTGCATACATTGATGCGGATGAATCTCACCTGGGCGCAGGTTGGCGGTATTTTAAAATATACCCGTCCAGCGTGGTGGCGTGGCGAAACGCCTGAGACACATCACTATTTAATGAAAAAGCCGGGTTATTATCTTTCTGAAGAAGCCTATATTGCCCGGTTGCGTAAAGAACTTAATTTGGCGCTTTACAGTCGTTTTCCATTAACGTGGATTATGGAAGCTGCCGACGACATCTCCTATTGTGTGGCAGACCTTGAAGATGCGGTAGAGAAAAGAATATTTACCGTTGAGCAGCTTTATCATCATTTGCACGAGGCGTGGGGCCAGCATGAGAAAGGTTCGCTCTTTTCGCTGGTGGTTGAAAATGCCTGGGAAAAATCACGCTCAAATAGTTTAAGCCGCAGTACGGAAGATCAGTTTTTTATGTATTTACGGGTAAACACCCTAAATAAACTGGTACCCTACGCGGCACAACGATTTATTGATAATCTGCCTGCGATTTTCGCCGGAACGTTTAATCATGCATTATTGGAAGATGCCAGCGAATGCAGCGATCTTCTTAAGCTTTATAAAAATGTCGCTGTAAAACATGTGTTTAGCCATCCAGATGTCGAGCAGCTTGAATTGCAGGGCTATCGGGTCATTAGCGGATTATTAGAGATTTATCGTCCTTTATTAAGCCTGTCGTTATCCGACTTTGCTGAACTGGTAGAAAAAGAACAGGTGAAACGTTTCCCTATTGAAACGCGCTTATTCCACAAACTCTCGACGCGCCATCGGCTGGCTTATGTCGAGGCTGTCAGTAAATTACCATCAGATTCTCCTGAGTTTCCGCTATGGGAATATTATTACCGTTGCCGCCTGCTGCAGGATTATATCAGCGGTATGACCGACCTCTATGCGTGGGATGAATACCGACGTCTGATGGCCGTAGAACAATAACCAGGCTTTTGTAAAGACGAACAATAAATTTTTACCTTTTGCAGAAACTTTAGTTCGGAACTTCGCGCTATAAAACGAATCTGAAGAACACAGCAATTTTGCGTTATCTGTTAATCGAGACTGAAATACATGAAAAAAACCACATTAGCACTGAGTGCACTGGCTCTGAGTTTAGGTTTGGCGTTATCTCCGCTCTCTGCAACGGCGGCTGAGACTTCTTCAGCAACGACAGCCCAGCAGATGCCAAGCCTTGCACCGATGCTCGAAAAGGTGATGCCTTCAGTGGTCAGCATTAACGTAGAAGGTAGCACAACCGTTAATACGCCGCGTATGCCGCGTAATTTCCAGCAGTTCTTCGGTGATGATTCTCCGTTCTGCCAGGAAGGTTCTCCGTTCCAGAGCTCTCCGTTCTGTCAGGGTGGCCAGGGCGGTAATGGTGGCGGCCAGCAACAGAAATTCATGGCGCTGGGTTCCGGCGTCATCATTGATGCCGATAAAGGCTATGTCGTCACCAACAACCACGTTGTTGATAACGCGACGGTGATTAAAGTCCAGCTGAGCGATGGTCGTAAGTTCGACGCGAAGATGGTTGGCAAAGATCCGCGCTCTGATATCGCGCTGATCCAAATCCAGAACCCGAAAAACCTGACCGCAATTAAGATGGCGGATTCTGATGCACTGCGCGTGGGTGATTACACCGTAGCGATTGGTAACCCGTTTGGTCTGGGCGAGACGGTAACTTCCGGGATTGTCTCTGCGCTGGGGCGTAGCGGCCTGAATGCCGAAAACTACGAAAACTTCATCCAGACCGATGCAGCGATCAACCGTGGTAACTCCGGTGGTGCGCTGGTTAACCTGAACGGCGAACTGATCGGTATCAACACCGCGATCCTCGCACCGGACGGCGGCAACATCGGTATCGGTTTTGCTATCCCGAGTAACATGGTGAAAAACCTGACCTCGCAGATGGTGGAATACGGCCAGGTGAAACGCGGTGAGCTGGGTATTATGGGGACTGAGCTGAATTCCGAACTGGCGAAAGCGATGAAAGTTGACGCCCAGCGCGGTGCTTTCGTAAGCCAGGTTCTGCCTAATTCCTCCGCTGCAAAAGCGGGCATTAAAGCGGGTGATGTGATCACCTCACTGAACGGTAAGCCAATCAGCAGCTTTGCCGCACTGCGTGCTCAGGTGGGGACTATGCCGGTGGGCAGTAAACTGACCCTAGGCTTGCTGCGCGACGGTAAGCAGGTCAACGTGAATCTGGAACTGCAGCAGAGCAGCCAGAATCAGGTTGATTCCAGCTCCATCTTCAACGGCATTGAAGGTGCTGAGATGAGCAACAAAGGCAAAGATCAGGG
>ERZ791915.2728-NODE-2728-length-10629-cov-2.698506_pt1 | contig 10629 bp, 7 predicted proteins | sample MGYA00510139_ERZ791915 | MGnify/ENA primary metagenome ERZ791915 (study PRJEB30046, sample SAMN00792117) | human gut metagenome | study: EMG produced TPA metagenomics assembly of the A metagenome-wide association study of gut microbiota in type 2... | reverse complement strand
TTCCTTAGGTTCTTCTATAACTTCGATATCTCTTAAAGTAATAAATTCAATATCATACCCTTTTAACAAATCCGAAAATCTTTTTACCTTTGATGGATTTGTTGTTCCTAATAAACCCCTCATATCGTCATACTCCTAAACTAAATCATCTTAAAAGCTTTCAACGCTTCTACTATTGCCTCTTCCTTCTCCTTTGGACACTTAGGCTGTCTGGCATCATCTGACTTAGGCTTGTTATAATTTTCTCGCTCTATAATCCCATACTTAGCCTTAACCTGTGCAATATACAGATTTGAAACTTTCATTCCATCATTATGCTCAGCCACGTATGCTTTGATTTCCTCATAGGTTGCCTTACTCTCCGCAGATGTCAAATCCAGTTCATCCATATCCAGTCTCACATTCACATGATGCTTCGCTTCATGAAGTTTGGACAATAAGCATACCGTCTCCACATGCACCGTATGGCCGAACTGGTCTACCGGCTGCACCTCCACGAGGTCATATCCATGGCTGCAAAGATATTTCAAATCCCGGGCCAGGGTTGCGGAATCACAGCTTACATAGACGATACGCTGTGGTGCCATCTCACACATCATGGCAAGGAGCGATTCCTCGCAGCCTTTGCGCGGCGGGTCCACTACGATAACTTCTGCACGGGCTTCTTTGCCATGGGCGGCACAGTATGCCGGATAGACTTCCTCTGCTTTCCCAACGAAAAATTCTGCATTGGAAATGTGATTTCGAAGGGCATTCTCTTTGGCATCTGCGATTGCCTGCGGTACAATTTCCACACCGTAAACCTTCTTCGCTTTCTGTGCGAGAAATAAGGAAATGGTTCCGATGCCGCAATATAAATCCCAGACCGTCTCTTCGCCGGTGAGATTGGCATATTCCAAAGCTTTGTTATAAAGCACCTCTGTCTGCGCCGGATTTACCTGATAGAAAGACTGCGGAGAAATCTGAAAAGAAATCGTTCCGATATAATCTGTAATGTAACCCTTTCCATAAAGGGTATAAGTTTCTTCTCCTAAAATCACGTTGCCCCGGGATTCATTGATATTTACAGTAATACTTGTCATTCCCGGCAAATCTTTTAATACTTCAATAAAACTTTCTGCATGCGGCAGCTTCTTTCCGTTGATGACAAAGCAGACCATCCACTCTCCGGTTTTCTCGCCGTAACGGATTAAGATGTGGCGGACGCAGCCTTTTCCGGTTTTCTCATCATGGGCACTGACGCCATAGGATTTCATGGTGTCTAAAATAAGGGACAGGATTCTTCCGTTGCCTTCCTTTCCCAAAAGGCAGTCCTGCACCGGAATAATGTTGTGGGTTCTGGACGCAAAAAAGCCTGCCACCAGGTTGCCTTCTTTATCATAACCCACCGGAAACTGCGCTTTGTTCCGGTAGCGGTAAGGCTCCTGCATGCCAAGTGTTGGTAAGACCTTTGGATTTTCAAATCCGCCGATATGTTTTAAGTTGTTGCGTACTTTATTTTCCTTAAACTTAAGCTGGCTCCCATAAGAAAGTGCCTGAATCTGGCAGCCACCACACCGCTTATGCTCCGGGCATGGCGGGGTTGTCCGCATGGGGGATTCCTTAAGAATTTCCATCAGGCGGGCATAGCCATAAGTTTTTTTCATCTTCATGATTTTGGCACGAACCATGTCTCCCGGCAGAGCATCCTTGATAAAAAGTGTGATGCCTTCCGTTCTTCCGATACCTTCGCCGTTAGTTCCGATATCGTCAATGGTCAGTGTAACAATGTCATCTTTTTTCATATTTCTTATATACTCGATCTGCGGATGTTCGATTCAAACAGACGGTTGAATCCCTGCCACTGAGTATCTCCTTCCGGTACGTTTGCCAAAAGCTCACGCATGGTCTCCATCTTTGCATCAATATTATCTGCATAGCTTAATGCTACAGCTTCCGGTAATGCCGGCTTCTTCGGAGAACCATACTCTAACTCTCCATGATGTGCCAGAATACAGTGTTCCATCTCATGTGCCAGTTTCACCGGGAAACCATCGATGGTCTTGATGCGCTCTGCAATTTCCATGGCTCCAATCATGATATGTCCTAAAAGCTGTCCCTCGTCAGTGTAATCATTTTCCGGGAAAGTAGAAAGCTCTTCTAACTTTCCGATATCGTGAAACATGGCGGCACAAACCAGTAAATCTTTATTGAGAATCTTATAGTTGTCAGCAAAATAAGCAGAAAGCTTCGTTACGCTTAAAGTATGCTCTAAAAGTCCGCCCACAAAACCGTGATGTACGCTTTTTGCTGCAGAATGGAATTTAAAACGTTTTGCAAAATCTGCATCCTCGATAAAGAAACTGCCTGCCAGTTTCTTAAGATATGGATTCTCCATCTGCTTAATATATCCAAGTAACTGCTCATACATTTCATCTACATTATATTCACTGACCGGAAGATATTCCTTTGGTTCATACTCTCCCTCGGCTGCTTTCCGGACCCTCTTTACATTTAACTGTAATGCACCCTGAAAACTTGTGATATCTCCCACTACATTGATGTAATCAAAGCGGTCAAAATCATCAATTCCCACAGAGCCCGGCTCCCAGATTTTTGCATCCAGTGTGCCTGTTTTATCCTGTAAAATCAATGCTTCATAAGGCTTACCTGCCTTCGTCAGCGCTGACTGCTTATTTTTACAAAGATAGATTTCATTTACTCTTTCGCCTTCGCGTAATGTTTCAATATAATGCATAATTTTCCTCTTTCTATTTTAGTACACCAACGGTTGCAGAACATTCGATTTCTACATAGCCTGCTGCCCCCTGGCGTTTTATGGTAATCTTTACAACATCTCCCGGAGTCTGCCCGGATAACACATTCTTATATGCCTGCGCTGTCTCTACATTTTCTCCGGCAATCTTTACGATGACATCACCGCTTTGCAAGCCTGCCGCCATCGCCGGGGAATCAATTCCCACTGATTTAATATATACGCCCTTTGGTATGTCATATTCCTTTTCAATGTCAGATGTTACAGAAGTCAGTTTCAGTCCAAGATACGGAATATCCTGTCCATTGGAAAGCTTCTCGATAATGTCTTTCAACTGGGAAACGGAAATTGCGGTCAGCGTATTCTCATCGCCGCTGCTGTAATCCTGCATAACAATTCCAACCACTTCACCAGAGAGATTGACCAGTACACCACTTCCCTGACTACTGCCCACAATATCTGTTGTCAGTACATTGTAGTTTGCATCAAAGGTGGAAATACTGTTAGAAGTCGATGTAATATTTCCTGTCAATATGGAGAAATTCGTTCCCAGCGGACTGCCCAGTGCCAGCACAACGCTGCCCTGTGTGGTCTGAAGTGAATTCCCAAGCACTGCCACTTTAATTCTGCCCAGAGTGCTTTCTTCGATGTCGGAACGTTTTACATTTAAAATCGCAATTCCGGTATTTCCGTCATAGTTTTTAAGCTCCGCTTCTACGGTGCTGTTATCAAGAAAGGTCACATGAATGGATTTTGCTCCGCTTATGACCTTACGCTCTGTCATAATCAGAAGCTCCTGACCGGTATCCGCAATAATGACCCCACTTGCCTGTCCCTGTCTCTCATAAGGCGTGTTAAACCAGTCCACATCACTGGTCACACCTGTCACCGTAACAATGGACTTATTTGCTTCGCTTCCAATCGCATAAAGCTTGCTCTGTAATTTCTGATATTCCTCCGGTGTAAGCTCTTTTAAGCCTTCTTCTACATCCGGCTCGTCTACACCTGTCTCCGTGGAATTTGTCTCTTCTTCCGTATCCGGCTGTACCTCTTCATCTTTCGGGATGCTCACCCTGGTATCCTCCGGCTTATTCAGCCACTCTTCCATCACCGGGCGCATCCATGTAAATACAAAACAGGATACAAGTCCAAAGACAACCGCAAGCACAACCGTAAATGCCGTTTTTAAAATAATACGTCTCTTATTTAACGGCTTGTTCTTGATTTTCTCTTTGATAAATGCAAATTCCTCTTTTTCATTTTCTGACATAGGGAATCCTCTTTTCTACTGTAAATACAACCAATTTTAATTATACTTTCTATCTGCCTATGTTGCAACATTTTTTAAAAAAGAGAGCAGATACAATCAGTACCTGCCCTCTTTTAAGAGTAATGATATAAATATGTTTTCTATATAAAAGATTATTTTCCAAGAATATAGCTTTCCATCCGGCGCATGGCTTCCTCTAATTTTTCCATGGCTGCCGCATAACTGATACGGATATAGCCCTCGCCCTCTTTGCCAAAGGCAATGCCCGGTATCACGGAAAGATGTGCTTTTTTTGCCAGGTCCACGCAGAACTGCATACTATCCTGAATCTGTCCTGCCGGAATCTTTGCAAAGATATAAAAAGCTCCGTTTGGTCTTGCAATTTCAAATCCCAATGCGCTTAATTTTTCATATAGGAAATCTCTCCGTTTCTGATATTCTTTTCTCATTTCCAGTGCATCATCTATACCCGCTGTTACAGCCTCTAATGCTGCTTTCTGGGAAATGGAGCTGGTGCTGGATACCAGATACATATGCGTCTTGCGGATTTCTTTGATAATATCGGCACTTGCTAAGATAAATCCGACACGCCATCCGGTCATGGCATGGGACTTGGACAATCCATTGATTACAATGGTATTCTCCTTGGCAAATTCTGCCATGGAATGGTGCGGTTCATCGCCATATGTTAATTCGCTGTAAATCTCATCACAGATAGCCAGTATATGATGCTTTTTGATGACTTCAGCCAATGCTGCAAGCTCTTCCTTTAAATAAGTAACTCCGGTAGGATTACTCGGATAATTTAATACAATTGCTTTGATATCTCCACCCTTTTCTTCGATGGCTTTTTCTAACCGTTCCGGTGTCAGCACCATTCCGGTGTCACTGGTATCTACTGTAATCGGTACTGCCCGCGCCAGACGAATCAGCGGAACATAGGCGGTATAAATCGGGGATGGCACAATTACTTTGTCTCCCGGATTCAGTGCTGTTAAAATAGATGCTGCTACACCTTCCTCTGCTCCGACCGTTGTTAAGATTTCACCGGCAGGGTCATAATTTAAATGATATTTTGTCTTCATAAATGCGGCAACGCCTTTTAGCAAATCCGGCATTCCGGCATTTGCAGTATAATGGGTAAAGTTTTCTTCTATGCCCTTAATTGCTGCCTGTTTGATATGTTCCGGTGTATTAAAATCCGGCTCTCCTAATGTTAATTTCAAAATATCCGGTACATCACTGGTCTGCTCATCAAATTTTCGAATCAGTGATACCTCTATTGATAAAATCTGGTCATTCAGACCATCTCTTAATGTCTGTTCCATGTTTCTCTTCCTCCCTTAGTTTACAATGTTCTTACAAGCCTTTCCTTCCAGAATATCCAGTGCATTCGTCATTGCCACATCCATCATTTTAATGTGTGCTTCCTCTGTGGATGCACCCATATGCGGTGTTATCACAACTTCATCCAGTGAAAACAGCGGGTCATCTGTCTCCGGCGGCTCCTCCTGCATGACATCTGTTCCATAGGATGCAACAATTCCTGCCTTTACGGCATCCACTAAATCTGCACGGTTTACAAGATAACCTCGTGATGTGTTAATTAAAATGACTCCTTTTTTCATCTGTGCAAATGCTTCTTTATTGATACTTTCTTTCGTCAGCGGAGTCTGTGGCATATGCAGGGAAATAACATCACTTTCCTGCAAAATCGTCTCCCGGTCAGCAGGTATGATTCCATATTCTTTGCAGAATGACTCATCAATATGGCGGCTATAGCCTAATACTTTCATGCCAAATGCGGCAGCTTTCTTTGCCAGTTCTTTTCCGATTGCACCTAATCCTAAGATTCCCAGTGTCTTTCCGGTAAGCTCTATTCCATTTCTGTCATTCTTCCATAATTTCTGTTTTGTATTGAAGAAATGATATGGAAGTGACCTTGCGCAGCACAGCATTAGCCCCATTGCCAATTCTGCTACTGCGTTGCTGTTAGTTCCCGGTGCATTGCATACATCAATGCCACGGGCTCTTGCTGCCTTAATATCTACTCTGTCATAACCAACTGCAGGTCTTGATATTACCTTTAAGCAGTCCGGAAGTTCTGCAATCACATCTTCTTTGATGAAATCTGTTCCGGAAATCAATGCATCTGCATCGGAAACAAAATCTAAAAGTTCTTCTTTGCTTAAATTTACTTTTTCACTTAATACTACTTCTGCTGCTTCTATTGCCCGCTTCCAGGTAGGATGATCCTCCGGAAGCGATGCATAGTGGCAAGTAATTGCTATTTTCATATCAATTTCCTCTATTTCTCAGTCTGAGCTTTTTTTCTTTTTCCAACGAAGCGGATGATGCAGCATACGCAGATTCCAAGTAATGCAAATACTACGATAGTTCCGAATACATAGTTAAAACCGACTGCTGCATACTTGTCCAGGAAGTTACCTAAAATAGTATTTTCATAGGAATCCGGCAGATATCCGATAACGGAAATAATACCGGTTGCGGTTCCTGTCATTGCTACCGGAACGCCTGCTTCCCCCATGGTTGCATAGTATACACCGCGAACTGCATAATAAACAGTTGCTAAAGCCAGCACTACTACGATTGCAAGGATTAAGAAGTTTGGTTTTCCAGGAATTGCGATTAATGCAATACCAAAGATAATTTCAATCACAAATAAACCGATTAATGTCTTGGTATAAGAACCAACTTTATCAGAAACCTTTCCAATAATTGGTGCGGAAAAAATTCCAATTCCATAAGAACGAATGGTTGCTACGATTCCGGCTACTACCGCACCCATGCCAAATACGGTTGTAAGATATGTTGTGGTATATTCTGCTGCAACCTGTACGCTGTATGCACATAATACCAGGATTGCTACCAGCCATACGCTTGGTACTTTCAATACGTTAATGTAATCCTTAAAGGAAGTTGCAACATTTTCTTTCTTATCATCATGTGGAAGCAGGAAGAACATGAACACTCCCATAATCACATATACGATGCCATAGAAAATTAAGACATAACGTAACGGGCAGGTGGAAGAAATGTATACACCTAAAATACCAAGTGCCGCAAAGTTAATAATTAAGCCTGCTACTGCACGGATTCCTTCGCTGTAACCGAATACGGAACCCTGTTCATCCTCTGAGCCAAACAAACGGACCGCCTTTACAAAAGATACCCAGAATAATACGTTAGAAATTGCCAGGAAGAAATAAATTACTCTCAATACGGCAAACCCCGGTGAAGTTGCATACCAGAATGTTAAAATTGCCAGCAAGCCGGTGGAACCAAGTAACATTTTCCGGTTGTCAAATTTATCTGCCAGAATGCCCCCCGGAATATAAAGAATTGTTTTTGTCAAAGAATACACCGTCATCAATAAACCAATCTGTGTATTTGTAAGTCCGAAGTCAGATACCATGTTGTCATAAAATACTGTTTTTAAATATGGGACACGGTAAATTAAACCTGCTGCAAGTGTCAGGATAATAAAACCAATCCACTTTGTCATCTTATTTGATTTTGCATCACTCATAAGAAAATCTCCTTTACTTTTTATTTCTATTTACAGAGACTCCTGCAAATCCCGGGAAGCAGGAAATCTCGTAAAAGCTATTTTATTTCTGCTTTGCTAAAAGCCGTTTCTGATAACTGCGCATCACAAGACTGATGCCCCATGCAATGATTCCAAAAATAACTATAATTGCAAATATTTTTTTGAATCCTGCTTCATAGCCGTAAGCATCTAAAATATGTCCGCACCAGAGTGACATAAACATATCCGGTGTATAACCAAGCACTGCCACCACTGCCGTTGCAGTTGCTGTCATGGAAACCGGTATTCCGGTTTCTGACATTGTTGAATAATATACTCCGCGGACTCCATGGAGTACCACGCTGAACACCAGTACAAATCCCATTGCAGCATATGCAATCTTTGGTGTCTCAGGACTTAAGAAAAGTACAATGGATAAAACAATTTCTACTACGATTAACCAGGAAATCACTTTTGTGGAAGATTTCACCCGGTCTGCATAAACGCCTGCTAACGGTGCTCCGATTACTCCACAGATATTATCCCGGATGGTTGCTATGGTTCCAACGGTAACTGCGGCGATTCCCAGTACCTGTGTCATATAAGTTGTGGTATATTCAAAAGCTACCTGCATGCTGTATGTGGTAAATATCAAAAGTGATACCATCCAGATTGCCGGTTTCTTAAAGACTGCTACATAATCTGCCCAGGTCTGATGATGGTCTGCATCTTCTTCCATATCATTTGGATATAGAAACAAAATGAGAATTCCTGTCACCAGATACAACGCTCCATAGAAAAGCAGTGCTCCTCTGATAGAGTGTGCGGTCTCTGCCATCATGGACACGCATTTTAATGCAATGAATGTTGCTATGGAACCGGTAATTCCGCGAAAGCCTTCACTTAGTCCGAAGATTTTACCCTGTGCCATATTTTTACCCAGGATTCGGATACTCTTAATAAATGAGGTCCAGAAAAATACATTTACCAGTGCTAACAGTGCCTGTATCAGTTCCAGGATTCCAAAGGAAGGAAGCAGTGCATAGACACCGGTTAAAATTCCCTCTCCCAATAAGGAAAAGACAAGGCATTTCTTGGTATCCAGCCGGTCTGCTATGATTCCGCACGGAATATAAATTAACATCTTTACGCCTGCATAGAAGGAAGAAAGAATTCCAAGCTGTGTATTGGTAATATCAAGGCTTGCTACCAGCTGGTCATAGAAAACAGACTTCAGATATGGAACTTTATAAACGGTTCCTGCAGCTAATATTAATAATATAAATACGGATGTCTGACGTTTTCTGCTTTCAGCCATTGGAATCACTCCTTTCTCGCTATTTGCATCACGCGAGAAATATGCTTTGCAGCATCGAGCTACTCGCGTCACCCGAGAAATATGCTTTGCAAATTTCTCGGGTTATCGCGGTGCTCGTCCAAATCTGGGTTGAAAAGAAGTTCGCTCAAGCAAGCTTGGCTCCTTCTTTTCTCCCAGATTTTTTCTCGCTACTCGCGTAAAAAAAATAGAGTTGACACAGGTTTCCCTGGTCAACTCCGTCGTTGATTTGTTCTCTTTATTTTTTTGTTGTCCTGAGCATATCACTAATTTTGTTATTCGAAAAGTGACAATTTTTACTTTTTTCATGGTTACAATTTTGTTTTTTCTATTGAAAAGGATTTTATGCGACTATATAATAAATTAACTGTATCACCTGATGCAAAGGAGAGGATTTTATGATTTATGTTAACAAGGCGGATTCGGCTCCGCTCTATCAGCAGTTATATACTTCCATCATTGAAGAAATCACAAACGGTTCCCTGCCGAAGAACTCGGCTCTTCCGCCAATCCGGACGCTTTCTGAAAAGCTTAATATCAGCCTGAACACAGTATCCAAAGCTTATCTGCAATTAACGGCAGAGGGTTATGTCCGCTCTGTTCCAGGCTCCGGTTATTATGTAGAGGATATCTCCAATACTTTCTTGGACACCCTTTCTGTTCCTCCGGTTTCCAAAAAGATAACTTCTTCTATTTCCGGACAAAATCCTGCACCAAAAGCAACTCCTGTCCGTTATGATTTTAAACATGATGTCGTATATTCCCATCTTTTTCCATGGAAGCTATGGCGGCAGCACGTAAACAATGCTTTACTTCAGGAAGAGAATCAGCAGAAAATCCAATACGAATCCAATAAAGGAAACTATGAACTCCGTTCCAATATCTGTCATTATCTGAACCGGAACCGTGGCGTTCACTGCGACCCGGAACAGGTAATCCTTGTGCCCGGCACCCAGTACGGCATTGAAATCATCAGCCGGCTGCTCCCGGCAGAGAAGCACCGGATTGCCTATGAAGAGCCATCTCACAACGGTATCCGGAATATTTTTCTCCAGAACGGATATGAACTTTTTCCGATTCCAGTTGTTGAAAATGGCATTGATATTGACAAGCTTTTTGATTCCTGCTGTAACCTCCTTTATGTTATGCCATCCCATCAGTTTCCTACCGGCCGCACCATTCCGGTCAGCAACCGGCTGCGGCTTTTGGAGTGGGCAATCAGAAACGATGCCTACATCATAGAAAATGACTACGACAGTGAATTCCCGCATCAGACCAGACCGATTCCATCCCTGCAGTCTCTTGACCACTATGACCATGTCATTTATTTTAACACTTTCGCCAAGATACTGACTCCATCCATGCGGACGGCATTTTTTATTCTCCCATATTCTCTTTTGGATAAGTATGAGCAGATGTACCGCTATTTTAATGCGGCACTTCCTTCCTTTAACCAGATTGCCTTATCCAATTTTATTGCATCTGGTGACTTTGAGCGTCACCTGCGGAAGCTGGTTAAGATAAATGAACATAAATATAATCTTCTGTTGAAATCCATCCATACATTTCTTTCTTCCTATATGGATGTAGTAGATACGCCTGCCGGTTCCCACATTATTGTCCGGATCCGCAACTGCACCAACCAGCAAAAGCTGATCGACGCCCTGCGCGAAAAGTCCATTTCCATTTATGGTGTTCAACAGTACTTCCATACTGGA
>ERZ791915.2726-NODE-2726-length-10631-cov-2.532054_pt1 | contig 10631 bp, 10 predicted proteins | sample MGYA00510139_ERZ791915 | MGnify/ENA primary metagenome ERZ791915 (study PRJEB30046, sample SAMN00792117) | human gut metagenome | study: EMG produced TPA metagenomics assembly of the A metagenome-wide association study of gut microbiota in type 2... | reverse complement strand
GCGTCCGCTCTCGCGGCCGCCAGGGCATTTCAATATTTTCAAAGTTGAAATGTCCTGAATCAGGGAGTGTTGCCTTTTCAGCGAGGAAAACGAGTTTTTTACCACGGGAGTATACTCTCACGGTATTTGGCCGGAGCAAAAAGCGACGTTTGACGAAGCTGGAAGGTGAAAGAACCAATTTGGAAACAGCTCCTACAGAATCTGATTCAGGAACTGCCTGAGTCTCGGATGGCGCGGCGCGGTGAACAGTGTGTCCGGCTTGCCCGCTTCCACGATCTGCCCCTGATCCATGAAGATCAGGCGGTCGGCCACCGTGCGGGCAAAGCCCATTTCATGGGTGACGCAGATCATGGTCATGCCTTCCTCGGCCAGGTTGACCATGACGTCCAGCACTTCGCCCACCATTTCCGGGTCCAGGGCCGATGTGGGTTCGTCAAAGAGCATGATCGCGGGCTGCATGGCCAGGGCCCGGGCGATGGCCACGCGCTGCTGCTGTCCGCCGGAAAGCATGGCCGGGTAGACGTTGGCCTTGTCGCTGATGCCCACTTTTTTGAGCAGGCCCAGAGCGCGGGCTTCGGCCTCTTCGCGGGAGAGATGAAGCAGTTTGATGGGGGCGAGGGTCAGGTTATGGAGCACGGTCTTGTGCGGAAACAGGTTGAACTGTTGAAAAACCATGCCCAGGTTGCGCCGGATGAGATTGATATTGTTCTCACGGCTCATGATGTCCTGGCCCTGCACCGTGATCTCGCCCTTGTCGATTTCTTCCAGGCGGTTGATGGAACGCAGCAGGGTGGACTTGCCCGAACCGGAAGGGCCGATGATCACCACCCGCTCGCCGGGGGCGATATCCAGGCTCACGTCCTGCAAGGCGGGCAGATGGCCGAAATATTTCCAGACGTGACTGATAGTGATGATGGGGTCGTGATCGTTACTTTCCGTCATAGTAGTCCAGCCTGGATTCTGAATGGAGATTCCACCCGGTTGAGAATAATGATATTTTTTTTGAAAATCAAATAGTTACATGCAGAAATCAAACTATGGCAATCTGCGCGCCGCAGGCTATTGATATCCGCCTGGGGCGGTATGGATCCTGCTTCGACGATTGTATGGCCGTAGGGATTGGCATATGGGAATGTCGGTGTTTCGTCAAGAAATTGGCCCAAAATCGTATGTAAACCGGCAGTTGGCGACGGATTTTCACTCTTCGCCACAGAGTCAGGAGCAAGAAGACGAACGCTGTGGCTGTCCTTGATAAGGCCGTTCTCATCCCTCTTTGCTTGACAAGTCGATTTTTTCCTTATAACGTATACCCAAAGACAAAAAAGAGTGCAAGACCATGAACGCCACTCGCCGGATTTGCCTTTTCTGCGGAATATGTATGGGGATCATCACGATCTTCCTGCTGACCTGCGGGCGAAACGCACCGGCCCGATCCTTGGGGCTTGTAAATTTCAAGCCGTTCATGGCATCCAGCGCCTTTCCCGCACTCCCCACCCTTTCTGTTCCCTTTCGGAAGCAGGGGAGCAAACGGTGCCACCGCTCCCTGGATGGCTCAGAGCCGGGATCGCCTGATTCTCCTCTTGTCTCCGGCGTCATCCCTATCATTTTTCATCCCCATTTTTTCACGCGGCTCCTTTTTTCCCATGACATGGGCCATATTCCCGGTCTCCGTGAAATCCGGGGCATGCTGCCTTTTTCCCTTGCTCCTCCTCCCGCTCGTGCCTCCTGAACCCGTTTCCTCCACAAGTCGTCGTACGCTTCTCCTGTACGGATATATTGTGCCGGACGAGCGTGGACGACAAACCTCCATTTCAGGAACGCAAGGAGCACATCATGGATCTCGGTACGAAGGTTCTTCTCATCAGTGGTGGATTTTTTCTCTTCGCCCTTATTCTTGGTCTGTTCGGTAAGAAGATGAACGACGACTAAGTCTGTGCGCCATTATTTTCTGCGCGGGCTGCCTCTTCGGGGTGGTCCGCGTGGTTTTGCATGAAAAAACCTCTGCCGGGATTTTGCCGATCCCGGCAGAGGAGAGCAGGTTGCCTTTAAATCCGTAACGAGGCGTAGTTATTTGCCGTCATAGTAGTTCAGTCTGGATTCCATGATGCTCACTGCTTTGGAGAGCGCAAGGGTGATGATCAGATAAATCAGGGCAATAACCGTGTATGTCTCGAAATACAGATAGGTGGTGCCCACAAAGCTGCGGGCGCGCTGCATGATGTCGGGCACGGCCATGATCGAAACCAGGGAGGTGTCCTTGAGCATGGCGATGCACTCGTTGCCCACGGGCGGCAGAATGGTGCGCCAGGCCTGGGGCAACACCACGTAAAACATGGTCTGAAAGCGGTTGAAGCCCAGGGAGCGCGCGGCTTCGCTCTGGCCTTTGGAAATCGCCATGATGCCCGCGCGGAAGACTTCGCCCATGTATGCGCCGTAACAGACGCTGATGGCAATGACCGCCGAGGTGATGCCGCTGATCTGGAAAAAGCGGGACAGTGCGTAGTAGATGTAGAAGAGCTGGACCAGGAGCGGGATGCCGCGGATGACCTCCACATAGGTGGAGGCGAGAAGATTGATTGCGCGATTGCGCGAAATGCGCCCCAGGCCGGTCAGCAGGCCCAGGGGTACGGCACAGCAGATGGACATGACCGTGATTTTGAAGGTGACCACCACGCCGTCCGGCAGATAGAGCAGAATCCGCAGATAGGGGTCCGGCCAGAGCAGACAGAGCGCGAAAAGAGCGCACACAGCGCCCACCAGGGCAATGGACCAGGCGTTGATCAGACGCCATTCGCGGGGGTCCGGGATGGACGCCCCGTCCGTGACCATGACAATATTGCCCTTGCTGTGAGTGTCGTTGGGTTCGGGCATGGACGCCGCCGCCTTTTAGTGTGTTTTACGCGTGCAATCGGCGCTTGACGGCAAAAGGAATCCGCCCCGCGCCGATAGCCGCGCGCGGATTCTTCCGAAATCCGCGCAAAGCGGTTTGCCGTTGTCACAGCCGGACCGCTCTTGTTTGTGGTGGGCACGGGCGGGGGCTGAAGCCGCCCGCCCGCGCGTCAGGGCCGGTAAACGACGGAAACGCGTCGCTTCCGCCGGAGAATCCGAGGATCCCGCCTAGTTGCTCTTACCCATCCACTTTTCAATCAGCTTGGCTTCCTGGCCGGATTCCTTGACCTGCTTGATGCCCTTGTTCAGCTTGTCCACCAGATCCTGGCGGCCCTTGCGCACGGTGAAGCCGTAGTATTCCTTGTCGCCGGTCTTGAAGGAAAGGTTCAGCTTGCCGGCGTAGTCGGCTTTTTTGTTCACATAGTACATGGCAACGGGGTCGTCGCAGATCACCGCGTCCAGGCGGCCGCCCACCATATCCTGAATGGCCAGGCCCACGTCGTCGTATTCCTTGAGGTCCGCGTCCACATCGGCCTTGCGCATCACGAAAATGCCCGTGGTGCCGATCTGGCCGCCCACCTTCTTGCCCTTGAGGTCGGCAAGGCTCTTGATGCTCGTGCCCGCGGGCAGCACCACGGCCTGGACCACTTCATAATAGGGATCGGAGAAGTCGAACTGCTTCTGGCGCTCGGGCGTGATGGTCGTGGAAGAGGCCACGATGTCATATTTGCCCGTGGCTACGCCGCCGAAAATGCCGTCCCAGGCGATATTGCGGACGTCCACCTCAAAACCGGCGGCCTTGGCCACCGCGCGGATGTAATCCGTGGAATAACCTTCAGGCTGTTTCTGGGCGTTGAGCATTTCCATGGGCGGCCAGGTGCAGTCACTGGCTACGGTGTACTTTTCCGCCGCCAGGGCCTGGCCGCAGAAAAGCGTCAGCACGAGCAGGGCAAGGGAAACTCCGCGAAACATAGGGCCTCCTTAAGATTGCGAAATCAACGAGACGCGCGCCGCGCGCCGGAACATCCCTCCGGTCACAGGCCGGAGCATGCCCATCTTTAGCCGGGGGCGCAGCCGCCGTCAAGGGCGCTCCCGGCCTGTGCCGCTGCCGGGAAGAAAGCGCCCGGACGCGGCACGGCCATGCCCGTTGCCCGCAGGCTTGGGACATGGCCGTTTTGCTGCCGGGAAATCTCCGGCAAACTGCCGTTTGCTTCCTTATATATGCCGCCCGCAGCGGGAAGACGCGGAGCGGCCGTGGTGTCCGCAGCAAGCGTCGGAACCCGGTGAAGGCCTCAACGGTTGCCGGAGGCAGAGTCGTCCTCTTCCTCATCGTTGTTCGGAGGCGCGGCCGGAGCGGCGCGGGCGGGCAGCTCGGTGTCCTCATCATCGCTGCGGTCGTCCTTGAGGGCCTGCTGCAGGAACCAATCCTCGCGGATGCGCCAGGAAGCGGCGGCGGTATAAGCCGGTGAGGAATAGCCCACGGAAAGCACCAAGGTGCGCCGGGCGTGTTCCTGCAGGCGGATCAGCAGGGGGGTGAAGTCCGCGTCGCCGGACAAAATGATGAATTCATCAAAATGGGTGGAATGGGAGAGATCGTCCATGCAGTCCATAACCAGATGGATGTCCGTGCTGGTTTTGCCGCGTGAGGTCAACGGCGGACAGTCCACCACCTGAAAGGCGCTGCGGATAAACGGATTGCGGAATTCCTGATAACGTTGCGGGTTCAGATAACACATCCGCTTGAGGATGCGTCGGCGCACGCCCTCGCCGTACAGAATGCGCAGGGCGTGGTTTTCAATCCAGCGAACCCAGCGGTAGGGCGCCGAGCCGAAGGTCCGGGCGGCTTCCGGGTCCGCCTCCAGAAAACGGGTATAGATATTGTCAAAATCCACATATAACGCGCTGAAAACTTCATCAAAACCGGTAAATCGTGCCATGTGCTCCTCAAAACAAGTCATAAAGTGAATACTGCAGATCACAGCATACTAGTGCCATAGCCCCGGCAACACAAGGCCGTATCGGCTTGAATTTGCCGGGCCGGGCGGCTATGCTGCAAATGTGCGGCGCGGCGACGGCATCGGGCGGCCCCGCCGCCGCATGTGAGGAGGTGTGATGCCAAAGATTTTCGCGGCCCCGGCCCTTTGGGCCGCGTCCAGGCTGGAGCCGTGGCGCGCCATGCGCCGGGAACGGCCGGGTGAATTCTGGTTTGCCTGTCTGTTCTGGTCCTTTTGGCTCTCGCTGGCTTCTTTTCCCATCGGTTACGGCATGCGCGAGGTCATGCCGGTGCTCAGCTTTATTTTTCTGCTGCTCTATTACCGCCATGAATGGCGGAACAGCGTGCTGCGCCGTCTCGACGCCCGTCCGCTGTTCTATTGCCTGTGGCTGATGGTCGGCATCGGCGTCTGTTTTTCCACGGATCCGCTTTCTTCCTTGTTGCACGCGGGCACGGGCATCAACAAGGGTTTTATCCTGCCCTTTATCGCCATGGAATGCGTGCGCGGCGAGAAGGACTTGCGCCGCCTGGTCTGGGCCTGCGTGCTGGCCTGCTCCTGGCAGGGCCTGGACGGTCTCTGGCAGGCCTTCACAGGCCGCGACTTCATCATGGGCTATGAACCCAATGCCGGGCGCTTGACCGGCAGCCTGGGCGACTACACGGTGGGCAATTATATCGCGCTGGCTCTGATCCCGGCCTTCGGCCTCTGGTTCATCCTGCGCCGTGGGCTGGACGCCGTCAGTTCCGCCTTTCTGTGTCTGACCGTCTTCTGGCCCGCCTTTTTTTTGCTCCAGGGGGCGGCCAGCCGCAGCGGCGCGCTGGCAGTGGCCTCGGCCTTCGGTTTCTGGGCCCTGCTGCGCCGACGGCGCTGGCAGTGGCGCATCCTACTTTGGCCTCTGGCGGCTCTGGTCGTGTTCATCCTCTGCCAGCCGCAACGCCTGACGCCGGAAACACTGGCCTCCGACGGGCGCTGGAGCCTTTGGGAACTGGGCTGGCGCGTTTTTCTGGAACATCCCTGGTTCGGCGCCGGCGCCGGGCAGTACAACGCGGCCTTCCGTGCCCTGGGCCTTTCTCCGGCCGAGGACGATATCACCATCAGCCATCCGCATAATCTCTACCTGGACATACTCTACGCTCACGGGCTGGTAGGCTTTTGTCTGGGCATGGTCTTTCTGCTGGGCTTTCTCTGGTGGGGGTACAAGCGCCTCCGCCCGCGCCTGACGGCGGAATACGCGGGAAAAAGCCCGAGCCTGTACTGGCGGCTGACCGCCTGGTTCTGGATCGGTTTCGCCGGCTGGCTGGTCAACGGCATTTTCGGGCATGACTTTTATCGCATCTGGTGGCTGGGCCTGGCCATGAGCCACCTGGGCGTCATGATCGGCGCGGTGGTCAACGGTTCGGCCCAGAGCTCGGACCCGCCGCCGCGCGAGGTAAAGGGAGAAAGCAATGTTTGAATCGGCATCCCTGGGCAGATCCTATTCGACCAAGGAATACGACGCTCTTAAAGAGGATCTGCGCGGCAGACTGTTCGCCGCGCAACGCGAGGCGCGCGAACACGACGTGCCCGCGCTGGTAATTATTGAAGGCGTGGACGGCGTGGGCAAGGACGCGGTGGTCAATCTGCTGTCGGCCTGGATGGATGCCAAAAACATCCGCAACCACACCTTCTGGCTGGAAACCGATGAGGAAAAAAAACGGCCCGAGGCCTGGCGTTACTGGCGCGCGTTACCCGGCAAGGGCGAAATGGCCGTGTTTTTCGGGGGCTGGTACAGCGAACCTGTCCGGAAGTTCTGTTGCGGCGGCCTGGACGAGAACGATTTCAACCGGCGGATGCAGCGCTGGGCCCGGCTGGAACGCGCACTGGCAGCATCGGGAACCCTGATCGTCAAATTCTGGCTGCATATCGGGAAGAAAGCCCACAAGGAACGTCTGGAACAGCGCCTGAAGCACAAGGGCCACCGCAGCTTCACGCCGTATGACAAGAAGAGTGAGGAAAATTACGACGCCCTGGTCGGCGTGGCGGCCAAAGCCATAACCATTACCGATCGGGCCTATGCGCCCTGGACTCTCATCGACGCTTTTGACGCCAATTTCCGCAATGTGGCCGTCACCCGCGCCCTGACCGCAGCGCTCTCCAGCGCCGTGGCCGCCCGCAAAACCTTGGCGCAGGATGCGCCTGTTGTGACCACACAGGTTTGCCCCGAGGGGAGCAGCGGGCCGGAGCGGGACGATGCCGCCGCGTTCAACGCCTTGGACGCGGTGGATCTGAGCAGCGCGCGTGAGCACAGCGAGTATAAAAAGAAGCTGGCCGCCCTGCAGGAGGATATCTATGCCCTGACCTACAAGGCCTGGAAACACGGCATTTCCAGCACGCTGGTCTTCGAGGGCTGGGATGCCGCGGGCAAGGGCGGGGCGATCCGGCGGCTCACGGCGGGCATGGATGCGCGCATTGTGCGGGTGATCCCCATCAGCGCGCCCACGGACGAGGAGCTGGCCCATCATTATCTCTGGCGTTTCTGGCGGCATGTGCCCATGGCGGGTTTTGTGACCGTCTACGACCGCTCCTGGTATGGCCGGGTGCTGGTGGAACGGGTCGAGGGACTTACGCCGCCCGCCGACTGGAAGCGGGCTTACGCTGAAATCAACGATTTTGAGGCCCAGTTACGGGAACCCCACAATATAGTGGTTAAATACTGGCTGCATATTTCCCAGGAAGAACAGCTGCGGCGTTTCCGGGAGCGGGAAAACACGCCCTGGAAGCAGTACAAGATCACGGAAGAGGACTGGCGCAACCGGGAAAAATTCCCTGCCTACATGGAGGCCGCGGAAGAAATGTTCGCCCGTACCAGTACGGAAGAGGCCCCCTGGCATATCGTCCCGGCGGAGGACAAGAAATATGCCCGTCTGGATGTGCTGCGCATTTACCGGGACACGCTGAAAAAGGCCCTCAAGCGGATTTAGAGCGGATTACTTTTAAAAGTTAATCTGCTCTAAGAACAAAACAGAAAAACGACAGGCCCCGATCTGGTAACGGATCGGGGCCTGTCGTTTATTCTTCCTCGAATTCGCCGTCGCTGGGGGGCGCAGCTTCCCGCATGCCGCCGCTCAAGGTCAGTTCCCCCAGCTTTTCGTTGCCGAGAAGATCCGTGGTTTTCGTCTTTGACGCGCCCCGCTCCCGCAACACGTCCAAGGCTTCGTCCTTGGTGATGATCCGTCCTTTGCAGCGCGCGTTCTGCAAATTGTTTTCCGGGCAATACCCCAACTGCACGCAGTTGGGGCCCGCGCCTTCAAACAGGTCGGGCGCGGCCCCTCGGCAGAGGCGCAGCATCTTCCAGGCCAGATCCCGGATTTCGTGCTGGGCGTTGCGGCAGCAGCGGATAGCGAACCAGTCCAGCAGGGCGTGGGCGTTCATGCCGATGATGGCTTTGAATTCCGTGGCCTGGGGTTTCAGATAGCGCAGATTTTCCTCGGGCAGTCCGGCTTCCAGGCCGGCTTCATACCACTGGCGGGTCAACTCGGCCAGATCCCGACCGCTGAGCGTGGCGGTGCCCCCGCCGGGCAAGGTTACGGGCGCGGAAAATTCCGCCACCTCGCGTGGGTAGACCACGGAGAAACGCCGTTTGCCGTTGAGCTCCGCCCGGCCCGATTTGATCAGATAAGAGGCCAGGCGCTTGCGTACCAGCTGGGCCTCGGTCACGCGCGAGTAGCCCCCCACGCCGAAGAGAAAATAGTCGAATTCCAGGGCCGCGCGGTGCCCGCTGGATAAAATGTTCCGCACGATCTGTCGGGAATAGGGCGAGGCCGCGATGTCCTCCAGCTCCCGCTCGCTGCGCACGAAGCGGGCCGCCAGATCCGTGTATATTTTGCCGCCGCCCGCGAGCAGCAGCACTTTGCCCTTGCCGGTGTATTTTTCTTCAAGCATGACCGCTTCCGTGTTGGGGTATGCCCGCGCGCGGCGAGCGGAGAATGGCCGTACTATAGGCAAAAGCCGGGGCAGCGGCAAGGCGGACAGATGCCGGGCCTCAATTCCGTCTGAGAGCAGGCTTGACGTGGTTGATGCCTTGACCTAGCTAGTAAAGCAGCATCCGAAACATGACGGAGCGTCGTGCGGATATTCCACCAAGGGGCGAATATGAAGCGAGCTTTAATCACCGGTATTACTGGTCAGGACGGCGCATACCTGGCGGAATTCCTGCTGGTCAAAGGCTATGAAGTGCACGGCATCAAGCGGCGTTCCTCGTCGTTCAACACGGACCGTATCGATCATCTCTACCAGGGGCCGCAGGAGTCCGAACGGCGTTTTATCCTACATTACGGCGACATGTCGGATACGGGCAACCTTATCCGCATCATGCAGGAAGTGCTGCCCGACGAAGTTTATAATCTTGCGGCCCAGAGTCATGTGCAGGTTTCCTTCGAATCGCCGGAATATACGGCCAATGTGGATGGCCTGGGCACGTTGCGCCTGCTGGAAGCCATCCGCATGCTTGGCCTGGGAAACAAGAGCCGCTTCTATCAGGCCTCCACATCCGAGTTGTTCGGCAACGCAACGGAATGTCCTCAGAATGAGAATACGCCGTTTCGTCCGCGTTCTCCGTACAGCTGCGCCAAACTGTATGCTTACTGGATCACGGTCAACTACCGCGAAGCCTATAAGCTGTTTGCCTGCAACGGCATTCTGTTCAATCACGAATCTCCGCTACGCGGCGAAACCTTTGTGACCCGCAAGATCACGCGCGGCCTGTGCCGTGCAGCGCTGGGGCTTTCCCCCTGCTTATATCTCGGGAATCTGAACGCGCGGCGGGACTGGGGGCATGCCCGCGACTATGTGGAAATGCAATGGCTTATGTTGCAACAGGAGTGCCCGGACGATTTCGTCATCGCCACTGGCCGCCAGTGTTCCGTGCGGGATTTTGTGAATGCGGCGGCGGCGGAATTGGGCATGGTCCTGGAATGGCGCGGCATGGGGACGAATGAGACCGGGGTGCTGGCCGGTCTGGACCCGGACCAACTGCGCCGTGCCGCAAACGGCAGGAGCGCAGCCTACGCGGCCAAGGTGGGGGATGTTATTGTGCGGATTGATCCGCGTTACTTCCGACCCACGGAAGTGGAAAATCTGCTTGGCGATCCAGGCAAGGCCCATCAGCGTCTGGGCTGGAAGCCGCATATTTCATTTGAAGAGATGGTGGCTGAAATGGTGCGGCACGACTTTGAACTGGCCTTGCGCGACACAGTCTGTGAGCGGGCCGGTTTTACGAGTTTCAAGTATGAGGAATAACTTTCCAGAAAACCCGGATGACACGGTCTTTCCGACCTGTCTGCATAAGGGAGCGGCATGGGCAATCTAACCAGGGATGGAAAATTTTATGTGGCGGGGCATCGCGGCCTTGTGGGCGGCGCATTATGCCGCGCTTTGGCCAGGAAAGGTTACAGTCGCTTTCTGACTCGCGGTCATGCGGAACTGGATCTCTGTAACCAGCAGGCGGTGAGCGCGTTTTTCGACCGGGAGCGGCCGGACTATGTACTGCTGGCGGCGGCCAGAGTGGGCGGCATTCATGCCAATGCGGCCTATCCCGCTGAGTTTATTTTCCAGAACCTGCAGATCCAGAACAACGTCATCCACAGCGCTTGGCAATATGGCGTAAAAAAGTTGCTCTTTTTGGGTTCTTCCTGCATTTATCCGCGTGACTGCGCCCAGCCTATCAAGGAAGAATATCTGCTTACCGGCCACCTGGAAAGCACTAACGAG